>OVEP010065758.1_pt1 | contig 20345 bp, 37 predicted proteins | sample 1779801 | NCBI WGS metagenome assembly OVEP01 (sample SAMEA3914791, study PRJEB12502) | metagenome | biome: forest; material: soil | place: Canada | collected 2011-07-03 | depth 0.1 m
CGCCCACGCCGAGGCCGCCGGATACACCCGCCACACCGCCCCGGGCCCCTGGGCGTGGCTCGACACCTCGTTCACCGCCCCCACCACCGCGCAGCGCGCGTTCGCCGACCGGGCCCGCGCGATCCTGGCCGCCGTCCCGCTGACCGACGACACCGACCGGGCCGTGATCGCTGAACCGGACGGCACCCTGACGCTGCGCCTGTACACCGGCGGCACGGACTACCTGGCCACCGGCGCGACTGCCCTGGCCGAGAACGTCACCGCCCTGGCCGCCGCCGGATGGACCATCACGGCGCTGCCCGTCGACTTCTCCACCCGCGCCACCATCACACCGCCCGGCGTGGCCGCCTAACACCGCGCCAGCCGCCCGCCTGCCGCTGCTCCCCGCCCCGCCCCGGGGAGCAGCGGCCCCAGGGCCGCCACACGCCCGCACACGCCCCCTGGAGGCCGTCATGACCGAGTCCACCCCAGCCGCAGAGAGCGGCATCCGCACCGGCCGCCGCTTCTGGCACGCCCGCGCCATCACCGAGCAGCGCACCCCGGCACTGTGCAAGATCACCCGCGTCACCCCCACGGACGTCCACTACCACGTCGGCATTGCCCAGGACGGCACCGGCGGCAGCAAGTGGCGCAACCCCGTCGGTGCCTTCCTGGAGAACACCCTCGGCACATGGGCCGACACCTCCGACAACACGGCCGCCACGGACACCCCGCTGCCACCGGAGGACATCCTCCCCCCTGAAGACCCTTCCGCCTCCCAACGCCCGAGCGCCGACCGGTCGCCCTGGCTGGCGGCAGCCGCAGCCGCCCAGCTTGCCCGCGACCACACCGCCGCCGTGGCCCGCGCCCGCTGGGAGCTGTTCGCCGCCCGCGCCCGGGTCATCCTTCTGGAGGACGGCCACACCGAGTCCGACGGCCGCCCCGGGGCGCAGGCCACGATCACCGGGTTCTACGTCAGCGGCACCCGGACGGGAGTCATCGTGGCGCCGTGCCTGCGACCGGACTACGCTCCCGAGAACGAACACGCCGCCACGCTCACCACCCGCACCACTCAGTACACCGCGCTGCTCGCCGCTTACCGGCGCACCCTGACCGAGTCCGGATGGACCGTCACCGAGCGCCCGGTGATGATCAGCCGCGTGCCGATCCTGTACGCCGCCCCGCCCGCCGACCACCACACCCCGACCGGCACCACCCCCGAGGACTGACCGATGCCTGAACCCGCGCACTCCACCGCCGCCGAACCCCTGTCCGATGACCAGCTTGCCGGGATCGCGGCCGAGCTGGAGCGCCCCGGCCCGACCACGTTCACCCGTGCCGAGGTCCGGGCGCTTGTGGACGAGATCGGGCGCCTGCGCGGCAAGCTGGAGCCGCACACCACCTCCGTTCCGCTGCTCCTGGACCGCGCCGACCTGGACGAGCTCGCCCTGATCCTCATCGCTGAGCGCTACCGACTCGACAAGGGCGATGACCGACCGGTGCCGCAGCCGCGCTGGGCAGCGAACGTCCGTATCTCCCAAGCCGTCAATGCGGCGCTGGCCGCTGCCTGGCGCGATTCGGAGGCGTGATCGTGGCGACCACCGACACCGCCCGCGAGGTCGCTGAGGCCCGCCGTGCCGTCCACGAGTCCCTGACCGGCCTGTCCGCCTGGGGCGCCGACGACGTCCGCGCGAAAGTGAAGCTCCTGGAGCAGGCCATCGAACGACACCTGAGCCCGGATCAGGGCCTGATCTCGGCCCTGACGGCGCTGCTCCCCACCGGCCCCCGGATGACCCAGGGGCGCCCCGGGGCGATGGCCTACGCGCGGGGGGAGTGGGACGCCTGGGAACAGGTCGCGGCCGTCCTCGGCGTTCAGCTGCCCCTACACCCCCGCCTGCGGCCGTCCGCGTCCAGCCCGCTGGTGGAGGCCCGCAACCAGGCGCGCAGGCAGGCCGTTGCCGCGCTGCACGCCTGGGGCGCGGACGGGGACAAACGCGCGGCGGGTGACGAGGCGTCGCCGTTCTACATGTGGGAGGACGCCGACCGGGCAGCAGAACTGATCGAAGGGATGATCGAGTGAGCGACGCCCAGCGCATCGCCGACGGCCTGCACCAGCTGGAGGGCATCGTCGTCATGCGGCAGCTCAACGAAGCCGGGTACCCATGCGGCTTCCGCCGGGGCGACCTCGTCCGCGCCCGCCTCGGCGTGACCGCGAACCGGGAGCGGGACTACGTCGTGGTGCGCCCCGCCCCCAACGGCATCCGAATCCGTGCCGCCGACCTGCCCGAAACGGTCGGCGGCGAGACGCTTCTGGATGAGGCCGTGCTGCGGCTGGACGTGCGCCACTCTCCGAACCACACTCGGCAGCCGTGCACGTGCGACATGGTTCCGCTGCGCGAGGGGGATGGGTCGTGACGGCCGTTTCCAGCCTGCGGTGCGACGCGCGCCCCAACGGTCCCGAGGGGCTGCCCTGCGATTTCCAGGACGAGCCGCCGGGCAGCCCCCGGACGGCGACGCAGGCCCGCGCCCGACTGGCCAAGCAGGGCTGGCACCGGCGCCCTGGTGGCCGCGATATCTGCCCCAGCTCCTGGAACGCGGGGCTGCGGTGACGGCGAGGCTGCTCACCGAAAACCAAGGAGGATCTATGGCACTGACCGACGACTGCCCGGCCTGCGAGCACATCACCGACCGCTACTCCTCGGCGCAGCTGGACGCGCTGCGGGTGGCCGTGTCTCTGGACCGCTTTCCGCTGGAGCTGGCCAACGGGACGCTGGAGAAGCTGCAGCTGTGCGGCGGCCACGGCGTCACCAAGGACACCGCCACGAGCCTGGTGCGCATGGGCGCGGCCCGCTGGCACCGGACCGAGTCGGGGCCCCGCTGGGCGGTGCTGCTGCACGGGACCGCCGAGGGCCACGCTCTGCACATCACGCTGGACGACCCCGACATCCACCACACCGACTGACGGCCCGCAGGGAGGAACCGAACTGATGGCAGACAAGCAGTGGACCACGCTGAACACCGTCGCAGACGTCACCGAGGAGGTCTTGGAGATCGCCCGGGAGATCGTGGACGGCTGGTACGCCGATGGCCGCGTGGACTGGGACAACGTCTGGGACCGCATGGAGGGCACCGAGCTGAAGGACGGCACCTTCCTGGACATGGGGACCGACCTGACCGTCCCGGCCCTGTCCAAGATCAAGCGGGTGCTGAGGTCCGAGCGCACCTGACGCCCGCGCAACGAAATCCGTTGCTCCGCCCCAGCGGGGACGCAACAGATTTCGTTGCACGGCCCTCTTCTCACGACGCTATCCGCACAACTCGCCTAGCAAGGAGTCACCGTGGCCCGATGTGAAGTGACCGACCTGGAAGAGCAGTCCTGCGCCCACTGCCTGAAGCAGCCCGACCCCGAACGCGAGGAGCGCCGCGAGCTCGCCGCGCTGCTGCAGCGCCCGGGCTGGCGCGCGGCGCAGTACCGGAACCAGTGCTCGGTCTGCCAGGAGTGGCACTCGCCCGGCTACCCCATCCACATCGACCGCGACGAGCGAAGGTGGATCGGCGGCTGCTGCCGCGACACCCTCAGCACCTGACCCCCGTCCCGAACCCCGAGAGGAACCGACCGTGACCACCCCGACTCTGAGCGCCGCCGAGGCCGCCGACGTCCTGCTGACCGCCAACGGCCAGGTCCGCGCGATTCACACCCGCATGGCGGTTCCCGCGTACACGCTCGCCCAGACCTCGGCGAGCAACGTCCGGGTCGCCTACAGCTGCCTGTCGCCCGATACGGCGGTGTCCCAGGCCGCCTACGCCGCCGTGCTGTTCGCCGACGCCGGATGGCGGGTCTTCCGCGAGGCCGCCACCGCCACGCTGGAGGCCGTCCCGCCGACGGCCGCCGTCTCCGCGTGCAGCCACGCGCTGGGCCCCGGCGGCGCGAGCCTTGACGACCCCCTCACCCGGGTTCAGTGGGACCAGTACGGCAAGGTCGCGGTGGCCGGGCTGTGGGTCACCGACCACTCCCACGGCAACGCCCCCGTGAGGATCACGTGGAGCCCGACCAATGCACAGAACCAGGTCGGCAACGATGAACGACTGGAGGGCACCGTGCTGGCCGAACGCGAAGGCCGAGCCCTGGGCGCCGCCACAGCGCTCCTGCAGGCCCAGGGGTGGACCGTGGAGCAGCGGACGCTGTCTGGGCAGGGCATCCTGTTCGCCACCGCCCCGCAGAGTTCATGATGGCTGATCAGACAGCAGAGCGGGCCGCGATGGCACTCCTGCGGCAGCGTGTGGAGCGGGCCGTCGGCGAGATACCCGCCTACGATCCGAGCGACCCGGCGCACTTCGAGGCGTGGAGGGAACTCGTGCGGCAGCGTGTCGAGCAGGCCATGGATCTCCCGGAGGGGCTCACGCTGGTGTGGGAGAAGGTCACCGATGAGCAGTGACCTGTACTTCTGCCCAGCGGTGTGCGAGGTCGAGTCGGCCTCGCACGGGGGATTCAAGATCTGCTGCGCCCACCCGGAGCGGCACATACCGATGCCGGACAGCCCGGCCACTGCAGCGGTGTCGGTGGCGCTGTCGCAAGCGGCGAAGCGGCAGTACACCCTGGAGCAGCACGTACATCTGCTGCGCGTGGCCTTGGCTGCCCGTGGTGGCGACCACCTCCTCACCGGCCTGGACATGGGAGCGGTTGAGTCGGGTCCCGTGCAGAGCATCCTGCTCACCCACTCGGCAGTGACCCGGCATGCCGAGATGACGTTGACTCAGCCCAACGGTGTGATCGTGACGTGGGAAATGCCAACCGTGAAGCTCGCCCAGGTCAAGGCTGCCTTGGCCACGCCGGAGGGACCCTTGGCGGCCAGGCGGATGCCGTTCCTGGTGTCGCCCAGGCGCACCGTGACGATCACCCTGGAGTTGTGATGGCGCAAGATGGTCTGTACTTCTGCCCGACCGCTCGTGAGGTCAGGTCGGCCACGGTGCTCGGGGGCATCGCTGTGTGCTGCACGGCTCCGGAGTTTCATGTGGAGATGCCCGACACCCGGGCGACGGCTGCCGTGTCGCTGGCGCTGTCCGAGATGAGGGAGTTGCCCGTGCTGGTGGTGGACGAGATGACGGACGCCTACCTCCACGGTCGCCAAGTGGCGGCCGCCGCGCTCTACAACACGGTGCTGCGCCGCGCGGTGCAGGCCGAGGCCGAGCGGGACGGACGACGTCAGGAGCGCGCTTCGGCTGCTGAGGAGCAGCTGCGCGTTGCGTCTGAGCGGGTTGAGTCGTTGTCGCAGAGCCTGGAGGAGACCATCACCGCCTGGCAGGAGCAGGTGGCTCCTTTGCAGCATGAGGCTGCCCGGGTGCAGTGGGCCGTGTGGAACGTTGACCGCAGTGCAGAGGAAGCCCGCGAGGTGGTGCGGGCGGTCGTGGGCCACCCGTTCCAGAGCGCGGAGGACGGCGCGGCGCTGCTGGTAGCTCTGCGGGCTGAGTTGAAGCGTCTGGGGTTGCCGGTCTCGGACACGGCCGAGGAGCAGGTAGAGCGGGTGCGGGAGCTGGCCACTCACCTGACGGCGTGGGCGGGGGAGAAGCAGACGCAGTACGCCACCATGATGCGCGGCTGCATGGTGCGTGTCATGCATGTCCTGCAGGGCCCGGACCAGATGCGGCACGCCGGGGACGCGCAGGCGGATGCGCTCTCTGCCGCCCGCGCCCTGCAGCGCCTGATGGAGACCCACGCCGAGGAGCTGGCCGCGCTCGTGGCGGAGGAGGCAACCTCCAGTTCAGTAGAGTAATTCTATGTATGCGTATGTAGAAGTATGGTAGAGTAAGGGCGTTGCCCACCAAGAAGAGGACCCCATGAAGACCGCCGACCTCAAGCCCGACACCCTGTACTGCCGACGCGTACGTGTAGTAGGCGACGGGGTGTACCTGTACCCCGCACTGCTCGTTGAGACGCCGCGCCTGTGGAAGATCAGTGGCATGCTCGGGGATGACCTCGTGCCCGCGCCGGACGCCAGGCGTGCCGCCCCCATGCAGGGGGTGGGGCTGCTCGTCCTGCAGTCGGGCACCTGGATGCACGAGGACGGCAGCAACGACCCCCGGCACGAGGCGCGCAGGCGCCACGTGGCCCAGCGCGGGGACGCCATGAGGCAGGTGGGGCCGATCGACCTGACCCGGGCAAACCGGCTGCTCGCCACAGACCGGCCGCGCGCGGCTGAGACCTGCAGCTGGGAGCTGGCCGCCCCCGGCGAGCTGCGCCCGTGGACCGACGTGTTCCCGGACAACCCGTGATCGCCGTCATCTCCACCCGGTGGAGCATCAGCCCCCAGTCCTGGGCCGACGTCAACGACCTGGACCCGGCCCGCTGCGCACATGACCTGGTCGAGTACTTCTCCTACTGCTGGTACGAGCACGCGTTCTTGTGGCGGGTGGAGGGCGACCTGGAGACCGACGGCTGGGCCAAGCTGCGCTCGGGGGAGGAGCTGCCGGACCTGGGGGACGGCCGCGTGCGTGTGAGCGCGGTGTGGGAGGTCAGCGCCGACCAGGAGCTGTGGGAGCGGGGGTACGGCCTGGAGCCGCACACCGGCCGCCAGCACCTGGTGCGGGGCTTCCTGCGTGAGGCCCTGGTGCTCAGCCAGGTCGGGCAGACCGACGCCGTCATGGAGGTCGTGCACGCGGCCGACGGCCGCCCCGGCGAGGTGACGCACACGGTGTTCACCCGCGAGGACTGCCAGACGCTGACCCGCATCGACAAGCTCCTTCCGATGCCGGGCTAACGGGCAGCTCGTCCACCGAACCCCCGGTTCTGAGAACCGCGCCCAGGCGCCCCGCTGGGCTGTACGCTCCCCGCACGCCGCCAAGCAACCACCACCGAGGAGGCACCCGTGTACCGGGCAGACCTGACCAAGATCACGCCGTCCACCGCGCGCACCGTCCTGCAGTACCGCGCCGACCCCGACTCCCAGGAACGAATCGGGGCCTTCACCTACCACCTGCTGCGCGCGCTGGGGCACGTCCACCCGGTCACCGAGGCCAGGATGGCGCAGGTCTTCCCGGACGAGGTCGGGGCGATGTACCTGGCGAAGAACCACAACCACGGCCGGGACATCCTGCAGCACATCGCGAACGGTACGCTGCCCCAGGGGCCGTTCGACAGCGATCCGCAGAAGGTCCTGGAGCTGCTGCGGGCGCTCGGCTGGAAGACGTGCCGCGTGGAGTCGGAGCCGACGGTTCCGGGCCTGGAGCTGTTCGCCGACGACGACGTGAAGGGCCTTTGCTGGGTGGGCGCCGACGACGAGGGCGACGAGATCGCATGGATGCACCAGGTGCGCGGTGATCTGGAGCTGTTCGGCTACTACACCATCCTCTCCGAGCGCGAGTACACCCCGGGGCAGTCGTGCTGGGTGGTCAACGTCTTTGCCCCCGTCCCGAGTACCCGGTGACCCCGCAGGAGGCGGAGAACCTGCTGGCCGACATCCCGGGCTACACGCGGCTCAAGGAGCAGCTGCCGAACCTGGAGGAGACGTGGGTCCGGCAGCTTGCCTTCTACGTCCAGGCGTGCGGCGGCCAGCCGGTCCAGATTGAGTATGACCAGACGACCGGCGTGATCGGGGTTCACTACGTCGAGCAGCGGCCGCTGGAGTACATCACAGTGGAGATATCCCAGGCCGAGCCGGAGTGCGTGGCAGAGCCGAATCCGTCGGGGGTGCAGGCGTGAGCGACGTCCGCAACCTGGTGCGGGAGCGCCTGGAGCACACGGACGCCAGCGTGCCGACCCGCGCCGCCCTGGCGTTCCGCTACCAGCTGGCAGGCGAGGACGTCCCCCTTGAGTTCGACACCGCCCAGCCAACGGGTTGGACGCTTCGGGTACGGCCCGTCGGCCCCAACCGGGCCCAGCGCCGTGCTGCGGCCCGCGCCGCGAGGAGGATGACGCGATGACGCCCGGACCTCTCTCCGTAACTCTGTATACCCGTACCTAGAATTACGCTATGGTGGTGGCGCAGCCCCGCGCGGCAGCGGTTCGCCCAGGATCATCCGTAGCCGCACGCCAGTCGCCCCGGCTGCGCCACCATGGAACCCACCACACCGGTACAGGAGACACCCGACCATGCTCGACAAGCACGGCCTGGACGAGGTCTACGTTCAGGCACCGCACCGCACCGCCTCGCGGCACCTGCTGCGCCTGCTGGACCACCGGCTGTGGAGCAACCAGCCCAGCGACTTCGGACAGATCAACCCCGCCGACGGCCGCGCCGAGGCCGGATGGATCGACAGCGCGCCCGAACACCCGGTCGTGCTCGGCTACCCGGCCGTGCTGGTGCCCTACACCGCCGACGACGACCAGGCGTGGTACGACCTGGCCGTCCAGCAGCTGAGGGAGATCCGGCCGCCGCACGTCTACCCCCACGACGACGAGCGCACGGCCTCGTACATGGACGTGTGGGTGACCACGGAACTCGGCTGGCTCCACGAGGACTTGGAGCGCGCCCGTGCGCCGTTCGTCTCCCTGGTCTTCCCCTGGCACCTGTACCGGGAGCCGTTCAGCGAGAAGCGCATCTGGGGGCCCGCCAGCGACCCCGCGCGCCTTCAGCCGCCCAGCGACACCATCAAACTGCTGTCCGGGCAGGCCGCCGCGTCCGACAAGCAGGCCAGCGCATGAGCCAGATTCCGCACGCCAGCAAACCCTGTAGGACCCCGGGCACCGACAAGTGGGAGTGCCCCTGGGTGATGGCCACCGAACCGGGCCAGTTCCCCGCAGAGAGGTACGAGGCCCTGCGCTGCACCAGCGAGCAGGCACCCGGGCGGGAGCCGGAGGTCGGATCGCCGCTGTTCGCCTGCCACCGCACCGCCGAGGGCAAGGAGATCGCCTGCGCGGGCTGGCTCGCTGCGGTCGGTCACCGGCACATCGGCGTGAGGCTGGCCGTATCGCAGGGACACCTCCCCGCAGAGGTTTTGTGGCCCCGAGAGGGCTGGCCCGAGCTGTTCGACAACTACCCCGAGATGGCCGCCCGCCAAAGCGGCCTGGAACCGGAACCGGAAGAAGAGCTATGAAGAACACCGAGCTGCACACCGCCCCGGCCTACCTCCTCAACCTCCCCGAGGAGAAGAGGGACGCCCGTGTCGTCGTGCGCGTCCTGTCGACGGACGCATGGGTGATCCCCTGGAACAGGAGCACCCCGCAGGACCAGCTGGCGACGCCCTACGCCGAGTTCAACCCCGACTCGACATCGAAGCTCTCCGCAGGTCACCTGGTGTGCTACGGAGCCACCACCGAAGCCCTGAGCACCATCGCGCGCCCCCGCCGCCCCCTGCGCACACAGCGGGACTGGACCAACTACCGCACCGCCGTGCTGCGCCCGGCCGGACTCTACGGCGCCGCCGTGCCCCCGGAGTGCCTGACGCCGTTCACCCCCGCAGAAACCACCGAAGGAGCACCTGTGTCCACCACCCCCGAGGCTGATCCGTCGATGACCGCTGAGGTCTACGTGGGGCTGCAGAACGACCCGCGTGTCCTCGCGGCGGTTGACGCCCTGGTACAGCAGGCCGCCGCGACCACCCGCGTCGTTGCCGAGGTCGCCCGCGAGCTCTTCCCGCAGTTCAACGCCGTTCCCCAGGACGGCCCCCACAGCACCTCGGCCCTCACACGGGTGCTCCCCTTCGTCGCCCAGGACGTGACCACCCGGGCCGTGGACCTCGGACGCGGCAACGCGCTGGCCAACACCCAGGAGGGCTGATGCCCGACACCCTGATGGACGAGCTGACGGCCGAGATTGATCAGCTCACAGCCAGCACCCATCCGCGCCTTACGTTCACGTGCCTGCGCACCGAAGAGGGCATCGTCGTGACCAGCAACGACGGCGCCTCGTTCCGGGACCACCCGACACTGCCGCTGGCGTGGCTCGCGGCCGAACTGCGCGCACCGCTCGCGGACGGGAGCCACTGGGTCGTCCTGTACGAGCCCATGGCGATTCTGAACACCCGCGAGCCGCGCCCCCTGGTGGTCAGCGCGCTGGTCCACCCCGACGACGAGCCCGACGACACCGTGGACGACTCAGCCGCCGACGACCACGAGGACGCGTGGCTTCAGGCCCAGGACGGCCCTCCCGGATGGGAGCAGGAGCGGTGACCCGGCTACCCGCGTTTGTGGAGATCGAGTGGGCCGCCGGTGTGATGGCCACCGCCTTCGGACAGGGCAACACGGAGATCGTGCAGCAGGTCCTGGCCAGGATTCAGGACCAGTACGGCCCCGGGGCGGCCCCCTCCCTGTGCCTGGTCTGGGCCGAGCAGATCGCCAAACACGCCCCGGTGACGACCCGCAACCTGGCCGGAGTCCCGCAGGTCGCCCTGATCTACCCGCCAGAGTCGGCACAGGAGCACCGCGATCGGCTAACCGCGCGCTACGCCGCCGTCGGGCGCCCGGCGGCCACCATGTCAGAGGCCAAACACTACCTGGCGCGGGCCGACTCAATCCGCTACCACGCCCAGGACCTGGTCAGCGCCTTCCACAAATACCCCGACGAAGGGGAGAACCCCGTTCGTGCCCGGATCGTCAACCGCGTCATTCAACGGGTCATCCGCAAGGAGTACGGCAAGAACGACCTCATTGTCTACCTCCTGAGCTGCGCTATCCGCGTGCCGCACGCCCTGCACCACGCCGCCGGAGAAGAGCCCCTGTGACGACTGCCGACCTTGCCCAGCAAGCCCTTCTGATGGCGGTCCAGATCTCGGCGGCCTTCCGCAGCGGCGACGCCCACCAGGTCCCGGCGATGATGAGGGGCTTCGAGGAGCAGCACGGCCTGCCTGGGCTGCACGTGCTCGCGCCGACCTGCGCGCAGATGCTCGTCATGATCACCCCGGGGGAGTTCCGCGACGCGCACGGAGTCCCGGTGCTGGCGCGGATCGGTTCGATGCCGGGGGAGGAGGCCGTGAACCAGCGGATGCGGGCCAACGCCGCCACGATGGGTGACGGGCGCCCGATCACCCTGGCCGACACCAAGGGCATCATGGCCCTGCACGCCGAGATCGAGACGCCCGCGCAGGACCTGGTCGCGGCCGCCGTGACCGAGGCCGTCACCGGCAGCCACGACCGAAGCGCCGTGATCCTGGCCCAGCTCCTGGTGAACGATCCGACGACCCGTCAGCTCCAGGCCACGATCTTCTATCTCCTGGGCTCCCTGGGTCGCCTCCAGCTACCCGACACGCACAGCTGAAAGCAGCTCCACCTCTTGTCCTGGCCGTGGTGTGCGCGGGTATGCTGATCGTGAGTCACAGCCGCCACGCACCACCCGCGCACACCACCTGGGACAGCCGTGCACCGCCAAGGCACCGCACCCAGCACCACGCACGGGACACTCCCCACCGAGGACCCGCCATGTCGCAGTCACTGCACAACAACCACCGCTTCGCCGCCGCCGGGCTGCCGCTTCGCCCCATCGAAGAGCCGGAGTGGTACAAGGACGCCTGCACCCGCTACGCCCGCGCCATCGCCGAAGAGGCCACCGCCGAAGCCCACAGGCTCCAGGCCGAGGTTCACGAGATCAACGACACCCTCACGCACCTGGGCATCAGCCCCATCACCCCCGCGCACCTGACCGACATCGGCGCCCACCAGGTCCCCGCGCTGCTCCTGCAGGCCGACCCGGGCCGCAAGCTGCGCTCGGTGTGGGCCGGACACGACGGCACCCGCGTGGTCCTGCTGGTCGGCGTGGCCGAAGAACGCGGCCCGCTGTACGCCGGACCGCTGACCGATGCCAAGGACGTCCCGGCCGCCCGCCTCAACGGGCCCGTCTTCACCACCAAGCCGCTGGACGCGCGCGCGCTCGCGGAGCAGATCCTGCGCGACGGCCTGCCCCAACACGAAGAGGTCGACGCGGACACCTACCACCAGTTGCGGGCCTCCCACGGCGTGATCGCTGCCCTGCTGGCCATCGCCGCGCCCGCCGCGTGAGCAAGCCGAGTCCCGGGGGCTACTCCAGGCCCAGGCGCCCGACGCTCCCCAAGGAGCAGACCATCACCTTGGCGGAGGCCGCCGCCATCCTGGAGCGCTCCGAGGACCGCGTCCGGCTCCTGATCGCGTACGAGACGCTGACTCCCTGCGGCCGGGCGTCCGCTCGCTCGGAGACGCCCAACATGATGCTCCTGCCACTGCAGCAGGTCCTGGAGTACCGCAACCGCCTGCAGCCCTGGATTCCACGCCCGCGCAAAGGACAACCTTCACAGTGAGCACTGACAAGATCCTGGACGCAACCTACGACCCCGACGCCGACAGCGCCCCGTGGAACCAGTGGTGGCGCACCGCCGTCCGGGAGATCGCCGATCGTCTGGAGCTGGATGCCAAGCGCTTCGGGCGCCGCCCGCACCGCGACCTGTCCCCGGACATCCTCTCCGTCGTGGACCACCTCGTCTCGCAGCTCGTCCTGGACTCCAAGCTCTGGAGAGCCCGCGCCGCCGAATACCAGAGCGACAACCAGACCCTCCAGCACCAGAACGACGAACTGCGCGGCAAGCACGCCCAATGGGTCTGCTTCAACCCCGGCTGCAACCTGCACGGCAAGGTCATGTCGATGCCGACCGCCCCTGCCGGGGACCGCGAGACCGTCACCCGCCTGTGTGAGAGCTGCGTTGGCGTCATGGAGCCCACCAGCGGCCACAAGCGCACCCTGCACGAGGAAGCCCTCACCAGCCTGGACAAGGCCCACGCCGCCCTCACCGACGCCTTCCGCGAACTCGGCAACGTGGGAGCCTCCGTACGCCGCTACGGGACGCGCCCGTGAGCCACACCGACCGCTTCCGACGGATCGCCGCGCGGATCGGCCCCCGCTGCCCGCCCGCGCCAGCCCCCGTAGAGGTCAAGCGCCCCTGCAAGGGCTTCCGCTGGAGCGGCCAGAGCTTCGACCACTGCGAGGAGTGCAACTACCCGGCCTGGGACCACCACGGCCTGTGGACGGACGGCCACGTACGCCCGTGGAAGAACGGCGAAGCCGCGATGATCAAGAACCGCACCCAGGAGCAGCACCCGTGACCCTTCAGCAACTCGCGGCCGCCGACGTCCCGCAGGAACTCGTGGACACCGCGCTGAACGGCCCCACCAGCAGGCAATGGCGCGCCTGGGTCCGCGACGGGCACATGGGCCACGTTGTGCGCGCGATCCTCGCGGACACGCTCCCCACTGCGGTACGACGGCTCACCCCGCTCGCCCTGGTCGAGCTCGGGCGCCTGGACGCACTGCGCGACCTGCACCACGCCGTCACCGACAAGGGCGTCCTGATCTGCGACCACTGCTCGCCGATCGCCACCGGCCACACCCGGCTCCTGCACATCGCCTACCCGTGCGAGACGCGCCGCCACCTGGATGCTGCCCTGCCCACCAGCGGCCGCGACCAGTGGTGACGCCTTGTCAGAACGGCAACGCAGCAAAGCCGTTCACCGAGGGCGGCCGCCTCCCCCGGCAGCGGCCATATTCGATCTTGTCCGGGGAAACCCCGGCTTAGGCGTGTTATTAAACAATGTCTCCGGTGACGGAGCATCACCACTCACAGGAGCCTCCCGTGTTGCTGCCCGACCACCACATCGCCCGCCGCGCGGCGGGGAACCTGACGATCACCCCGTACCGGCCGGAGAACCTTCAACCCGCCAGCTACGACCTGACCCTTGGCGAGCACCTGCTCTTCCCGGACGCATCCGACGATCGCCCTCTGGACCCCGCAGGACCCGACGGCGTCCGCCCTCACCACATGCGCGCCCGGCAGCTGGCACCGCACGGCTACATCCTCAAGCCCGGCAACTTCGTCCTGGCCGAGACCGCCGAGACGCTGCACCTGCCCCCGGACCTGGCTGCCCGCGTTGAGGGCAAGAGCTCCCTGGGCAGGCTCGGCCTGGTCGTCCACCTCACGGCCGGATTCATCGACCCGGGGTTCTACGGGGTCATCACCCTGGAGATCGCCAACCTGAACCCCATCCACTCCATCGTGCTGCGCCCGGGCATGCCGATAGCCCAGGCGGCCTTCACCGGCCTGTCCGCGCCCGCCCAGCACGTGTACGGCGAACGCGGGAACCACTACCAGCACCAGGTTCGCGCCACGGAGTCACGCGCCGGACAGCCCCCTCGCACACCCGTAGCCACCCCGTAGCGAAATGCTCGAAATCTGGCAGTTCCGTAGGCGAAATAGCTGAAACCAGGTCACTGTCAGTGGTGGCTGCCACCATTGACAGTGACTAAGCCCCTTTTCACCGAGGATCAATCGACATGGCCCAAGCGCGACGCAGAACCCCAGTGAGCAGCGCTCCCAGGAGGACGGAGGCGCCCCCATGGGCCTGGTACTCCGAGGGGTCGGCAGCGAACTTCCGCAGGTTCATCAAGAAGATCATTCACTGGGGAGAGTCCGATGCCGCCCGGCGCGTTGGCCTGATGGACCTGACTCCCATCGTCGGCAATGGGGAAGCGGGCGGACTCGACGGCACCAAGGGTGGCGGCTACCGGGCCTGGTGGCGCGAGCGGGACGGCACCGCCATCAGCGCGGTACTGATGGCCTACCCCGTGTCGCTGCCACCCCCGTTGCTGAGGGACACCAAATATGATGACCCATCAGAGACGCTGCGGCTGGCCAAGGTCCACCCGGTGCGGCCTCCACAGCTGCAGCAGGGGGCGCGGTGGGTGATCGTGGCGGCGGCCGACGCGCCCTCCTGGCACGAGGAGTGGGCGTCGCCCCTGCACAGGATGCTCGCGCCGGTTCCGGACCTGGACTGGGACAACGCGCTGCCCGCCGAGTACGCGCCGCTGAAGCTGTCCTACAAGACCCGCAACCAGCTCCCGGTGTTCCTCTCGGACGAGCTCGCGGAATCGCTGCTGAACCGGCTGCAGGAGATGGCCTATACCACCACGCTCCTCCAGCACGAGCCCTCGGACGCCGCGTGGGCCCACAGCGAATGCGCACACACCCAGGCGCACATCGTCACGGACGCGGACTACGAAGCGGAAATGTGCGGGCTGACGCTCACTCTGTCCGTCGGAGACACCAGCAGGGAGACACTGCTGCCCGCCCTGCGCAGGCGCGGGCTGCAACTGCCCGCCGGGGGCTTCCTCGTGCTGCCCCACACCCCACTGCGGCCGCGCTACCCCACCCAGCTGTGGACCTCGGCCGACAGCGGCGAGCGCCCCGGGGCGCCGCGCCTCGCCAACCTGCTCTACAAGGCCGTCCGCTCGCCCGCCCTGCTGCCTGCCGACGTCGCGCCCCTCCTGCTGGACGCCCGCGCGGACTGTGTGACCCACAGCGTCGTCCTGCAGGACACGCCCCAGATTCCGGCCCAGGGCACCGAGAGCCGGGCCGACTCCGGCATTGAATCGCTGAAGTCCGAGCGGGACGACGCGCGCGCCCAGCTCAAGGCCCTCCAGGAGAAGGTCAGCGACTTGGAGGCCGCCCTCCAAGAGGCGGCGGCCGCCAACGAGAAGCTGACCGAGGAACTAGGCGACGACGCCCAGCGGGAGCTGCGGGAGATCACCGCAGCAGCCCTGGCCCAGCGCGACGAGGTAGCCGAGTACACCGAGCTGCTGGAAGCCGAGGTGGACGACCAGATCCGGCGCGCGGCGTACTGGCGCGGCCAGGCCATCGCGCAGGGGCGTCCCGGCGCAGATCCTCCGGCCGAGCCGGACTCCTCCGTCCCCGGATCGTGGGTCGAGCTCGGCGAGCTACTGGCGGAGGCCACCGAGCACCTGGTGTTCCCCAACTGGGACGCGGTCGGCCAGGTGCTCCCGGCACAGAGGTCGTGGCTCTCGCGGACGCTGCGCGCCTGCCAGGCTCTGGAGGACTACGCGGACTGCCGGGTGCAGGCTGTCAAGGACGGCGGTGAGCTGCCCAACGACCTGGTGCACTTCGCCGCCTACCTGACCAGCCAGCGGCGCAACGCCGCCATCCCGGCGTCGATGTGGAGCATGGGGGAGGGGATGGCGGTCGTGAACAGCGCGCGACTGTACGAGCGCCGGATCTTCCCTGTGCCACTGGGGGTGTCGCCCTCGGGGGCGGCCTACATGGGGGCACACCTGCGGATCGGCAACGGCCGGGTGTGGTCGCCCAGGATGCATCTGCTGGACGACACCGCGAACACGGGCAAGATCATCATCGGGTATGTGGGGCCGCACCTGCCGACGAGCCTGGCAAACTGCTGAGGACCGCGAAGGCGCCCCCACGGATGTACCGTGGGGGCGCCTTCGCGGTGGGGTGTCTGCCAGCTTCAGCAGTTCATAACCCACGGTTCCTCGCTGTGGACGAGGAGGTCAGCGGACTTCTCCACAGCCGGATTCAGCGGGCGCTCGCGACGGCGCACCTGGTAGCCAGCACGCCGCAGGTCTTCGGAGATCCGCGCCACCGAGCTCTCCCAGTAGTCCATGACCTCCTGCGGCACGTCGCTGCTGCCGGGGGCGATCTGCATGTCAGCGTCCGGGAGCCACGCGACCAGGGCGCACGTGACCGCCTTCGGGGGCCACAGGACCCGGTCGACGTGGATGACGATGAAGCCACCGCGCTTGGTGTCTTCCGCGCTCATCACCCGGAACGGCTTCTCCAGATCGCGGCGGATGCGTTCCTGAGGGGATTCGCGGTACCACTCGTGCTCAAGCGGCACCGGCAGGTAGGCCGGGCGCCGGGGAGCCGGGACGCCAGTCGGCATCCGGTAGACGACCAGCTCCGCCGACATGTGCTCCTTCGGCGTCTGGGGCGGACCCCACTGCTCGGCCACGTAGCCCAGGGTGCGCAGGGCTGCGAGGGTGGCAGCGATCCTCTCGCGCCAGTGGCCCTCGGCGCCTTGGGGCGCGGGGGCCTTCCAGCCGACCTTGAGGAATTCCTCGTCCGGGAACCACTGGACCAGGACACACAGGTCCGCGCCCAAGGGCCATGCCTCCTCGGGTGCCGGAATGGCACGGCACCACCCGAGCCCGACGGGAACAACCCGGTGGCCGTCCTTGACCTGCAGGGCGAGATTCAGCAGGACCAGGTCATGGTTCACGACGGCTACGGCTGAGGCCGCGCTCGTTCGGTCGTACGGCGGACGCGATGGTGTCATCACTGCGGAGCTCCTGGAAGCGCGCCGGGTCCCGGCGGTAGGCGACTGACGTGGATATCAGCGCATCAGCCCCAGGCACGGGCAGGCCAGTGTGTAGACGGTGCTCACGCGCTGGCTCGGCGGCGTGGCCATGACGACCGCCCCCACCCCCCTGCAGGTTCTGCAGCAGGGAAGGGCACTACCGGAGAGCTCGCGGCCCACAGTCTGGACGTGGGCCACGAGCTCGGCGTATCTGGGGTTGATGTAGCGCTCGGCCATACGGACCTCCTAGTACCCCAACGAGCCTACGGGGCACCGGATGCGGTGCGCTGGCGAATCGGACGAAAGGGAACGCTAGTTGGGGGTGGAGTCGCACGGGGGCGCGCAGACGGCGTCCCCGCACTTGGTGTGCTCGCAGTCGGCCGCAACCGCGATCGTGTTGTCGCCGGGCGCGCGCCACAGGGTGTAGTCCGGGGTGTACCCGGCCGCCAGGATCGCGGCGGTCGTCCGGGTGAGGGCGTTCGGGTCGTGGTTGGCCGGGTTGCCGCGCTCGGGAACGTGGTGGATGAACCGCCCAGCGAGCTTCTGGCACAGCGGGGCGTAGACCTGGGTCCACAGGATCAGCGCGTGCCAGCCCTCATCGACCACCCGCGAGGGGCGCAGGCTGCCGTCGTGCGGCATTCCGCAGGCCGCGAGGAACTTCAGCGCCTCGGCCAGGATGCGCCGCGCCGTCTCGTCGGTCATCCCGGGGTTGTTGTCGCGGACCGTGACGGCGATGGCCTCGAAGTCGTCATTGGTGAGCAGCGCGCGGGGGTCCTTGGCGGTGTCTTCCGTGATGGTGTCCACGGTTCTCCTTGGGTTGATGGAGGTCTGAGGAGGGGTTACTCCGGGTCCGGTGCGGGGCCGGGGCCTCGCCTGCGCAGTGGCACGCCGCTGTCCACGAGGGCCTTGCGGATCGCGCCGAAAGAGCGGTTGCCGCGCTTGGCGATCGTCCGGATGGGCAGGCCCTCATCGAGGTACAGCTTGCTGACCGCAGTGCGCGCGGCCTCCAGTTCGGGCCCCGACTTCTTGTAAGTGGCGGCCTTGAGAGTGGCTGCGAGGGCGGCGTCGCCCGAGGAGTTGTTGTTCATGCGCGGCTCCGGGAGGGAGGGGTAAGGCGCATTGCCTAAGCCGTCTCGTGGGTGGCGGAATGGGGGAGGCTTCGCTGCTGGCGCGGTCTGGCAAGCACCTGCTCAGGCGCGGGGCTGAATGCGTTCCAGCCGGTTTGGTTCCGCTGAGCGTCGGCGATGCTGCGCGGGTCCCGGGGGGTCCTGCGGGGTACCGGGATGTGCGCGGTGGTCACTTGAGGATGCTCCTGTCGTGCTCGGCGGCAGAGGGGATCTGGTAGAGGTAGCGGGCCCACCGCTGCGACATCGCCGGGGGGACGTGCGCGATTGCGGCGGCGTGGAAGAGCCGGAAGTACGTCATGCGTTCGAGCAGGTTGGTCCGTTCGCCCCAGAACTTCGCCTCGGTGCCGCCCTGCTGTCGGACACGCCGCAGGCGCCTCTTGACGTTCGTGAAGCTGACGAGCTGGTCGGCGGCCATGATGCACAGCAGCGGGAGGTTCGTTGCGGCAAGTTCGTCCACGTGCGAGACGGCGATCCCCGGGTTGCGGTCGCACGTCTCGTAGATCTGGTGGTCGTCCCACAGACCCCAGACGTAGCTCAGGACGTCCTCGCCGAGCTTAGGGACGATCTCGTCGCGGACGCGGTCGCGGTCCGGCGCGCCCTCCTGGTCCACGATGAACTCGGGGAGGTCGTGCACCAGGGCGGTGGCGTGCCACTGCTCGGGTGCGTCAGGCCAGAACCGGTCTATGCACAGAGCTACCCGGCAGCCGTGTCCGAAGGCCACGCCGCCGTCGATGCGCCTGCCCTGGCACCAGTGAGCGCCGATCTGCATGGCGTCCCGGATCAAGGGACGCCGGGGCTTGGTGAAGGCCGTCATCTGCCACGCTCCGGGTGTCGTAGGCTGCGTTATGGCCATCGACGCGCCCTACATCTGCGAGGACGACAGCGACAGCGTGTGCTGGATCTGTCCGGCCCTGAGGCTGCCCGCCGGACGGTTCGACGTGTACGACAAGCCCACCGCCGCGAGCCCGTTCGACCCGCAGACCGGGTACCGATACGACGCTCAGGGCGTGGCCGTGTGCGTACACCCATACAAGCTGGGCGTTCCTGCTGGCCGCTACGCCAGCGCGGGGGAGCCGTTCCCCGCGCTGGCGAAGCCCTCTCGGCCCAAGCCTCGGCGTGATGAGCCGGTCTCGGTGGCCGTGGTGCGTAAGCGGGCGTTCCCCGGTCCAGAGCCGATGCCGTCGTCCTTGGTCAGCGACGCCGACATCATGGCCGGGGAACGCCCCCAGGTCCCCGCTGAGCTGCTTGCATGGATGCGGGGCCTGGTGTCCGATGCAGCTCCTGACGATCTCGCCTCCACCCTCGAACAGGCGGAGTTGGCAGCCCGAAGGAAGTTCCCTGCGGAGGCGGTCATCGAGGCGCTGCGCCGGGTCCTTGGGGGCGCTTAGGCCGCAGTGGGCGCGTCGACCTTCTCGAAGTCGATCTCGTGGCTCCGGCCGGTGTCCTCGATGCCGATGGAGTCGTACAGGCCCCGGAGGATGCTGAGGCGGCGCGCGGTCTCCTGCTTGCCGATCCAGAACCGCTCTGGCGGGACCTCGCCGAAGGCGACGCGGTAGCACTGGTGGGTGTAGTCCCCGGCCTCGTAGCCCCAGCGCTCGGTGTCGGTCATGTGCACGAAGTTGATCTTCAGGCGGTCCTGGATGCGGACCACCAGCGTGAACTGCGCGAGGATCGCGTGCACCATCTCGTCCACGGGGGCGGACGCCAGCAGCTCCGCCGCGTTCTCGTCGCCGTTGGTGAGCTCGAAGACGGCGGACTTGAGGGCGAGCAGGCGCAGGCCCTCGGTGAACAGCGGGTGCTTGTCCACCGGCTCGTTCCACTCGCAGATGATCGGGTAGCCGGTGAAGCTCGCCCAGCAGTCCGGGTAGCGCTTGGTGCTCGTCTCCAGGCGCGGGAAGTCCTCGTCGGCCTGGATCAGGGCGAAGATCTCGGCGGCGCGCTGCCCGACCAACTCGGGCGCGGGCTGCTGCGTGACGGTCATGGTGTCTCCTTCTGTCCTTGCGCTGCCCCGGCGTGAAGCACGCCCAGGGGTGGTGTGCGCGCACGCCCTGAGAGAGGGCGTGCATAGGTGGAGTGGCCCGCAGCCGGTTACCGGGGGTGCCGTACCGGCTGCGAGCTGAAACCAGGTAACCACCCGACAACTCATTTGACAACACGGCAGATTGAAAGAATGTCAGTTGATTC
>OVEP011208511.1_pt1 | contig 20282 bp, 17 predicted proteins | sample 1779801 | NCBI WGS metagenome assembly OVEP01 (sample SAMEA3914791, study PRJEB12502) | metagenome | biome: forest; material: soil | place: Canada | collected 2011-07-03 | depth 0.1 m
GCCTGGCGCGTCTGCGCCACCGTCTGCCCGCCGCGGAAGATCGGCTGCGTCACCGTCACGCCATAGGTCTCGGCATTGTAGATCGCAACCGACCCGGACGGCGTCACCGCCACTCCGGAGCTGTTCGACGATCCCACCTGGATCGTCCCCGGATTGCCGCTGCCAGGAATATATTCGTAGGTGTTGCTGCGCGTCGCGTTGCCGTTAACCGTCACCGTCGGGCGCCAGTTCGACAGCGCCTGCGGCACCAACTCGTCCGTCGATCGCAATTTCGAGCGCTCCGACAGAATCGTCGGATTGCTCTGATAGGCCGACGCCATCGCCTGGTCCAGCGTTTCGCCAAACGCGGGCGCCCCGCCGGCAAAGCAGGCAAGGACAAACGCCGAAACTCGCCAATCCTTCTGATGCATCATTAACCAAAAATTAGTGATTCGCCGACCGCCGAAGGTAATTCTTCGTTGTGTTCACAATACGATACAATAACTTTTGATCAAAGCATATCAAGTTGTCGGCGAGTCTTGGCAGGCCACAACGAAACGCGCCGGGACCGGATGATCCCGACGGTTCGACCAAGGTTCAGTCTAGATCGACTAAGAAGAACTTCTGACTTACAGCGCGAAAACCGCCGGCGCCACGAAACCAGGCAGACGGCCCGCGGTCGCGTCGAAGACGATGCGGTGCGAAATGGCGCCGCCGAAGCGGGTGTAGAGGGTCGCGCGGCCCGGGCCGGCCCCCTGGTCGAGCACCGCCAGCAGGCGGCCACCCTCGGCCAGTTGCTTCAGCAGGCTGTCGGGAATGGAGGGAACCTGCCCCTCGATCATGATCACGTCATAGGGACCGTGCGCGGCGTCGCCGTCGGGCAGCGTCCCGGTCACCACCGCGACATTGTCGATATTCAGCGAGGCCAGAGAGGCGCTGGCGCGGCCGGCCAGCTCGCTGTCGGATTCGAGCGCCACCACGGTGGAAGCGAGATACGACAGAACGGCGGCCGAATAGCCCGAGCCGCAGCCGACATCGAGCACGACGTCGGTCTTCTTGATCTCGGCGATCTGCGCCAGGCGGCCGAACACCATCGGCTCCATCAGCGAACGGCCGTTGCCGACCGGCACCGGCCCATCGACATAAGCGCCGCCGGCCATCTGCTTGGGAACGAAGATTTCGCGCGGCACGGATTCCAGCGCCTCGATCAGCGCGGGGTTGATCACGCGATTGGTGCGCAACTGCGCCTCAACCATCATATGCCGGGCGGCCTTGTAATCCATCGTTCCATAACTCCTTTATGGCCGGCTCTTCAGCCGGTTCCCGGTTTTATAGCGACGGGGCGGCCGGGTGAAAAGGAGTTATATGGTTTTATCTGCGCCCCACGGGCGCGAGGCCGTCCCGCGGCCCGGAAAAAAATCTACAAACCACGTTGACCGCCCGAATTCTTCCCTCTATAACCGCCCCCCTGACATGGCGCGGCTTCGGCCGCACCGTACCGGACAGGGGCCGGGTGGCAGAGTGGTTATGCAGAGGACTGCAAATCCTTGAATGCCGGTTCGATTCCGGCCTCGGCCTCCAAATCCCGCCGCTTAGCGGGGAAGAAAAAAACGGTAAAAAAAACATTTGCCGTTCCCTTCCCGACCGCGTTATAAGGCGGGCCCTGTTCGACGGGTGCAGCGAAAAGCGCGCCGGTCATACCGCGAAAGAATAGGCGGACCTGCTTCGGCAGTTCGCTATTCCCAGGTAGCTCAGCGGTAGAGCAAGCGGCTGTTAACCGCTTGGTCGGGGGTTCGAATCCCTCCCTGGGAGCCAACCGGGCCCTCGGAACTTCACGGTTCCGAGGGCTTTTTCTTTCCGGCCACGCCTTTATCACACTGAAAATAAAAGAAATTTAGCGCATTTGCGCTCACTGGAGCGATGGTCGGCGTAGCCGGTCTCATATGGTCCAACGAGCCAGTTTACGGGTCATTTTGTTGGTATCGCGCGACCCTGTTGGTATCATGCTGGAAGCGATCGATGTGGAGGATGCAATGGCACTCACCGATATGCTCTGCCGGATGGCCAAGCCTTACCCGAAACTGACCAAGCATTCCGATGGTGGCGGCCTGCAGCTCTGGGTCCAGCCGAATGGAAGCCGCCTATGGCGCTTGGCCTATCGATACGCTGGTAAGCAGAAGCTTCTATCGCTCGGGAGCTACCCCGCGCCGTCTTTGGCAGATGCCAGGCAGGCCAAAGCCGATGCAAAGAAATTGCTGGCATCCGGCATCGACCCGGCTACCGAAAAGAAATTGCGGCAGGCCGAGGCAGCAGGCAGCTCGTTTCGCGCAATCGCAGCGGACTATCTGGAACGGAAAAGACGGGCGGGATGCTCGGAGAACACGATCACCCGAGACAAGCGCCTTCTCGAAGTGGCCTACCCGCTGCTAGGGAACATGCCCATTCGGACTATAAATGCGCCAATGGTGCTCAAGGCGCTCCGAAAATTTGAGGATCAGGGGCATTACGAGTCCGCGAGGCGAATGCGCTCCACCATCGGCGCGGTGTTCCGTTATGCGATCGTCACCGTGAACCGCCCCGGGTTTGTCGGAGGCTCCAACTCGTGAGAAAGTGGAGCCATATCGAGCCTTCCGTCGGAAGCGTTGGCGACAGTTACGACAATGCTCTCGCAGAAACCATCAACGGCCTCTACAAAGCTGAGGTGATTCATCGCAAAGGGCCTTGGCGCAGCTTCGAAGCCGTCGAGTTCGCCACGCTGGAATGGGTCGATTGGTTCAATCACCGCAGGCTGCTTGAACCAATCGGAAACATCCCGCCAGCAGAAGCCGAAGAACGGTATTATGCTACGCAGGAAAATGCGGCCATGGCCGCATAACTACGGAACAATGGCCTCCGGCGAACCCGGGGCGGTTCATTCGATCGCGGCTGTTTCTGTCGTACACACAGGGATCGACCCTGCGCTGGCGCTTCCGCTCGTCAAAAAAGCCCATCCAACTACCGCAGAAGCCACCAACAGTCGTGCCGTGCGTTTAGTCTCAATCGTGTGTTTCATGATACCTCTCCATGATTATATCGAGCCAGGCAGAGAGATCCTGCCCCTATTCTGCCCGCCGGCGTTCCGCAAAACGCACCCTGTTTGTGCGGCCGGACAGAACAGCCCCCCGGAGCACGCCGAGATCGAGCGGCTTTCGGCTCTGGCGACACGGGAAGCTCCCAGGGCGTGCAGATATTTTTTCAGAGGAACGGCGAGTGATTAAATGCAAACGCTGTATGGGGCTATCTGGACTGTGAATGCGAGAGAGATCAGAAGCAGCGTTGGCTGCATCTGCCAAAGAGGGATGTATTCCATCATTTTGGGAGCGTTGCCCTTAGCGCGTCACTTCCCTTTGCCGGCGCCCGACGATCCGACGCAACGCCAGAGTGTGCGTCAGAGAGACGAGATTCGACAATGTCCAATAAAGCCCGATCGTTGAGGGACAGTGGCAACCGAGATGATCGAGATTGCAACCGGAATCATCAGCATGGCGAGCGACATTTGCGGATGCGAGCCCGGTGCCAGGGACAAGGCCAGCGCCATCGCCGCGAGATCGCCACTGCCGTGCTCAGCGCGATGATACCGGCAGCATTGGCGCGGCCTGACTTAGGGGCATCCGCCTAGCTCGAAGCCAGCCATAATATTTCATGTCGCTCTCCACCGCCTCAGGGGACAAATCGAGCGCCAGCAGCTCGCGCGCTTCCCGGTTGCGCCCCAAGAACCCATAAGCCATGGCCAGATTGTGCCGAAGCACCGGCATCGCCGATGGCGGATCCTTGGCGAGAGGCGCGATAACGGCGAGCGCGCCAGCCGGATCGCCGTCGGCCATCAGCGCCAGACCGAGATTGTTCGCCGCCGCCTGATCATCCGGTGCCAAGGCCAGCACTTTGCGATAGGCCCGCTCGGCGAGAGCATGGTTGCCCCGCATGTCGTCGACCATCCCCTCAGCCATGACGACGTCGCGATCATTCGGTGCCCAAGACATGGCCAGCGCCACGTGCGCGGCCGCCGCGGCGATATCGCCGACCGCCAGATCCAGACGCACAGCGACGGCCATGACCGCCGGATCCTTCTGTCGCTTCTTCATGAGGTCGACCACCAGTGGCTTCGCCTGGCTGGCCTGCTCGCTATCGATCAGCGCGTGGGCCAATCCCAGTTCGGCGTCCAAGTCGTCTGGCGCGTCGGCCAGCAGCTGGCGGTAGAGGGCCGAAGCGGTCAGACTATCGCCGTTCCGCCGGGCCCGCGTGGCGAGGGCCAAGCCCCTTTCACGCGGGTCTTCTTTGGCCGGCGACGGCACTGGTGCCAGCGCGGCACTCACTGCCACCGGCGGCTCGACTGTCTGTGGCGGCGGAGATGGACTGACGGGGGTCGTCGGCGACGGCAATAGCGCCGTCGGCGCGGCACCGGCCGCTACCGGCGACACGGTCGAGGAGCTGGACAGCTTATTGGCTCCCAGCCCCCAGGTGCTGTCGGCATCGTAGCCCCGCAGGCGTTCCGCCCCCGACGACGAGGGTGAGGAGCTGGGCAGTTTCGAGGCTCCCAGCCCCCAGAGGCTGTCCACATCGGAATCTAACGAGCGTTCCGATCGCCCTGAACATGCCGCCAACGACATGAGAAGAAGCAACGGCAGGGCAAGCCGGCTGACTACGGCAAACATCGGAGACTCACTCATTCGCCAACGCCTTTCCCGTTCGTCCGCGGTCCAAGGAAACCGCCCGCATCGCATAGTCGAGGTAGCTCAGGTCGAGGTGACGAGGGAACTCGACTTCGGAGATCGAGAAAGGTGCGGCGGCAAGGATCGACAGGTTGTCGCAACAATCTTCGACATCGATGAAGGAAATGTCGTGCTGGCACGAGGAGGAGAATGCAGATTTCAGCGTCTGGATGAAGGCCTCCTGGCCGTCGTCTCGCGGCAGCGCGACGTGGACCCGGATCGGTGTCTCGCGCGGGACGGTTTCGGGAAGCAGCGAGATCGCCCGGTTTATCAGCGTCGTCGTCAGATCCCGCAGCCGGCCGAAATCGCCGTCCGTGTGCGCCTGCAGCTCCTTGTAGATCGAGGTGTCGATACTATTTTTCACCAACGCCGTCCACAACCCATCCGCCCCGACAATCTGATCGCGGCTAAGAGCGGCGATAGGCGCCATCCAGTCATTACTCTCGACCCATTTGACAACGGCATGGAATTCATCACGCGGCGTTGCCTGCTGAGTCAAGATTTGCCGCGTCCTCTGGCAGTGGGACTGTTGTGCCGCCTCGCCAATCAGCATGTCGCGCGCGATATGCTGCAACTTTCCTCGGTCGAACAGGTGCTGCACAAAATCACGGCTCACCTCGCCTTCCTCCATGCGCGCCGACAGCCCATCCAGCCTCAAGTCCACGCTGAGCGCCTGCTGCAGGGAAATGCGGAGCATGCGGTCCAACAGCTGACGTAAATCCTCCAGTTCCTCGATGATCATCGGCAGCAGCGCCTTGGCGAACAGCCAGCCCTCGGCCCGTGTCCTGTTGACGAAAAGCTCTTGAAGGGTGATCACGTAATCGTTGACGAGCGCCACGGCCGCGTTACGCCCCCACCGAGAAGAAGATAAGCGGGTCCATTTCTGACAGGCAGCCACGGTTCGGACGCGGCAAGCCTCCTCGGCCAGGCGAATATTGGCGACCCGGTCCTCGACGCTTTCCAGGCGTTCGCGCTGTCGGTCGATCAGGGCGTCCACCATGCTGCGGGCGCAGGCCAGGCCCATCTGCCCATCGCGCCAACCTTCAAACAGGGATTGTTCGACTTTGCATCTTGCTGCGCGCGCCATGTCGCGCCGAAGACCTTGGCGGCCAGTATAAAAAGCGGAGACACCGACACCTCTGAATTCCTCGCGGAAGCACCGCTCCCACCGCCGGGTCAAGACATCCAGCCAATCCTTTCGCTGCTGCCCCTCCAGTCGCTCGAACAGACCGGCGTTGCCGTCGCGCCATTCTTCCGCCAGCGGCTTCCATCGCCCGTCGACCCCATCGGCATCGAGCGTCGGAACGGATTGAATCAGATGCTCCGCGCTTTGCAGCCACGCCCACTGCACTTCGGCACGGGTGACGTGGTCGGCGTAATCGAAGGGCTGCGCCTCACCGACAAAGCCGCGGCCGGGCCGCCAATGGGCATAGATCAACTGATATAGCGCTGTTTGCAACAGACCTATGGACAGAGCCTCCTCCACATCGTCTCCAGCCGTGCTCAGAACCACAGGCGCGACGGCGACGGTAGGTCTGCATCCGGCCTGGTCCCCGGCGGGGAGGACGTCCACGGGCAAGACGGGCTTGAACAGGCGCTGCCGCACGGTCATCGCCAGTGCCTTCGGCAGCGTACTGAAGTCACGCTCCATTTGCCCGGTCTCGACCGGCGGCAAAATCACCAGAATCTCGTCGCACAGCCCCTGGAGTTCTGTTTGGACCACCTCGGCCGATCCGGTATTGGCCACCACTGGTCCAGAACCGTCGAGCGAAGCGCGATCTTTTCCCGGCAGAACGCCATAGAAGACGATATGGGAACGGCCAGCCAAAGCCCGGTTGCGCCGCAGTTGAACCACCAACTCGGTCACGGCGCCGCCCCCCACTGCCCCGGCGAAATATCCCACCACATGAACGACTAGGCGGGCTGTGCCGCCAAGACGCAGCAAGTCGCCGGCATGCTGATTGAGCCAATCCTGCAATTGCTCTGCTTTAGCCGTCAGCATCAGGCTGTCGTCGCCCTGTATCGGGGGAGTAGGAATATCCGCGAGAGCCTGCGGCGCGCTTTCCATGTCGATCGACACATAATCCATCGGAACGGCCGGAGAGGCACGCCCCCCGTAAGGGCGGTCTAGGGTGCGACGAAGCTCGGCGATGATGCACCGGCCGATAGCGCCCAGGCCGATGATTAGATGTGGCTGAGCGGACGCTGCCTGGATATCACCGTCAGTTAAGGGGTGAACCTCGTCCAAGGTGCCGTCGGTTGTCCAGTGCACTGTCATGTCACGGCCTCATTCCGTTGTGGAACAAGCCATATATTTCATGGCTGTTCGGCAGCAGGGCCGGTGCCATCAACATCAGCAGCGTTCCCGGCAGGATCAGCCCAGCCACCGGCAGGGTAATCAGCACCGCCATCCGGCCCGCCCGCCCCTCCAATTCAGTGATGCGGCGATTGCGCTCCTCGGCCGCTAGCACTCGCAAGGCTTGGCTGAGCGGCGTGCCGTATTTGTGCGCCTGGGCCAGCGTCGATACCAACGCCTGCACCTGTTCGAGCCCGGTACGGTTGGCGAAATTCTGCAAGGCTTGCTGGCGATCGGCAAGGCCCCGCAATTCATTGCTGGTGATGACAAGCTCGTCGCAGAGGTCGGTTGCGCCGCGCCGCAGTTCGACCGTTAAGCGCTGAATCGCTTGATCCATGGCGTAACCCGCATTGGCGAAGATGATCAGCAAGTCAAGGGCGTCGGGCAGGCGCCGGGCGATGCGTCGCAGCCGTCTCTTCGCTCTCTGCCGCAGGACGATCTCGGGCAACAGCGCGCCGGCCAAGGCTCCTACAAGGCCGATCGGCGCCAACCCCACAGATGCCCAGTCACTTTGGTGGCCGGCGGCCAAAGCTAAAGCGAGGCCTCCCCCCAGAACCAGGCAGCAAACTTTGAAGGCCATGAACAATCTTGGCGCCTCCGGGCGCCGAAAGCCGTTTTGGACCAGCAAACCGCGGAACTTTTCCTGCTGGCGGGCATTCGTCAGAACGAAATTGCCGAGGAGGTTCGCCAAGCCATCCAGCATCCCCACCGCGCCAGTGACAAAAACAGGGCCAGACCGCGCCTCCTCCGGGGAGGCACCGCCGCTCGCGCTGAGATGGTCGCGCTTCACGTCGCGAAGGCGAACCACCATCGTTTCTCGCCTCCCCATCAGGAGCAGATAGCTAACCAAGCCAAGTCCTACTGCCAACAGGGCCAAACCGGACAGCAACAAAATATAGGATGGCGAGGAGGATGCGACGTTCATCACAGCTCCGATCGCGTAAGATACTTAATCAGCAGGGAACCGCAGAGGATCATGCCTCCCGACAGCAACAGCAGATGGCGCCCAAGGGTGTCAGCGATGAGCGGCTTCATATACTGAGGATCGGACAGCGACATCATGAGAGCGAGGGCAAAGGGCAACCCCGCCAGAAGCGTTCCCGTCAACCGTCCCTCGGCGGTCATCCCCTTGGCCTTGGCATGCATCTCCTTGCGGCGGCGGATAATGGTCGCCAGGTTCTGCAAGGCCTCGGAAAGCTGTCCGCCGGTTTCGCGCTGCACCACTAAGGCGGTTACGAAACAATCGAAATCCAAAAGACCGACCCGGTCGGCGGATTGAAGGAGCGCAGTGCGCATATCCACCCCAAGGCGCAGGAGATAAGAGATCTCTGTGAATTCCGCGGCAACCGGCCCGGTGAGATCGGCACCGACGACCCCGATCGCCTCGGCTACCGGGATGCCGGCCTGCGCACTGCGCACGATAAGTTCGATAGCGGCCGGCAAATGGTCGAAGAAGGCCATCCGCCGCCGGCCGATGGCGGACGAAATCATGCGCTGAAAGAACAGCAGGGCTAGAGCAAGCCCAATAACCGAAGAGGCCGGTAATCCCATTCCGAAAACTCGAGCGGCGGCGAGCGAGGCGACGCTAGCAACGACTAAGCTTCCGATGCAGATCAACCGCACCGGACGCCAGCCGCCCGCCGACTCCACGACAGCCCGGAAGCGACGACGCAGCCTGCCATGTACCTCGGCGTTCTGAAGGACATCGTCATCGGGCTCATTTTTTTCCTCGCCCGCGTCGGGCAGCAACGCCATCAACCGCTGTTCGACACGTCGCCGACTCTCCCTTTGCAGGAGCGCGGCAGCAATCAGTGCGGCTCCACATAGGGCAAATAGCAGCCCGGCGGCCAGGAACATCCGCTGGGACGGTGTCATTTGGTCGCCTCCAATAGGGATTCGCCCAGACCAAAATAAGCGGCCCTTGGGAAGAACTTCGGGCGCAGCCCCAAGGATTTGAAGGCTCCCGACACCCTCTTATCCTCGAAGGCGAGAGTGTCGACTTCATAGGCGAACAGATCCTGCAGTAGCACGGCGTCGCCCTCCAGCCCGACCACTTCGGTTATATTTTGTATCCGGCGCACCCCATCGCGCATTCGGGCGACTTGGATCACCATGTTGACCGCCTCGACGATTTGGCTGCGGATCGCTCGCAGGCTCAAATTGCCATTACCCATCATGATCATGTTTTCCAGACGGGACAGAGCATCGCGGGGGGTATTGGCGTGGATCGTCGTCATCGAGCCGTCATGGCCGGTGTTCATCGCCTGAAGCACGTCGAAAGCTTCGGCGCCGCGCGTCTCCCCCAGAATGATCCGGTCGGGACGCATTCGCAGGGCATTCTTGAGCAGATCACGCTGGTTGAGTTCGCCCGAGCCTTCGCTATTGACGGGACGGGTCTCGAGGCGCACGACATGGGGCTGTTGAAGTTGCAGTTCGGCGGCGTCTTCGATGGTGATAACCCGCTCGCGGACATCGATCAGGCGCGATAGGGCATTGAGCAGCGTGGTCTTGCCCGAACCGGTGCCGCCGGAGATTAAGATATTGAGCCGGCTGGCGGCGGCGATCTCCAGCACCTTGACCATCGAGTCGCTCAAGCTCCCGATGCGCGTCATGCTCATCAAGTCGAGACTGCTCTGAGAAAATTTGCGGATCGAGATATAGGCGCCGTCGAGAGCAATCGGCGGCAACACGATATTGACGCGGCTGCCGTCGGTCAGACGGGCATCGCAGGTTGGCGAGGTTTCGTCGACCCGCCGCCCGACTGTCGCGGCGATCCGCTGGGCGACACTGATCACATGGTCGGGGCTGCGAAAGCGGGCATCGGTCAGTTCCAGCACGCCGCGGCGCTCGATATAGATCTGATAGGGGCCGTTGACCATGATGTCGCTGATGCTCTCGTCTGCCAGCAACGGCTCAAGGGGACCGACGCCGATCATGTCGTCAAGCAAATATTGAGCGACCGCGCGTTGCTCAATCGCGTTAACCGGCAGTGCCTCGGTCGCGGCAATGTCATTGACGATCTGAGAAATGCTCTCCATCAGCTTGGCGCGCGGGGTTGCTACCGCGGCGGCGACGTTGATGCGCTCGAACAACCGCTCGCGGATAAGCCCCAGGGCGGCGCTTCCAATATTGGGCAGAGTGCCGGTGGATGGCTCGTCAGCAATCAATCGTGAGGTCCCCGATTGGGGATCGGGCGCCGGTGTAACCGGTAACGGCTTCGGCGCGGCAGCGGTCCGGGGAGGCCCCGGCATGTCAAAGGCACGTTGTCCAAACATTGCTTATCTCCACCAGCGCAGGAAGCGCTGGGCCTTTGGCTCGGGGCACGATGACCGTCCGAGAAGGTCATTGACCATTTGATCCAGGACCACGGCGAAGGCCGGATCCCGCTGCACCAGCAGCTCTCCGCCGTTTTCCGAGGCCGTCGCCACCCGCGAAAAGCCGATCTCATAATCGATGCGCCTGTCGATCGTCTTTTCGAACTCATGCCGAGATATCTCCCCACGATCGGCCGGACAGACGTGATTGACCACCATCATGGCGCGCTGACCGAGATCCTCACGCCCTACCAGGCGTGAAATGCGCAGGGTGTCCCGCACGGCGGCCAAGGTCGGCGTGGCGATGACCATCTGGATCGCGGCACGCTCAAGCACCTGGCGGTACAGCACACCAGGGCGCCGCGGCAGGTCGATCAGTACATAGTGGAAGCGCTGCTGCAGAAGGCGCAGCACAGCGTCGAGCCCGGCGAGGTCGAAGGCGGGATCATCCTCAAGCGGCTCCTCGGCGCTCAAGATCATCAGCTTATCGGATCTCTTGACCATGGCACGGGCGAGGAACAGATCGTCGATGCGGTGGGGGTTGCGAAGCGCGTCGGCGAGACCGCTCGATTTCTTCAATCCCAGCATCAAAGCCAATGCGCCACACTGCAGATCGAGATCGATCAGGACGACGCTGCGCCCAGCGACCGCCGACAATTGCCAGGCCAGGCTCGCCGTAAAAGTAGTGGTGCCCACCCCGCCGCGAGTGCCGGTCACACAGATTACTTTGCCCTCACGCGGACGCTGATTGAGCCGAAGCGGCCGCCCGGCCTGAATAGCGATGACGGCGCGCAGCATCTCGAAGGAAACAGGCTTCAGAATATAGTCGGCGACGCCGAATACCGATAGGTCGCGGTAAAGTCCGACGTCATTTTGATCGCCAATAGCGATCACCAAAGTATTAGGGCCGCAAAGACTGATGGCCTCGTCCATGTCGCTGAGCGCCATGTCCGAACCGCTCAGATCGATGATGATGGTGTGGGGGTAGCCCGAGCGCTTGAGATAGGCGATGGCGTCGCGGCAATTTCCCCGACGGATCGTCGCCTGCGCGAAATTTTGATCGTCGGCCAGACGGCGAACTGTCTCCTCGCTCTGCGGATCGGCGACAAAGGCGACCAGATCGGCGATCGTGCCATCACCGAGATCTGGCCGCTTGTCTCGCGATAGGGCGCTAGTCATGGCGTCCTCACGGAGTCGCTGTCGAGGTGGACGGAGATGCCGAGCTTGCCGCCCCGGCAAGAGAAGCGCCGGCATTGAGCGACGAGGAGGCCTGCTTTTGCTGAGCGGCGGCGGCGGGTCCATATCTGCTATTCATGGCTTGGATCGCCTGTTCGGCGGTATAGCCGTCTCCCGGCACCCTGGCAGGCGGCGCCGTTAGATCGCGCGGATCCGCCAGCATGGCGGCGAAATCCCCTGCGGAGGCACAGCCCAACTGATAGCGCCGCATCGACAATGGCGTGGTGTCGCCGGTCGAGGCGGTCGGCACGCCGATACAGTCTGGCGCCGTCAGTCGGATGGCGCGCACCTGCATCAAGACGCCCTCCGCGGCCGGCATTGCTGAAACAGTGAGGCGGATACGATCCGGCGGAACGCCAAGGTCGGCAAGCACGCCGAGCAAACGCGCCGATAAGGAGGGATCTGCGGAGGAGGGAACACTCAATTCGATGCTGACCCTTCCATAGGCCGTCTCCTGCCCAATGACCCGGCGCAGCCGGGCCATCGACGAGTCAGTGATGGCCCCGGTGCCGGTCAGGTCGAACACGACTTCCTCTGCCCGCTCTGTGCTCTCCAGCTTCTGCGGCGCCGGGATGCCGTCCCAATAACCTGCGGGCTCGCACCCGGACAGCAGCGGCAAGACACTGAGAGCCAAGAACCAGGAGAAGCGGTGAGAGCCCATTGTTCCCTCCTCAAAAGGCGAAGCCGGCCTGGCCCTGGAGCGAGGCCGGCGGTTGTGGAAGCGCGCCGTCACCGGAGTGCCCGAGCATGAGGCGATCGACTGATGTGGCGGCATGGGCGGGACGTTCGGCGGTAGAAACCGCGTCCGGCTTAGTCGGCTGAACGATATAGGGGGTCACGAACACCACCAGTTCGCTCTCATTGTTGACGAAGGTCTGCGACTGGAAGAGCTGGCCGATGACCGGAATGTCCCCCAGACCGGGAACCCGGCTGTTGGTGTTATCGCGGTTTTTCTGCAGCAAACCGCCGATGGCCAGGCAATCGCCGCTGCCGAGCTCCACCGTGGTATCCACCCGGCGGGTGGTCAAGGCGGGGATGGTCACGCCATCGGTCGTGACGCTGCCGAGGCTGCTGAGCTCGCTGACCTCGGGACGAACGGCAAGACTGATCCTGCCGTGCGATAGCACGGTGGGGGTAAAGTTGAGCTTGACCCCATATTCCTTGTAAATGACGCTGGTCCCGTTGAGACCGTTCTGCGTGACCACCGGGATCTCGCCGCCGGCAAGAAAAGAGGCGGCTTGGCCGGAGATCGCCGTGAGGTTGGGCTCCGCGAGGATCGTCGACAACCCCTCCTGCCCGAGAAGATCCAATACGGCGCTGAGCCCGTAGGTCCCATTGCCGATGCCCGCGGCTATAGTGTTATCGGTGGTCGATGTGGTGGTGTTCGCTCCGCGCGTCAGGGGCGTCGATCCGCCATTGGCGGCGAGGGCGCTGTTGAGGGCGCTGCGGCCGGTTATCAGCCCGGCAATATTGTCCCCCTGCTTGAACACAGCCTGCAGATTGATGCCGAAATCGGCTACTACCTGGCGCGACATCTCGGCCACCTGCACGCGCAATTGCACCTGAACCTGACTGTTCACGGCCAGCCGGTTGATCACTTTGGTCGAGGCGGGCGCATAGGCCGATACCAGCTCGATGATGCCGTGGGCCTGCTCCGGGGCCTCGACAGCGCCGCCGACCAGCACACTGGTAGGTGTCGTCTCCAGAGTGACGGTGGCGCCGGGATAATCACGGCGGAGGCGCTCCTGCAGCGCGTCGAGACCGGCGTCGACGATGATTTGCACCCTGGCCACCTCGCCCCCTTTCTCGTCGAGCGCGATCAGGGTAGTGCGACCCACCTTCTTTCCTTGCACAAGGACCGTGCGCGCCTGCGGCACCTGGACGTCGGCGATATCTGGATTGGCGATGAAGACGTGGCTGGCAGGGCGCGGCAGACGGATCATGTCGCCAGCGTCGACATTAATCGACAAGGATGTCACAGGCGCGCTGGCGGCCGGCTCGCCGCTCCGGCTGTCGCCAGGCGCCAACAGCAGAACGACGGCCAGGGCCGCGACTGGCAAGGACTGCCGGCGCACCATCATTTGGGCTGCCTCGCGCCGACGCCGCGCAGCACGACCACTTGAGCGGCGGGCTCGGCATGGGGGACCGGAGGAGATAGCAGGAAAAGCGACCGCATGACGTCACCCGCCCACACCGCCGCCCCGCTTGGCGCCGCGGTCGGCGATTCGCCGGACCTCTCCGCGACGCTGCGTAGCGTTAAGGTCAGTTTACCCAACGCAGCAGCCACTACCAAGAGTTCGGCCTGGTGCGGGGTGACCTCCAGGGTCACAGTCCGCGCCGTGGCGTGCCGCGGGGCGGCGTTGGCTGGCGTTCCGTGCGTCTCTTGCTTGACGGTCTCGGCCTGTCCCTGCTCGGCCTCGGCGCGCAGAGCCTGATCCACAGCGATGACCCGAAGGTTTTCCGCCACCATCTCGCCAACGACCTGTCGGGCCGGCGGCTCGGTTGGCGCCAAAGTTCGAGTGACGATCACATCGACATGGTCACCTGGCTGGATCAGGCCGGCATTGCCGCTGACCTCATCCACAGCGACACTGACGGACCGCTTGTCAGGCGTTAGCTTCGCGGAAAGAAAACCACGATCGCGTGGCAGTATAGCGTCGTTTCTCAGGATCGGCTCGCCAGTCCGCACCGAGCGGATCAGCATGGCGCCGACCAAAGTAGCGGAAATGTCGGAGCCCTCGACGAAAAAATCCGGCCGTAGCGCGGTGTTGGGACGGTCATGCCAAACCAAATCATCCTCCTCGAGGAATTTCCCGGCGGGGAGATCTGCCCCCGCGACCAGAACGCCGCTGGACAGCACCGGCGGTGCCGGGGCAGGAGTCACCGGCACAGGCGGCGGGCTGGCACGAAATGCCTGCGATACCAGCAGCCCGGCCCCGACCAGGGCGAATGCCGCGACGACGATTAAAATGCGATTACCCGTCCCCATTTGCGCCTACTCCGTCACCGCGCCGCCAGGATCGCCGGAACCGCGCCGAGCGCGATCGCAACGCCGTATGGCACGTCGACGCGCCAACATAAGCGAGCCGGGCGCTCCAAACGGCGCCAGACCGACGCGGCAAGACAGGCCAGAGACAATGGCCCTCCCGCGAAACTGGTGAGCAACACGAATTGCAGAATGCCGGCAGGCCCCGCCCACAAGGCAAGCACCGACATCAACTTGACGTCGCCCCCACCCAACAAGCCGAAACGAAACAATCCTACGCCCACGCCGAATACCGCCACGGCGACCAGCAGATCTTCTCCGATCGCCTGCCAATGGCCACGATACAACTGCAGTATGAGAAACAGGGCAGCTAAGCCGAGCGTCGACCAGTCTGGAATCTCGCGCCGGCGAAGATCGCCATAGACTGCCACGACGAGCAAGCCCAGGGCTGTCAACACCCCACCGTTGGTAATCGTCAACAACATTGCACCACCCTTGGAAATGCCGCCATAGCGCCTGACCGAAAGACGGGGACCGTGCCTTTCGGAGGTGCCACGAACGGGCGGGACACCTCCGGTTCAGCCGGGAGACGAAAGAGCTCGCGCCAAGACAATTATTGAGAGGCTTTAATGGTGGTCGAAATATCCGTAAAAGTGGTGGCCAGGGTCGTTCCCACGCCTTTAATCGCCACACTGGCCACGATGGCGATCAGAGTAGCCAAAAGCCCGTACTCCAACATCGAAACGCCCCGCCGGTCCGTCCAAAGCTTTGCAATCAAGTTAATCATTCGCACCTCCAAAATAGATACAGTGAATTATTCTTAAACTGCTAAGCATATGAGGGTCAATCCGGTGATTATTTTACAGAGAGACTTAGACAAACTCTCCTGCGGAAATAATCATTTGACCGATTCGAGTGCAGCTCCAAATTCCTGGAACCCGCCGATCAAGGTAGTACTCAGACTGGTGATTGCGGTGGCAGCAGCAACGGCGATCAAGGCTGCCACCAGACCATATTCGAATGCAGATACGCCGCTTTTCATTCTCCACAGGCGCGCGATCGTCTTAAACAACACCGCCCCCTCCACAACCTTAATGCCACACCCGCACTTAGCCAAAGGCGGCTGCCTTCGGTGGCGGAACATCAGAAGGACAGGGCCTATTCAGCGGTGACGACCTTCCGCTGATCGATCCAAGCAGAGATAGAGTCCCGTTCGGACAGCCAAGCCGAGCCCACCCCCCTTGCGCCGCTCTTCCCGATTGACACCGGGGAACCTCCGTCATTGCCGATCACTGTCCGCGGCACGCCCGCCGTCGCGGGCTCGGACGGATCGCGGGTCACCTGCTCGGACCGGGCCTCGGAGCCGGTGCGGCTAAACTCCGCAACCAGTACGTCGATGAAGGTGCGCACCTTGGCTGACAGATGCTTGCGGCTCGGATAGATGACGTAAAGATAGCGCTCGGGAAGCTGGTAATCGGCGAACAGTATCTCGAGGCGCTTCTCGGCGATCTCGTTGGCGGCCGCTTCGGCCGGAAGGATGGCAATCCCCAAACCGTCCCCGGCAAGACGCCGCGCCAGCACATGGCTGTGGACGCACATGTGCCGATCGAGCTTGATCACCTGCTCATCCCCATGGCGGCGAAACACGCATTCCTCCCCCCAACTGCTAGGGGTCAACACAAGGTGGTGGCTGAGATCCTGCGGCACGGCGGGCCTCCCCGCCGCCCGCAGATAGTGCGGCGAGGCGCAGACGACATCCCTGACAGGCGCTAGACGGCGGGAAATCATCGATGAATTCGGCAGCGACTCGGCAACATGAAGTGCAAGGTCGAAACCGTCCTCGATCAGGTTCGGTACGCCGTCGGCATAGATCACATCCAAGGTGACCTGCGGAAAATTGCTGACATAAGTGGGAATCACCGTCCGCAGATGGGCGACCTCCGCCAAAGGCGGCACAGCGATGCGCAGGGTTCCGCTCGGCAACCGCGTTTCGTTGCCTACCATCGCACGCAACTCGTCCATTTTGGTCAAGGTTGCATGGCAATGGTCGTAGTACAGCCGCCCTTCCTCGGTCAGCCTGAGGCTGCGGGTCGTCCGCTGAAACAATCTAGTGCCGAAATATGACTCCAGATGTTTCAAATGCTTGCTGACCATGGCCGTTGATATACCCATATCCGCGGCGGCGGCGGTAAGACTGCCATACTCGACGATTTTCGCAAATACGCAGATGCTCTTGAAAGTATCCATGAAAATCCCTCGCGACAAATACTACTACTGTAGAAGAACGAATCGATTACTGAAACCATCACAGAACACACCTAACTTGTTAACCACGGTATAAAAACAATAAATAAAAAACAAACAATATGATAACAATAATTTGTTAAAATATGTTATTAATTACAAACTAATAACTGCATTTAATTTTTATTAAAATCGCCCACTGCTCGCGGAGAGCAATTCGATCATCATTTTCCTCGACACCCTCGCCGCTTTGGCCTGCCAGACTTTCTCAAAGCGACATCTCAATGGGAACCGACACCAACGGGTTTGGCGTCGGGCGCCATCACCCCGGAGTCCGAAACCGGCACGACGCCGACAACGGCGGCCCGAGCCGCCAAGCCGTCGACCTTGCGAATTTGCGCGGCCAGGGCGAGCAAGGCGGCAGCGCCGGCTTCGCTCATGACCTGGCGGGCCATTCCGGCTGCTTCGGTATCGCGAGCGCACGCCGCCAACGTCAAGGCGAAGGAGGCCCGCTGCTGAGGATGAGCGAAGGGAGACATCGCCGCGTCTCGCCCGACCTTTTCGGCCTGATCGCAATTGCCCGCCAGAGCTTCGAACAAGGCATAGTTGCTCCGCAGCGCGAGATCCGCCGGCCATAACCCGAGAGCCTTGAAAAAAACCAGACGGGCCTCCTCCCCCTCATCCTGAAATATTCGCAATATGGCGAGATCGCGGACGGACCGCGCGTCATCATGCGCACGCACCGCCGTCTCGATAATTTTTCCCGAATCCTGCATCTGCCCCTGCGCCAGCAGCGAAATGCCAAGTCCACGCAAGGCGTCGCCATTGCCAGGCTGGCGCAGCAAGGCTTCGTGGAAAGCGCCGGCGGCATAATCGTACTGGCCGCGGGCAAACAAAACCTGACCGAGCCGCAAGAGGGCATCGGGCTCCTTCGAGTCTCGGGCGACCTGCCGATACAGATCGAGCGCCGCATCGCCGTCGCCGCTAGCGAGCGTACGATCGGCTATCGCAAGCAAGCTGCTGCCTTGCCGCTGCGCATAGTCCGGTGCCGCCGGCGTATCTGGAGTCGACGGCGGCGCACCACCGCGGCAGCCGGCCAGTCCGGCGACGCAGGCCAGGATCAGCAAGAGGTGGGTCCGCATGATCGTTTCCTTCATTCGACAATAAAGCCGATGCGTTCAGTCGCGAGCGGCGGTGGCGGCGGGCCGAGCTTGTCCCCGGCCTTTTCCGTCGGCGGCGTCGCCGCCATCTGGGAAATCGGTTCCACCAGATAAGGGGTGATCAGAATCACCAGTTCGCTCTCGCCGCGCTGATATTCTCGCGATTTGAAGAGAGTACCGATGACGGGAATCTCCTTCAGTTCCGACAAGCCGCTGGCCGTATCCGACAGGTTCCGCTGAAACAGCCCAGCAAGCGCGAAGGTCTGGCCGCTGGCCAGATCGACGTCGGTTTCGCTGCGGCGAACGGTGAAGGACGGAATCGACGCACCGCTGAAACTGACGGCGTTAACATTGGAGATTTCGCTCACCTCGGGAACGACATGGATGGCGACGCGGTCATGACCGATCAATACGGGAGTAAATTCCAGCGAAACACCGTAAGAATGGTATTCGATCGTAATAGCACCGGTAGCGCCAGTTTGCGGCACCGGGACCGGGATGTCGCCACCTGCGCGGAATTTGGCGGTATGGCCGCTTTTGACCGTGAGATTGGGCGCGGCAATGGTGTGAACCACCCCCCTGCTCTCCAACGCCTCCAGGATCACTTCGGCATTGACCCGGCCGCCCAGGATGCCCCCGGTCAGCGTTCCGCGAGGGCTAAGATTTCCGGCGACCTGACCGACGGCGCCGCCACTCGTCAGGCCGGAATCGGAGATACCCGACGAGAAGACGGCATTCCAGTCGAGGTCGAGATTTTGGACCTGACTCCGCGAGACCTCGGCGAATCTCACCTTGAGGGTGATCTGTTGCGAGCCGGCATCGATCGCCTCATTTCCGGCATGGTCGCGGCCAGCCGCGTGATCGAGCGCGCGCGGCGCCGCCGGCGTATCCTGAGTCGGACCACTGCCGCCGCGCGGCACCAACCTGGTACCGACGACGTCATAGACCAGACCGCTGTCCGGATGACGCTTCTGCTGCGCCGCCTTCGCCGCGTCGGCCGCAACCACTACATGTATCGAGGCAATCGCCTTGCCCTCGTCGCTGAGAACGGTAAGATCCGTGTTGCCTTTGGCGACGCCAAACACATGGATCGTCTTGGGCGACACCAGCTTCGCGTGGACCGTCCGCCGATCGCCGACGGTCACCGAGCCGATCGATGCGGAGAGGGTCACCAATCTGCCAGCCCCTTGCGCCACGAACAGCTCGTCGGCCGGGTCGCCGGCCCGCGCCACCGAGGCGAAGCCTAAAAACAGCGCCAGAACGGCCCGGCCCCACCACCGGCAATCATGAGTGATCTTTTCGTTCACCATATCCCCGTCCTTCACACGGTGTCGGTACCGGAAGGTCGGAACGCTTTCCGACGCGGCACATTCCGTATCCAACATTCCGAAATCAAACGCACCCGCACTGGAGGCGGAAACGACTAGTTAACAGCCACCTTGGATAGCGGCATCGTTAGAGACCCGTCAAACTTCAATCGTTAACCGAGATGAACTTATGAGTTTCTCAAAACGAAAACGTTTTCTCTTGAGGAGATATTTAGCGCGCGCGAGAGTTATCTCGCTTAGTTAGATTGCCTGGAATTTTCAGCTTACTGCGCATCTGGCTCGACGGAGACGAAGGTTTTCTACCCGACCCTCCTTCCACCCGGGTTGGGTTGATTTACCTAACAGCCATATAGAGCTGGCCTCCATCCCGGCACGACGACCAAAAAAACTCTGAAGCAAGATTTGTGACGAGAGTTTCAACTCACGGGAAACAAACCGGGATTGCTGGGGCCTCAACGCCTATTCATTATCCGAAAGCGATGAAAACTCTCAAACAGGCACCACCGATGCTCAACACCGTCGCCCCCCTCCTCGGCACCCGCCGCGGCGCGACCGCCCTTGAATTCGCCCTCGTGGCGCCGGTATTCCTGTTCGCGGTCGGCTTGATTTTTCAGGTCGGCATCATGCTGTACAGCCAAGCCACGCTCGACATGGCGACCCGTCTGGCGGCTCGCACCATCCAGACCGGAGCGGCACAGCAGGCGGCAGACAGCCAAAGCGTGTTCGGGGCCGCTTTGTGCGGAAGCGCGACCTCAATTCTGCTGCACTGCTCCGAACTCGTTTACTCGGTAGCGTCGGGAACCAGCTTCTCCGACATCGTCGCTCTGCAATCGGCCCCCTCGTCCTCCTCTTTCTCTCCTGGCTCGCAGGGGTCGATGGCGGTTGTCCAGGTGTTCCTCCGACAGCCTTTGATCCTTCCGCTGTTCGGATC
>OVEP011218140.1_pt1 | contig 20241 bp, 25 predicted proteins | sample 1779801 | NCBI WGS metagenome assembly OVEP01 (sample SAMEA3914791, study PRJEB12502) | metagenome | biome: forest; material: soil | place: Canada | collected 2011-07-03 | depth 0.1 m
GCCGCCACCGTCCTGCTCGATGAAGCCAAAGCCCTTTTCCGCGTTGAACCACTTCACGGTGCCAGTAGCCATATATGTATCTCCTTGATGGGGTCTGTACCGAAACCCGCATGCCGCGCGCTTCGCGCCGCGGTGATGATGACCAGCCCGGAACATGCCCGGGAAAACAAAAATGCGCCTGTCGCTAAAAGCCAGCAGGCGCACACATAAGTTCATGGGAACCACAACTGCAACAGGACTGACTGTAGCAGGTAAAAGGGAGGCTGTGGGTCAGGCTCGGCAGAACAGTGGCCCGTGGTGTCGACGACAGCCGACCCCGCACCGGCGCGCGACCGCGAGCCGGGGCGACCAGGACCCTACGACAGGTAAGGCCCACCAGTTGCCCCGGCCGCGCTCGGACGGCTGCTACAGGCCGGTCACAGGCCGGTCATCTTGGCGTAGGGGCGGGCGACGCGTCGCCGGAGCGCGCCGAAGTCGACCACGACCGCGATACCCTCCTCGACCGCGGTGACCCGCCCTACGCCGTAGACGTCGTGGGTGACGCGGCTGCCCACCGCGAAGAGCTCGTCCGGCGGCTCAGCGGCGGGCTTGAAGGGACTGGTCGGCAGGTGACGCTTGGCCGTGCGCATATTTGTCATTACCGCCAGTATGCCCGCAGTAGCCACAGCCGTGCGGTTTCCGCGTCGACGATGGTGGAAACCGCGCGACGACCCGGACCGCCGGATTCGTCGCGGCCGCGGCCCACACGTGGGCGGACCGTGGACTCGGCCGGCTTCCTGTCGCCTCCGGGACCCCTCGGATGTCCTGGGCAGGGTCAGCTGACGCCGGTGCGGGCGTCGGGGTCGAGGGCGGCGTCGACCAGTATCGATTCCATGGTGAGCAGCAGCGTTTCGGCGTCGGAGGCAGCCATGTACCAGGTGTCCACCTCCACCAGGAGCGCGACCGAGTCCGGTGCGTCGTCGACCGTCATCATCAGCTGCTCGTTGAACAGCGGCAGCGGCTCGCCCCAGGCCAGGCTGTGATCTGGAACAGCGGCTCGGACTTGGTCCGGGGTGGGCACGGGCCCGGTCGGGAAGCGTCCGGGGCCCTGTCGGCGGTCGTTGAAGACGCAGCCGATGTGGACCGCCTGTCCGCGTTCGAGGTGGATCTGTTCGCGGAGTCGGTCGCACGCGGCGGGGTCGTAGTAGGCGTGCTTGGAGCCGAGCACCGATGCGCGGAAGGCCCGGGTGACGGCCTCGTCGAAGGTGACGCCCGCGATGTCGATCAGGAGCAGGCCGTTCTGGCTGACCGGGTGGACGGCGTCGGCCAGGCCGGGGCGGAAGCGGTTGCTGACGATCGTCTGGGTCAGCACCGGATGGACGCCGGAGGTCAGGGCCAAGGCGGCGGCGAACGCGGCCAGCAGCACCGGTGGCGTGGCCGTGCCGGTACGGTCGGCCACGATGTGGGCTGCCAACCGCATGGCAGGGGAGTCGAATGCGGCCTGCCGGTAGCGTGGTTGGTCCGGGACCGGAAGCGACGCGAAGCGGTGCGGGCTCGCCCCCCGCAGCAGGCGCCCCCAGTGGGCGAGGGCGGTGTCGCTGTGCCGCCGGGTGGCCGGGGTGTTCTGCCGCTGGGCCAGTTCGAGCGGACCGACCCCGGTCGGCGGGCTCTCGTCGGGTTCGGACCGCCGGTCCCACTTGGCCAGGTCGTCCATCATCACCGCGACGCCGCCGCCGTCCGCCACGAGGTGGTTCAGCACCACCACGATGTGGGTGGCCACACCGTGGCTGCGCACGGCGGCCAGCCGGATCGGCCATTCCCGGGTGTAGTCGAACGTGGTGTGTTCCCACCGGTCGGCGAGCTCCTCGGCGGCCTGGGCCGGGTCGGTGCCGTCGGTGACGTCGAGGACGGTCAGAGCGATCTCACCGGAGGCGGAGACGACCTGGCGGGGCCCGCCGTCCGCGTCGAAGCGGAGCCGGGACCGCAGCGACGGGTAGCGACACAGGAAGAACCACAGTTCACCGGCCAGGTCCGCGGGCGTCTTGCCTGGCGGAAGCGGCATGACCGCTCGCAGGCTCTGCGAGGTGTCGGTCTCCCGCATCGCGGCCCAGATCTGCTGCTGACCCCAGGTCAGGTCGCCTTCTCCGGAGCCGGTTCCTGCGAAGCGGACGAGGATCGGATCGGCCATCGGCCTGCCTGTTCGCGTTGTCGGCGGGTGAAAGGGCCGAGTCAACCACGTGTGTCGCAGCGGCACCAGCGGTTGGCCACAGACCGGGGCTGGGCCCGTCCGCGCCGCGTGCTCACTGCCGGGTGATCCGGGTGGCGAACAGCACGACGTCGTCGTCCTGTTCCACGCCGAAGGCCTGCTGCAGCGATTCGCACAGGTCCTCCGGCGATTCCGGAGCGGCCCGGGCGGCGTCGCGCAGTGCCTCCAGGCGATCGGCGATGTCGCTGTCCCGAGTCTCGATGAGGCCGTCCGTCACCAGCAGGATCCGACTGCCGTCGGCGACCTCGACGACGGTGGACGGCGGCTGGGGGTGACCGATGCCGATGAGCGGTCCGTGGTCGTCGGCGAAGGTCGCGGTCCCGCCCGGGGCGAGCAGCAGCGGCGGCAGGTGGCCGGCGTTGGCGATCGTCACGCTGCCGTGGTCGGGGGCGATCAGCACCAGGCACACCGTGGCGGTCCACCCGGGCCATTGGCGGACGAGGAGCGTGTCGAGGAGTTCGAGGACGACCTGGGGGGAGTGGCCCTCGATCGCGTACGCGCACAGGGCGTGGCGCAGTCCGCCCATGACCACGGCTGCCCGCAGCGAGTGCCCGACGACGTCGCCGACGGCCAGCAGGAGGCCGCCGGGGGTGACCAGGGCGTCATAGAAGTCGCCGCCGACCCGGTTCTGGGTGGCGGCGGGGACATAGCGGACGGCCTGCTCGACCCCCGGGACCCGCGGCAGCCTCCCGGGAAGGAACGACCGCTGCAGCGTCAGCGCCAGCACGTGCTCCTCGCTGTAGCTGCGCAGCGCCTCCAGGGCCAGGGCACAGGCCTGCGCGAACTGCGTGAGCAGCTTGCGGTCCTCGTCGCTCCGCACCGCCTCGGCGCTCAGCGCGACGCACACCGCCGGACGGTCTCGCTTCGTGCGCGCCGTCACCAGCACCACGTCGTGGCCCCGCGCCGGACCGACCGCGCCGAGCGCCAGCCGTTCCTGCCACACCGACGCGGGGAGATGGCTGATCTCCACGCCGATCCGGTTCTCCAGGCCCCCCTCGGTCAACTCCCGCAGCAGGTCCGGTGGTGCCGGGAGGGACACCGGACGCGCGCCGCCCGCGTCGTGGGTCAGACGCACCGCGTCCGTCTGCGGGACCTGGGTGAGCACCATGGCGCCCGAGCCGAACAAGGCGGTCGCCCCGCGGGTGGCGGCGACCGCCAGGCCCTCGCTGTCCGGTGCGCCGTACACCTCCAGCGTGGCCTGGTTCAGCGCGGTGAGCCGCGTCGCGAGCCGTTCGGCCCGGGCCCGGGCACGGCCGTAGCGCAGCGCGGCGGTGACGGTGGCCAGCAGTTCGCTGGGCGCGATCGGTTCGGTGAGGTAGGCGTCCGCACCGCGGAACAGGCCCTGGGTGCGGTCCGCGGTGGCGATGGCCGTGGCCGAGACGTGGATGACCGGCATGCCCGCCGTCCGAGGCGTGGCCTTGATGTGCTCGCAGATCTCGTAGCCGCTGATGTCGGGAAGCCGGACGTCCACCACGGCCAGTTCCGGCAGTTCCGCCGGGCCCGCCGCGTCGAGCACGGCCAGCGCCTCACCGCCGTCGGCCGCCTCGACCACGGTGTGCCCCGCCCGCCTGAGCCAGCTGCACAGGACGTAGCGGTTGGCGGCGTTGTCCTCGACGACCAGCAGCACGGCTGGGGGCTCCGGGGCTTCAGGGGCGTTCATGGCGACGGTTCCTCTCCGTGGTCGCGTGGGCGATGAGATCTGCGAGTCGTTCAGCGGTCAGCCCGTCCTTGCCGAGGACCGCCAGGGCGTGGCCGAGCCCCCCGGTGTCCACCGAGGACGGATCAGCCGAGGTGACAATGACCACGGGGATGCGCCGGAGCTCCGGGTCGGTGGCCAGACCGTCGAGGACCTCGCGGATGTCGGCCCCGGGCATGCACAGGTCCAGCAGCACCGCGTCGGGCCGCTCGCGCCGGACCGAGGTCACCACGAGGCGGCCGTCGTGCAGCTCCACCACCCGGTCCGCGAGGCGTTTGAGCGCGGGGCGGAACGCCTCACGGAAAACCGGATCGTCGTCGGCGCTCAGCACTGACGAGAGCCGTCGCAGACCCGGCCCGGAGGGGACCTCCGCCGTGTCGGCCAGCGGCACCCGCAGCGCCACCCGGGTGCCCTCGCCCGGTCGGCTGTCCAGCGTCAGGGTGCCGCCGATCAGGGCGGCGAGGCGTCGAGCGTACGGCAGACCGAGGCCGGTGCCCGGGCGATTGCGTTGATGCTCCCCCCTGACCTGGTAGAACTCCTCGAAGACCTTCTCCAGCTGATCCTCGGGGATGCCCACCCCGGTGTCGGTGACGATGAACGTGAGCCAGTGCGGGGACTCCAGCCGGACATCCAGCCGGACCTCCCCGCGCCGAGTGAACTTCAGGCTGTTGGAGAGCAGGTTGCGCAGGATCCGGGTGAGCATCACCTCGTCCGTCACCAGGTCGGGCAGACCGGTCGGATCCGCTGTGTCCAGGTCCGGGAAGCGCAGCGACACCTCGGATTGGACAGCGGTGGCCGTCATGATCCCGCGCAGCTGCACCAGCAGTGCCCGCAGGTCGACCGGGACCGGTCGCGGGTCCATCCGGCCGGCCTCCGCCTTGGCCACGTCCAGGAGTTCGTCCACCAGCGTGAGCAGGATGTTCCCGGCGGCACTCACCAGCGACAGCTGTCGCTGCTGCTCCCCGGTCAGCGGTTCGGAGCCGGGGTCGAGCATCAGCCTGGTCATACCGATCACGGAGTTGATGGGCGTGCGGAGTTCATGGCTGACGTTCGACCAGAAGCGGGTCTTCGACTCGCTGGCCTCCCGCAACTGCCGGCTCTTCTCGTCCAGTTCCGCGTACAGCGCCAGGACCCCCCGGTTGGTGCTCTCCAACTCCTCGGTGAGTTCGCTGTAGAGCGCCAGCACCCCTTGGTTGGTCTCCTCCAGCTCCGCGTTCAGGCGCTGCAACTCCTCACCCTGCCGGCGCGACTCGTCGAGGGCGGCCATCAGGTCGCGGGTCTGCGCACGCAGGTCCTCGGTCAGACTGGCGCCCTTGCCGCCGCGCAGCGCCAGCCGGACGCGCTCCGCGCGAGCCGACCGCCGGCCGGGGTCGGCTTCCCGGGGGAGTACGCACTCGATGGTCAGCCGACCGCGGGCGGGGGCGTAGCCGACCCCCGGCAGCAGCCGTGACACCGCCTCCAGCGACTCCTGGCTGGGCGTGCGGTCGTCAGGCCAGTCCAGCACCACCACCAGCGCGGCCTGCCCGTTGCCGTCCAGCAGGAACTCCGCTGTCATGGGCGAGGCCGCCCGGAGCAGGTCGCGGCCGAGCTCGCTGAGAGCCGTGGCCAGCCGTACCTGGTCCCGCGTCTCCATCCCGGCGGCCTGGGCGGCGGCCTTCGCCTGCCGGCGCAGTGTGAAGACATCCTGCTCGAAGGAGATCTCCAGCCGCAGCAGCGGATCGCCGGGGCGCCGCTGACGGTCAGGCGGCGGACCGTTCACCAGAAGCCCTTGGCCACGACCACACCCGCGTCGTCGTGCCGGATGCCGGCCTCGCGCAGGAGCTGGCCGGCCATGACGACGGGGGAGTGCAGCAGCAGTCCCGGCAGGGCGCTCGGACTCCAGCGTTCGGTGAGGCCGTCCGTGTGCATCACCAGCGCGCTGCCCGGTGACAACGGCTGTTCGAAGGTGCGCATGCTGCGCATCTGGTGGCCCACGATTCCCGGATGGGACATCAGACCCACCCGGGAGTCGGGTCCGATCAGGGTGGCGGCGATATTGCCGACCCCGCAGAACAGCAGCCTCCTGGTCTGGGGCTCGATCCGGGCGACGGCCACCGCGGCGCCGCGGGTTCCGCGCAGGGCCTGGTGGACCTCCTGGATCGCCTGCTCCGGCATCGTCGACCGGCTGTCACGGAAGGCGCGCACGGCGGCCTCCGCGGCCCGGGCCGCGAGCGGGCCGTGCCCGAGGCCGTCGCAGAGCATGACCAGGACCGCGGTTCCCTCGCCCGGCTGCGGGGCGGGCCAGCCGGTCGAGGCCGACCGGGTGGCGGTCAGCGACGCCCAGTCGACGGCGCCCGGCCGCTGAACCCTCGGTACCTCCACCGGCGTACCGGCGTCGGACGCCGGGCGACCGTCGTCCAGCCGTGCCGCCCAGGCGTCCCCGCACTGCTGCTCGCCGCTGATGGGCCGGGTCAGCCCGTCCACCACCGGCTCGGTCGACCGGGCACGTCCGCCCGCGGCCTGCTCCGCGGAGCTCCGGGGCCAGAACCGGGCGGCCAACACGGTGCCGCGTCCGGGGAGTGAGTGGATGTCGAAGACGTCCGCGAGTCTGGCCACGGCTCCGAGTCCTATGCCCAGGGTCCCGGCGGACGAGCTGCCGTCCAGCATGGCGTCGGGGACGTTCGACATGCCCGGGCCGGAGTCCACGGCCACGAGCTCCACGCCGGCCTGTTCCGAACCGCGCACGGCACGGAGCAGGATGGCCCCGTCCACCGCGTGCCTGGAGAGGTTGGTCGCGGCCTCGGACACGGCCAGGGCGACCTGCCCCGCGCGCTGTTCGTCCAGTCCCATCCGGCGGGCCAGCGCGGCGGCCGCGCCGCGCGCGCCGGACAGCTCGCGGAACCAGCTGACCTCGGCACCCTCAAGCAGTGAGAGGTTCACCTGGCCCACTTGACGATAGTCACCGTGGTGCCCCGGCCGGGCCGGCTGTCGATCGCGAATTCGTCGACCAGCCGACGGGAACCGCTGAGACCCAGGCCGAGGCCGGTCCCCGAGGTCCAGCCGTCGGTCAGGGCCAGGTCGAGGTCCGGGATACCCGGTCCGCTGTCCTCGAAGACCACGCGCACGCCCCGGCGCAGGCCGTTGTCGACCAGTGCGGTTCCCATCGAGCCGCCTCCGCCGTGCACCAGGGTGTTGCGGGCCAGCTCGCTGGCGGCGGTGATCAGTTTCGTCTGGTCGACCAGGGAGAGCCGGCACTCCTGCGCGAGGGCGCGGACCAGTTGGCGGACGCGCACCACGTCGTCGTTGGACGCGATGGGCGCCTGGGTCAGCTGTGTGCCGGGGCTCACGACGCTGTCGGATCCGCTGAGCCGTCAGTGGACCTGACGCCGGAGCGCCGCAGTGACTGGAGGCCCTTCTCCAGGGTGAGGGCGGTCCGGACGCCGCCCAGGGAGAGACCGAGCTCCACCAGCGTGATGGCCACGGCCGGGCGCATGCCGACCACCACGGTATCCGCGTCCAGCAGGCGGGAGATGGACGCGATCGTCGCCAGCATCCGCCCGACGAAGGAGTCCACGATCTCCACCGCGGTGATGTCGATGACCACCCCGCGTGCCCCGGATTCGACCACCCGCGCCGCCAGGTCGTCCTGCAGGTTCACCACTGCCTCGTCGTCCAGGTCGGTCTGGATGGACACCAGCAGAACGTCGCCGATCTTCAGGACCGGCACTCGGTCGCTCATCGGGTCCGACCGCCGAGTTCGGTGCCCGACTGCCTCAGGGCGTGGCGCAGCGCGTCGGCCAGGGTCGCCTTGGTCGCGATGTCGCCGAAGTCGATGCCCAGCGCGACGATGGTCTGGGCGATCTGCGGCCGGATGCCGGAGATCGTGCACTCGGCGCCCATGAGACGGGCGGCGACCACGGTCTTGAGCAGGTGCTGGGCGACCTGGGTGTCCACGGCGGGGACGCCGGTGATGTCGATGATGGCCTGCTCGGAGCCGGTGTCGATGAGAGCCTGGAGCATCTTCTCCATCACCACCATGGTGCGGGCCGAGTCCAGGGTGCCCACCAGCGGTACGCCGATCACCCCGTCCCAGAGCTTCACCACCGGTGTCGACAGCTCCAGCAGCTGCTCGGCCTGGGCGCTGATGAGCTCCTCCCGGGCGCGGGTGTGGGTCTCCACGGTGAACAGGCCGAGCTCGTCCAGGAGTCGGCCCAGGAGCACGTAGGAGCGCACGTCGGCCGGATCGGGATCGCCGGTGAGCAGCGGTTCCAGAGCCGCCTTCAGCTCGAAGACGCTGATGGCGGTCTCGGTCGGGGTGAAGCCCTGCTTGGCCTTGGCCCGGGAGAGCTCCGTCAGCAGGGCCCGCACCTCGCCGAACGCCTCGCTGTGGGCGTCCAGGCTGCCCCTGCGCAGCGCCGCCACCAGCGCGCCGTACAGTTCCCGCAGCTCGCGGTCGATCTCGGCCCGGCTTCCCCGGCCGCGGAGGGACACGGTGACCGAGGTGACCCATGCAGCCGCCAGGTCCTCGCCCTCGACGGTCAGCAGGCGCACCAGCCGTGCGCACTCTTCCTGATCAGCCACGACGTGTTCCTTCGCTAGTGGGTTCCCCGGGACGGACCGGGGCTCCGGGATGATCCACGGCAGGGTATGCCATGGCGGCGGACGGCCGAAACGGTCGTCCCGGCACCGTGAATCGAGCCGGTGTCGCGTTCGCCACCGGCTCCGCCTGCCCTGGAACCGGCCTCTCACACCGACCCGGGACGCACGCGGCCGTGGACAACAATTGTTGTCCGATCCAGACTACCGCCCTAGACTGGTCCCCATGCCCAGCAATCCGTTCGACGTCGTGCTGCCAGAGAGTGAGATCGCGGCCATCGCCGACGCGGCCGTCGCCGACCTGGCGCAGCGGTTGGCCCAGCGTGCCTTCCGGCCCATGGGTGATCCGCAGGCCGGGCCCGGACACGTCCCGGAGCATGACGCCCTGGCCTGCCTGCACGCCCTGGTCCACCTGCAGCACGCGATCGAGCGGCAGAAGGACCGGGCGGCAACCGAGGCCGCCCGTGAGGGGGCCGGCTACCCCCAGCTCGGCGCGGCCTGCAACATGAGCCGCCAGGGAGCCCGTCGCCGTTGGCCCGGTCTGGTCTCCGGCGCGCACCCCGACGACGCCCGAGCGCACCTCCACCCGACCGACCGGAGCCACTGATGGCCGCCCTCGCCGCCCCTCGTCCGTTCGGCATCCTTCTGGTCGAGGACGACCTCGCCGACGCGATGCTCATCGAGGAGGCGCTGCTGGACCGCGGGGCCGCGCGCAGCATCTCCCGGGCATCCGACGGCGTGGCGGCCCTGGAACGGCTTCGTGACCCGGCCCTCCCGCGCCCGGACCTGATCGTCCTCGACCTCAACATGCCCCGGATGGGCGGCGGGGAACTGCTGGACGTGCTGAAGCGCGACGACGAACTCAAGGTCATCCCGGTCGTCGTGCTCACCACCTCGAACGCCCCGGACGACGTCTCCCGGGCCTACCGGAGCCACAGCAACGCCTACATCACCAAACCGGTCAACCTCGACGACTTCATCCACGCCGTGCGGGGCATCGACGCCTTCTTCCTGGACACCGCCACCCTGCCGAGCGGCCACGGCCTGTGAGTGCCGCCGCTGCCCTAGGTGTGGGCGGTGGCATTGTGGTGCGGCCAGAGCCCGTCGCAGAGGACGCAGTGCGCGTTGCCGCGGCTGTTCCTGCGGTCGCCCGCGCGGATCCGCTTCCCACAGACGCAGACGGCGTCCTGGGGGGCCTCCCGGGCGCCCTCGAACGCCGGGTAGCAGGTCGTGCAGAGGATGTGGCGCAGGTGCTCGCCGTCGTCCTCCTGGAGCTCGGCTTCGACGGTCTCCCGGGGACCTGGTCGTAGCGTCTCCTGTGGCTCCTGCGCTGGGACTTCGTCGCCCGTCGCTCGGGTCATGGTGACCACTGCTCCTTCCCGCGCTCGTCGGGTCCCCTTCCCCGGAATCGGGGTTTCAACGACCCCTGGCGCTGTCGCCGCCCCCGCGCGCGCCCCGGACGGTCCGCGGCACGAACGCGACTGAGACCGCCGCCCGCGGGCAGGCGTGGGCTGTCCGCTGTCGAGTGAGCTGAGGGGATGGGCGTGTGAGTGGTTTCAGGGTGACGACGACGGTCGAGGTCTCGAAGGAGCTGGGAGCCTATGGGGCGGAACGGCGCCCACTGATCCAGGAGGCGCTGGATCTGCTGTCGGACGAGTCGGCGATGCGGGCGGGCAGGCCGGACGGCCCAGGACGGTGCGCCGAACTGATCCCGGGAACGGCCTTCTACTGGTTCGTCCTGGAACACGCCAGGCTGGTGGTGGTCTGGCAGATCGCCACACAGGGATGAGACACCGGGGACAGGGCGTCAGGCGAGGAGTGCCAGGAGCGCTGCGGCCACGTCCGGGTACTGGGGCAGCACGGCGTCCACCTCGGTGATCTCGAGTACCCGCTGGAGCGTCGCCGTGGGCGCGACCAGGACCAGCGAACCCTGCCGGGCCCTGGCCCTTCGGAGTGCCTGGAGCAGGGTGTTGAGTCCGCTCGAGTCACAGAAGCCCACCTGGGACATCTCCAGCATCAGATGCTGCCTGCCCTCGTCGATCAGCGATATGAGCAGGTCGTACAGGGCTCCGGTGCTGTCGTAGTCCATCGCTCCACTGACCGCGACCACCGCGTGTGTGTCCTGTGCCTGCAGGACAGTAGTGGTGAGATCCGAGGGCATGACGACTCCGGAGGCAAGGGGCGGGCCGGCATCGTTGCGCCGGGGTGCGGGCGAACCATTCTATGGTCCCCATCGGGCCGGACAGCTCGACGGCCCACGCACTCGTGAGCGTCGCCGACCGGGCGAGGCGCCGGGAAGCGGTCGTTCAAACCGGAACCGGCTGGGCAGACGATGCAAGGAGGAGCAGTCCGCGGAGCGAGGAGACCACTGTGTCGCAGATAGAGGAATCAGTCGGGGTCGACGTGCCGGTCAGCGTCGTCTATGACCTGTGGACCCGGTTCACGGAGTTTCCGAGGTTCATGAGCGGTGTCGAACGGATCGACCGAATCGGCTACGACCTGACCCACTGGGTCACCAACGTGGACGGCGTCCACCGGGAGTTCGACGCGCGGATCACCGAGCACATCCCCGAGGAGCGGATCGCCTGGGAGTCGGTGAGCGGCACCAGGCAGGCGGGCGTCGTCACCTTCCACCACATCGCGGACCAACAGGCCAAGGTCATGCTCCAGTTGGACCTGGACCCGCACGGCGTGCTGGACATCCTCGGCGACAGGCTCGGATTCGTCTCCCACCGGGTCCAGCTGGACCTGCTCGAGTTCAAGCGGTTCGCGGAGGCCCACTACGAGCAGGGACGTCCCGGGCGGGATGTGACCACCCGGCAGATGTGAGGCGGTTGAACGGCCGGGCGGGGGTAGGCGCTCGGGCAACCGAACGTAGGGAGGCATGATGAACTGGCGTGACCACGCGGTCTGCCTCGGCGAGGATCCCGAGCTCTTCTTTCCGGTGGGCACAGCAGGCCCGGCCCTGGCGCAGGAGCAGCGGGCAAAGGAGCTGTGCCGGAACTGCCCGGTCAAGCGGGAATGCCTGGAGCGGGCGCTCACCGACGGGCAGGAGAGCGGGGTGTGGGGCGGGTTCTCGGAGAACGAGCGGCGCGCGCTGCGGCGGCGCTCGTCCCGGGCCCGCCGGGCCCGCGCGGCATAGCCCCGGCACTGCCCCGCCAGGCGCGGGCTGTCCCGGGACGGCTCGTCTCAGGACGGCTTGGTGACGGTGTCCAGGAAGGACGCGTCGATGCTCTGGACGGCCCGGACGAAGTCGTCCAGGTTCACCGGCTTGGTGACATAGGCGTTGGCGTGCTCCCGGTACGCGCCCGCGACGTCGTCCGGTGCCGTCGAGGTGGTCAGTACCACTACCGGTACGCAGGACAGGGCCTGGTCGCCCTTCAGCACCGCGAGCAGCTCACGGCCGTTCATCCGGGGCATGTTGAGGTCGAGGACGATCAGGTCGGGGCGCGGTTTGTCGGCGTCCCGGAGGCACGCGAGCGCGGCGACGCCGTCCACCGCGCGCCGGATGCTCCGGGCCATGCCGCGATCCAGCAGGGCCTCCTCGACAACGGCAGTTGTCACAGTGGCGGTAGGCTTGGGCCGTTCGGTGGCCTCCACGCGGACGCGCCGGGCGCAGCCCCGGTCAGGGTTCCGTCGGTGCGAGAGTGGGGACTGCAGTGTCGGCTCAACCGCAACAGGCGGTCCTGGAAGCAGAGTTGGTCAGCGCGCCGAAAACCGCGAACGACCGCGGCACGCGGATGTGGACCACCCGGCGCTGGCTGACGACCGGGACCGCGGCGGCGCTGGCGGTGTTCGTCCTGCTCGGTGCGCTGGCCATGTGGTTCTTCATGTACTCCGCTTCCGTCACGAACCAGCTGATGGATCGCGCCAACCCGGCCCTGGTCGACGCCGTGCAGTTGGAGGCGGCCCTGGTCGACGAGGAGACGGGTACCCGGGGCTACGCCATCTCCGGACAGACCGAGTTCCTCCAGCCGTACACCGAGGGCCAGGCCCAGGCGAGCACTGACCTCGCGCGACTGCGGCTGCTGACGGCCGGAGACCCGGTGGTCGGCGCCGACCTCGACCTGGTGCGGGCGCGGGCGGAGACCTGGCAGCACGACATCGCCGGGCCCATCGTCAGCGCGCCCCCGGGACACCCGGTTCCGGCGGACGTCGCGCAGGTCGACAAGGGCAAGCGGGAGTTCGACTCGCTCCGGTCGGCGCTGACCACCGAGCAGCAGCACCTGCAGGACCGCCGAAACGCCGGGATCGCCGAGCTGAAGCGCTCCTGGATGCTGCGGGACTGGCTGTTCACGGCCATCGCGCTGGTCATCCTGACCCTTGCGGTGCTGGTCTTCACCGGCCTGCGCCGAGGCGTGAACGTGCCACTGGAGCACCTGTCGGCGCGGCTCCGGACGGTCGCCGACGGTGACTTCGACCACCCCGTCACCAGCAACGGCCCGGCCGACCTGCGGCAACTGGCCCGTGATGCCGAGGCCATGCGCCACTACCTGGTCCAGGAACTGGCCAACAGCCGGGCCGCCGAGGCCGCGGTCGACGCCCACGCCGCCGAACTCGCGCGGTCCAATGACGAACTGGAGCAGTTCGCCTATGTGGCCTCGCACGACCTGCAGGAGCCGCTGCGGAAGGTCGCCAGCTTCTGCCAGCTCCTGCAACGGCGCTACAGCGCACAGCTGGACGACAAGGCGAACCAGTACATCGGCTTCGCCGTCGACGGCGCCAACCGGATGCAGACCCTGATCAACGACCTGCTCGCGTTCTCGCGGGTGGGCCGCGTCCACGACGGCTACGCTCCGGTCGACCTGGAACAGGTCTGGGCCGCCACCGAGGACTCGCTCAGCGTGGGCATCGCCGAGTCCGGTGCCGTGCTGGTCCGCGACCCGCTGCCGACCGTGGACGGGGACGCCACCCAACTGGGGATGCTGCTGCAGAACCTGGTCACCAACGCGATCAAGTTCCGTTCTCCGGGGCGGGCCCTGCGGATATCGCTGGCCTGCGAGTCGGACGCGAACGAGGACCTCTGGCGCTTCGCCTTCACCGACAACGGAATCGGCATCGATCCCGAGTACGCGGAACGGGTGTTCGTGATCTTCCAACGGCTCCATCCCCGGGACGCCTATCCCGGCACCGGCATAGGTCTCGCCATGTGCAAGAAGATCGTCGAGTTCCACGGCGGAGCCATAGCCATCGACCCGGAGCACACCGATGGCACCCGCATCGCCTTCACCCTCCCGCGCGACGGCGCCGTGCCCGCTGCGGCCGCCGACGCCCACCAGGGGGAGCGGCCGTGATTCCGGACACCGCGTCGGCCTCCGTCCCGCAGCACGGCCCGAACGGAGCCGAGCCCTACCGGGTCCTGCTGGTCGAGGACGACCCCGGCGACGCACTGCTGGTCGAGGAGTCCCTGGCGGACACCGGCCTGCCGCACCGACTGCGCTGGAAGCGCGACCTGGCGACCGCACTCGCGGACATCGCCGGCAACCCGCCGGACTGCGTGCTGCTCGACCTGGGACTGCCCGACATCGTCGGGGTCGCCGCCGTGGGGGCGATCCAGGCGGCGTGCCCGCATGCCGCCGTCATCGTGCTCACCGGTCTGGACGAGGCCCGCTCCGCCAGTGCGGCCGTCGTCAGCGGAGCCCAGGACTACCTGGTCAAGGGCCAGGTCACCACCGAGTTGCTGAACCGCACCCTGCGCTACGCGGTGTACCGCAAGCAGGCCGAACGCGCGGCGGCGGAGCTGCGGGAGAACCAGATCCGCGCTCGCGAGAACGCTCGCCTGGAACGCGGCCTGCTGCCCACGCCCCTCATGCGTTCGGCCGGCGTCACCGTCAACAGCCGGTACCTGCCAGGACGGGAGCGGGCGCTGCTCGGCGGGGACTTCCTCGACGTCGTGCAGACGCCCGACGGCACGGTCCACGCGGTCATCGGCGACGTCAGCGGGCACGGCCCGGACGAGGCGGCCCTCGGCGTCTGTCTGCGGATCACCTGGCGTGCCCTGGTCCTGGCCGGACACCGGGGCACCGAACTGCTCGACCTGCTGGAGCAGGTGCTGGTCGCCGAACGTCCCCGTGCCGAGATGTTCGCCACCTGCACCACGGTCGCCGTGGCCGCCGACACCCGGTCGGCGACCCTGCTGCTGGCCGGGCACCACGAACCGCTGCTCTGCGCGGACGGCGCCGCCGCGGAGGTGAGCGCGGCGTTCGGCCCGGCACTGGGCATCACACCGGGGCGTCGCTCCTGGCGGCCCACGACACTGGAGCTCCCCGCCGCCGGTGCGCTGATGCTGTACACCGACGGCCTGATCGAGGGCCGCAGCGGCCCCGGCAGCGAGCGGCTCGGAGCCGCCGGCCTGATCGACCTGATCTCCACGGCGCCGGCCTCCGCCGTGAGCGGACTTCTGGACCACCTGACCGGTGCCGCTCGTACGCTCAACGCCGGACGCCACTGCGACGACCTGGCCATCCTGCACCTCTCCTGGGGCCAGGACTGAGTCGCGCGTACCCGGCGCGCACCGGTCGCGGTCAGCCGGGGTTCAGGCGGGCGGTGAAGACGATGATGTCGTCCCGCTGGTGGGCGCCGAACGTGTCCAGTAGCGTGTCGCACAGCGCTTCGCAGTCCCAGGGGCCGGCCGCGGTGGTGCGGCGCAGTCGCTCCATCGCCTCGGCCATGGGTGTTCCCCGCTTCTCGACCAGCCCGTCGGTGACCATCAGCAGGCTGCTGCCGGGCGTGAGCCGGTGGTGGGTGCTTTCCGGTTGGGTGAGTCCCAGACCCAGCAGCGGCCCGTGCTCGTGGACGTAGGCGGTCCGGCCGGACGCGGTGCGCAGCAGCGGCGGCGGATGTCCGGCGTTGGCGATCCGCAGACCGGAGCCGCCCGGTTCCACCAGGGCGATGCACACGGTGGCCGTCCATCCGGGCCGGTGGCGGCTCAGCAGGGCGTCCAGGCGTTCGAGCAGGATGTGCGGAGGGTGGTCCTCGGCGGCGTAGGCACGCAGAGCGTGACGCAACTCGCCCATGACGACGGCCGCCTGCAGGCTGTGGCCCATGACGTCGCCGACCGCCAGCAGCAGTCCGGCCGGGGTGTCGACGGCCTCGTAGAAGTCGCCGCCGATCTCGGTCTGGCTGGCTGCCGGGAGGTAGCGGACGGCCAGTTGGACCCCTGGCACCTGGGGCAGCGTCTCCGGCAGGAAGGTGCGCTGCAGGGTGAGGGCGAGCTGGTGCTCCTCACTGTAGAGGGCCACCACCCCGCGATTGGTCTCCTCAAGCTCGGCCAGCAGGTCCGAGTTGAGCTTGCTCAGGCGGCTGACCTCGCAGTCCAGCCGGGTGAGCTCGGACCGCTCGGACGGCGTCGGCACCGGGCGGGGGCTGTGGGCGGACACCCGGTCACGGCCCCGGCGGCGGCCCTCGGCCGTTCCCTCGGGGCTGTCGGACGGATCTTCTGGGCTCCGGAGCACACATTCACCTTAACGAGTGGCCGGACACCGGCCCAGACCACCCCGGGCCCGCGCGGGCGGCGCCGCCCGGGCAGCGAACCACACCCGCACGGCAGCCCGACGCGGTCTCGTACGATTGTCCGGCTGAGATCGGGTACGTGAGAACGGTCCGGCCACAGCACCGACGAACGAGAGGCCACCGGTTCATGGATGCTCAACCAGATCCCTTGACGCGCCTGGAGCGGTGGCCGCTCGACTGCGGGACAGGCAGGCTCGCCCTCGCGCGCGGCTACACCCGCGGCTTTCTGCAGGCCTCGCCCGGGACCTCCCCGATCGCCGTCCAGGACGCCCTGGTCGTGGTCACCGAGCTGGTGTCGAACGCGATGCGCCACGCACCGGGGCCGTGCACGCTGGAGCTGGCCGAACGGTCGGGTCTGGTGACCATCGCGGTCACCGACACCAGCACCAGTGCGCCGCGGCCGCGTGCCGCCGATCTTGAGACGGGCGGGGGCGGCTTCGGATGGCACCTGCTGCAGCGGCTGTCACTTCGGGTCGAGGTACGGCTGGACCCGCCGCAGGGCAAGACCGTGTCAGCCACGCTGTCGGCGCGGTGCCCCCGGACCCTGGAGACGATGGCAGAATGAACGCCATGGATACCGGGACAGGCGAAGGCGACCGTTACGGCGACGCGCCCGAGCGGCAGACGCTGGCGGTCAGTGCCGGTCCCGACCCTACCGGCACGTTGGTCCGAGCCGAGGGCGATCTCGACTTCGAGACGGCCGGCACGCTCCGCGACCTGCTGCGCACGGTCGTGCTGAAGCCCGGCGAGCGGCTGGCGCTGGACCTGCGCGCCGTGTCCTTCTTCGACTCCAGCGGCCTGGGCGCGCTGCTCGCGGCGCGTGACCTGGCGCTGGAGGCCGGCGCCACCGTCGAACTCCTCCCAGCGCCGGAGCACATCGAGCGGGTCCTCGACGCCGTCGGCCTCACTGACCTCTTCGCCGTCCGGCCCGATGCCGGCGGGGAGCCCACCGCCCGCTGAGGCGGCCCAGCGGGCGCGGCGGAGGCCAGGATCCGGACGTACGAACCCGGGGCATGCTTCGTGGTTTTGGGGGCAGCGGTGAAGCAATGTCCTTATGTCCCCGGAGGTGGGCGATGTCCCCGGAGCCCGAAGTCCTGACCGTGAGCACCACCGTTCACGGCGCCGACCGCGCCGTCGTGTCGCTTGCCGGAGAACTCGACGCGGACACCGCCGTCGCGCTCCAGCACCAGTTGGCCGCCCTGGTCCTGCAGGGACGCAAGCATGTCGTCCTCGACCTCGCCGATGTCCCGTTCATGGACTCGTCCGGCCTCAACAGCGTGCTGCGAGCGCGGTCGGAGACTCTCAGGTACGACGGCAGTCTGCTGCTCGCGGCACCTGGTCCGGCGGTGCGCCGCCTGCTCGACCTGACCGGGGTCAGCCTGACCAGCCCGCTCTACGCCACCAGTACAGAGGCGCTCGCGGCCATCGCCGAGGGCGCCGGCACGCCCTGAGGGCCGGGCGGCGGGTCGGCGGTGTGCCGGGAGGGAACGCGGGGAGCGGCGTCGGCACCGCCTCCGCCCTTCCCGGTCCTGGCCCGGCCCGGCCTCAGCCTCCGGCGGTACCGACGGTGGCCTCGTCGGATCCGTCGGCCGCGTGGTGCCGTTCGGGAGAGCTGAGCGCGTCGGCGAAGTGCACGTCAAGACCGGTGATCACGAGGATCCGCTGGAGATGGTCGCTGACGCCGGTCAGGTGCAGGTTCACCCGATCCGTCTCCGTGCAGCGCATGATCCAGATCAGCGCGGACAGTGCCGACGAGTCGGTGTTGTCCACCCCGATCAGGTCGATCGTCAGGCAGCCGTCGACGGGGAGGGCGGCCAGCGCCTCGTCGGCTGCCTGACGCAGCTCCCCGGCGGTCTCGTAGTCGCAGGAGCCGACGAGTGCCAGGGTGACGCGCCCGGGGCCCGTCGGGCGCAGCGCGATGGTCAGCGGCTCTGGTGCGAAGGCGCTCATGTTGCTTCCTCGGTCCTGCGGACTGCCGACGTCGGCGCGGGGACCACCGCTGCTGACCGGCTGATCTCGATCGTGCATGTGCTCGTCTCCACGCCTGTCCCGGCACAGGGGCCGCCGCACTGACACGCACTCATCCCGTGTACCTACCCGGTCCCGCGCCGTTCACCATCGTGAGGTGGGAACCCCGCCGGGGCGCGCCCAGGGCGAGCGCGGCGATGTCGTCGCACGGGCGGCCGGCGCACCACCGGGTCACGGCCGCCTCAAGCCGCCGCACCAGTGCCTCCACCGGCATCCCGGTGCACTCGGTCAGAAGTTCGCGCAGTCGGCCCTCACCGAACATCTCCCGTCCGTCGGGACCGCCTCGGGCCTCGGTGATGCCGTCCGAGTAGAGCAGGCAGACATCACCGGGGGCGAGGGTGGTGTGGAAGGTGGTGCTGGTGATGTCCGGCACGGCACCGATCAGCGTGCCCCGGGTGTGGGCCTGCTCGACGGTGCCCCCGCTGCGCAGCAGGAACGGAGCGGGGTGACCGGCGGAGGTCAACCGCACGGCCACCCTTCCGTTGCCGACCGGCGTGGCACCGGCCAGCACCAGCGTGGCGAAGCGCGCCTCCTGCTCGTCCAGCAGGGTGGCGTTGAGGAGTTCCAACAGGTGCCCGTGGCCCGGCTCGATCCGCCGCAGCGCCGACAGGGTGTTGCGGATCTTGCCTGTCAGGACCGCGGCCCCGGCACCCTTGCCGCAGACGTCGCCCAGCATCAGCAGCGTCTCGTGCGGCGCGTCGCTGCCGGGCAGCGGCGGGTGCACGTCGTAGAAGTCGCCGCCGACGAGGTCCCCGGCGCGCGACGGCCGGTAGCAGCCGGCCAGTTCCAGGCCGTCCAGCCGGGGCGCGGCGGGCGGCAGCAGGGTCCGTTGCAGCACGACCGCGGTTTCGGCCTGTTCGGCATAGAGCACCGCCGCGGAGACCGCCGCACCGGCGCGGGCGGCGAAGATGCGGGCGAACAGTTCCTCGTCCTCGGTGAAGGCCGTCGCGTCCGGGCCGCGTAGCAGCACGAGGGCACCGGTCGGGGCATCGTTCCCGGGCAGGGGCGCCACGATCAGCGAACCCGGCTCGCCGAGCCCCGGGGGCAGCAGCCAGTCCGGTGCTGGCGCCGGGGCCACCCCGTGCGCGGGCACGGGCAGCAGGCCTGCCAGGGCCTCGGCCAGGCTGGGGACCTCGGACACGTCCACGGACAGGGTCAGTTCCTCGATCGCCCCGCCCCGCGCCAGTCGGGTGAGGGAGATCCGGCGGCCGCGGGCCGCAGTGACCACCACGGCGGCGTCGGCCAACTCCTCCACCGCCAGTTGTGCCGTCACCCGCAGGCAGCGACGCCGGCTGAACGAGGACAGCAGTTGGGCCGAGGCGCGGACGAGGAAGGACGCGCGCGCGTTCGTCGGCCAGGCGCCGAAGCGCGGCCTGTTCGTCGGTCACGTCGGTCAGCAGCCACCCCGTGCAACTCCGTGGCAGTGGCTGGGCGACGGCACGCACCAGCCGCTCCCCGATCCGCCCGTCCACCACGGTCACGCCCGAGTTGTGCGCATCGCACAGCCACTGCGGCACGGCCGGCGGTGCGAAGGCATCCTGGTCCTGGAGCCCTGGGAACAGCGCCTCCGCTGCCTTGTTGTGCAGGCGCACGGTGTTGCCGGAGGCACCGGCCGCGGGTGCGACCACCAGTGCCGCGGCGGTCGCGTCGACCAGCGCCCGCAGTACCGGCACGCCCAGGGCCCGGGCCTGCGCGTCTCGATGGGCGACCCGTTCAGGGGAAGCCGAGTCCATGGCAGATCGGGAGTTCGACACGGGACGCCTCCTCTCGTCGCAGGACAACATCTGTTGTCCTGATGCCACCGTCTCGCACCTCCGCCCGTTGAGGCAAGTCCGTCGGGGCGCGCCCACGAACCCATCCGCGACCGGGCCCACGCCCGTTCCACCTGAAGCCGCGCGTCGGGCGCGGCAGGAATGGTCGCCGAATCGCGGGGCAGGCGTGGCCGTGACGAAGGAGGAAGACAACATGGGTGCTCTGCTGCTGGTTCTTCTGCTCGCCCTGATCCTGGGTGGGGTGGGTTTCGCGATTCACATCCTCTGGTGGGTCGCCATCGTGGTGCTGGCCCTGTGGGTCCTCGGGTTCTTCTTCCGCGGCTCCGGCGGGGGCCGTTGGTACCGATGGTGACCGTCTGAGCCGAGCGCGTGTGGAGGGGTCGCCCGACCGGGTGACCCCTCCACACGCGCTC
>OVEP010007877.1_pt8 | contig 20010 bp, 18 predicted proteins | sample 1779801 | NCBI WGS metagenome assembly OVEP01 (sample SAMEA3914791, study PRJEB12502) | metagenome | biome: forest; material: soil | place: Canada | collected 2011-07-03 | depth 0.1 m
GGCGGTGACGGCGGGGTTGACGTTGCCGTTCAGTTCGGGTGCGGTGGAGGGGCAGGTGAACCGGATCAAGATGCTGAAGCGGCAGATGTTCGGCCGGGCCGGCGTGGACCTCCTGCGCAAGCGGATCCTCCTTGCCCGCTGACGCGCGTGCCGGACACCTCACGACGGTGACCGTCCGTCAACCCTGCACCAAAAGTGATCCAGAACCTGATTTCACCCGTTACCGACAGTCGGATCGACCGCCCTCGACGCTGCCTTATGCCCGTCCCGGTAGGTCTGGAGCCCCTATCCTCTTTGTCATCAACTGACGGATTACCAGGAGGCACAGCGTGGCTGGCGTGAAGCAAGGCGATTGGGTGGTCGCAGCGGCGGACCAGGTCATCGCCGAGGGCAAACGCCGTGGGCCCGGTACACCCCTGGTCTGCGCTTCCGGGATCAGCCCCTCCGGGCCGATCCACCTGGGGAATCTGCGGGAGATCATGGTTCCGCACTTCGTTGCCGACGAGTTGCGGCGGCGGGGGCTGGAGTGCAAGCACATCCTGTCCTGGGACGACTACGACCGGCTCCGGAAGGTTCCGGCCGGGATGCCGGCCTCGTTCGCCGAGTACATCGGGCGGCCGCTGACGTCGGTGCCGGACCCGTGTGGTGAGCACGAGAACTGGGCGGAGCACTTCAAGGTCCCGTTCCGGGCCGCACTCGCGGAGCTCGGGGTCGAGGTCACCGAGATCAGCCAGACCCAGATGTACACCTCTGGCGCGTACCGGGAGCAGATCCTGCACGCGATGCGGCGCCGTGGCGAGATCGATGCCGTGCTCGGCCGGTACCGCACCGCGAAGAAGGTCGAGGCGTCGGAAGCCGAGGACGCCGACGAGGCGGACGATGCTTCGGCTGGTGTCGAGTACTACCCGTACAAGCCGTACTGCTCGGTGTGCGGGCGGGACACGACGGCGATCACCTCGTTCGACGAGGACACCACGAGGATCGAGTACTCCTGCCAGTGCGGTCACGCCGATGGCTTCGAGCTCGACCGGACCGACGGCGGCAAGCTCGTGTGGAAGGTGGACTGGCCGATGCGCTGGGCCTTCGAGGGGGTCACCTTCGAGGCCGGCGGCGTGGACCACTCCTCACCGGGCTCCAGCTTCACCGTCGGCTCCCAGGTCGTCCGGGAGATCTTCGGCGGTCAGCCGCCGTCCTACCTGGGCTACTCCTTCGTCGGCAGCAGTGGGTCCGCCAAGATGAGTGGTTCCGCGGGCGGCGCGCCGACCCCCACGAACGCGCTCCAGATCCTTGAGGCGCCGCTGCTGCGGTGGCTGTACGCGCGCCGCCGGCCGAACCAGTCGATCACGGTGGCCTTCGACCAGGAGGTCAACCGTCTGTACGACGAGTGGGACGCCCTGAGCCGGAAGATCGAGACGGGGGCGGCGGAAGCCGGCGAGCTGGCCGTCCGAGCCCGGTGCGTCGGATCGGCAACGCGGATGCTGCCTGCGACCGAACGGGTGCTGCCGTTCCGCACGCTGGCCTCGGTAGCGGACATCACCACCGGGGACGAGGAGCAGACGCTGCGGATCCTGCGGGACTTCACCATTGAGGACCCGCTGGTCAGCCTCGATCAGGCTAGGCCACGGCTCGACCGGGCGCAGGCATGGATCACCGGCTTCGTTCCTGCCGAGGAGCGGACCCAGGTACGCGAAGAGGCCGACATCGAGCGCTTGGAGCGGCTCACTCCAGCGGAGCGCGAGTCGATCAAGCTGCTCCTGGACGGCCTGGACGAGCACTGGTCTCTTCCTGGGCTGACCACCTTGGTCTACGGCGTGCCGAAGCTCCAGGCCGGGATGACCCTGGACGCGCCACCGACCCCCGAGCTGAAGGCCGCGCAACGAGCGCTGTTCTCGTTGCTGTACACGCTGCTTGTGGGCAGGGACACCGGCCCTCGGTTGCCCACGCTGCTGCTGGCTCTCGGCGCGGAGCGGATTCGAACGCTGTTGAGCGTGGCGTAACCGCAAGCGGTGGTGGGCCGGAGCGGGTGCTCCGGCCCACCAGCGCTTGCTTCACACGGTCGCCGCTACCCGGCGGCTCCGGCCTGTGCCCGCAGGCCAGTGGCGTCGAGGATCTTGTCCGCGATGACGCGAGACGAACGTCCGCCGGTCTGTAGGTGGACAGCGAACAGTGGATCGGCGAGCGACTTGAGGCAGCGCTCGACCTGGAGTCCCTCCCAGCTGAGCTCTCCCCACTTGTCCGGGCCCTCTCCGCGGGCCCGCAGCCGGTCCCGGATGGTGGCTGCGTCGGCGAGCAGGGTGAAGTGCCGGACATCGTGGCTACTCCGGCGCAGGGCGCCGATGATCTGATCGAAGACCTGGGGCCGGGCAATGGTCATCGGGACGAGCAGGGGGCGCCGGTAGGCGTGCGCGGCTTCCTCAAGCAGACAACGGGTGAGAGCGGGCCAAGTCGGCTCCAGCTCGAACTCCTCCTCGCGCAGGTGCTCCGGGAGCTGTGACCAGAGCATGTGTCCGACCTTCTCCGGGTCGACGACGAGAGCCTTGGGCAGGTCAGCGGCCAGAAGCCGCACAGTGGTGCTCTTCCCCACGCCGAACGGGCCGTTCACGAAGACGATCACGATGTTCCTCTCCGACGGATGGGCGGCGAGTCAGAAGAGCTCGACGAAGCGCTGCGGGTATGTCCGCCGGTCCAGCCGCAGCACGAGTACGGAGTAGCTCTGGTGCTCGCGCAGACGGTTGGTCGCGTGCTTGATCGCCCGGAGCCGGACGATCATCGCTTCGCGCACCGTGCGGTCTTCAATGCCTGCTTGCGCGCAGCACCGGTCCACCGTGGACAGGCAGTAGTGCTCGATGTCGTCGTCGCTCTCGGGGTGGAGCCGGTGATCGGCCTGGTGCAGGACGTCCAGGCCGCGGAAGAGGGCTCGCGCCTGCTCTCGGGTCTCCATCGGACTGGTGATCCCGAAGACCTCGCGGCGGATGCGGACGACACCCGGCGGCAGCGGGTGGTCGCACCAGAAGGGGGCGGCCAGGATGTAACCGCCGTCGTCCAGGAGGTCGAGGAGCCGGGCGGCCATGGCCGGCGGGTCGGGGAAGAAGCCCAGCGCCGCCCCGACCGCGATGTGGCTGAAGGTCCGCCCAGGGGCGAAGGCCGTTCCGTCGGCCTGGGTGTACTGGAGCCGGAGCTGGTGGCCGCTGATCTGGTGGTTGTAGCGGGCCAGGGCGACGGCGTCGGCGGAGAGGTCGAAGCCGGTGGCGGCACAGCCGGTGAGACGAGCGAGCTCCCGGGAGGTGAAGCCGGTGGTGCAGGCGACGTCCAGGAGAGTGGAGCGCTCGTCCATCCGGGAGTTGAGGGCCCAGGTGTTGAGCGTCGCGTGCCCGCCGGGCATGACGTTGGTCTGGTTCACCATGGCGACGAAGTCGGGGTAGGCCGCCTTCCAGACATCGTCGGCGGTACGGGGGGATGCGGCGAGGGGCCAGCTGGCGATGCTGGCGGCGGCGGTGTTCACGGGGTGTCCTCCCTGACGGCGGTGAGGGTGAAGCTGAGCGGGAACGGGTCTCCGTCGATGCGCCACCATCCCGGGCGCTGGTCGGCGACCATCCAGGTGAGCGGCTTCCACGGCAGGCGGGGGTGCTCGGTGAGCGTGGTGATGCGCAGGCCGGCGTCGGCGAGGGCGGTCACTACCTCGGACAGGGGATGGTTCCATCGGTACTGCCGGTGGCCGATGCATTGGCTGGTGTCGACGTAGGTGCTCGCCTCTTCGTCCTCGACGGGCTCCTGATGCCGGAAGTACGGGTTGCGAGGTAGGTAGCCCGCTCCGTCGCGCCTGTCGTCCCAGACGAACAGGTGGGGGTGGCCCTCGGCGAGGAAGAAGCGCCCGCCGGGCCGCAGATGCGCGGCGATGGTTCGAGCCCAGGCAGCGAGGTCGGGCAGCCACATCAGCACGCCCCATGAGGTGAAGCAGATGTCGAAGGTGCGCCCCAAACGGCAGGCGGCGACCTCGGCGCGTTCGAACCGCGCGGGTAAGCCCAGCTCCTCAGCCAGGGCGCGGGCCTGTGCGACGGCGGCCGGGGAGAAGTCCACGCCCGTCGCGTCTGCCCCGAGCCGTGCCCAGGACAGGGTGTCGAGACCGAAGTGGCACTGGAGATGGAGCAGGCTCCGGCCGTGCACGTCGCCGACGCCCGCCAGCTCCAGGTCGTCGAGGGTGATCCGCCCGGCACGGAAGCCCTCCACGTCGTACCAGGCGCTGGCGGCATGGAGCGGAACGCGGGCGTCCCACATCCACTGGTTGCTGGCCAGCCATGAGGACGGTGAGCCCTCAGCGGTTGATCGGTGTGGTGCCATAGGTGCGGCCCCTTCTGGAGGCAGGGATGTATGGCGGCGTGTGCTGCCGGGAGAGTTCGGCCAGGCGGGTCAGGCTGAGGCCGACTCCGACGCAGGGCGGGACTCCGTTCTCGAACAGGGACACGACGGCTCGGTAGTCGCGGTGGACTGGATGCGGATCCCGTTCGAACTGCTCGCTGAAGCTGCGCGCGAGCGTTGCGGGATCGCGTTCATTCCGGCTGATCTCGGCGATCTCGATGCCGTCGGCATACAGCCAGACCCGCCGGGCCGCGCGCCCCGTCCCCGCGATGAGCGGTGACGAGGGGCCGGGTATGGCGGTGACCAGGGTGAGCCCCCGGAGCTGGCTGCGGATGCTGCTCCGCCACAGGCGTCGGGCCAGGAGGTCGGGGTCGTCGGTCCGAGCGGCGGTGACCGGGACCAGCTCCCGAGCGAGGCGGCGGAGTGCGTAGGAGTCACCGGGATCGATTCCGGAGAGCTGCTGGAAGGCGGCATCGAAGGTCATGGTGCGCAGGGGCGCCGGGTGGGAGGCCGAATCGCGGACAAGGGAGACGACGAAGTCGGTCAGTCCGTCGAGGTCCAGGTCGGCGGCGTATGCCTCCAACATCAGGAACTCCTTGGTCGTCCGGCCGCGCAGGCCCTCGTTGCGGAAGCTCGGGCCGATCTCGTAGCAGCGGCTGACGCCTGTCGAAAGAGCGTGAAGGAGATCCATTTCGGTCGTGACGCGGAGGTATTGCTGCTGCTCTGCCGCGGCGGCCCAGGTGGTGAAGGGCAGTGCGGCTCCGCCGAAGTAGCTGGGTGCCAGGACGGGACTGATCGTCTCGGCGAACCTGGCGTCGGCCAGCTGCCCGCGCACCTGGCCGAGCACGGCGCTGAGTCCACCACCGGCCGAATCGGGCAGAGCTCCGGGTTGGTGATACTCCAACTCCTCGACGAAGAGGGTGGCTTGACCGGTTCGACTCGCACCGCGCTTGCCGCGTGCGGTGATCAGGTCGCCTACCTGGAGCTTGGTGATCTGGTCGGGCAGAAGCGCGAGTTGGGCCTGTCTGCCGTCCCAGTGCAGATCGGCGAAGGTCAGGTGGCAGTGGGTACGCAGGGCTTGGATGCGCCCGCTGAGATGGACCGGCTCCTCCGTACGCTCCCATCGTGCCCAGTCGGACACGGTGAATGCCGCCGGGCCACCTGTCGGGTGATCGCCCCGCGGGCTGACGACCAACGGGATCACCAGTGGATCAGCCGCTGCGGTCAGACCGGACAAGAGGGTGAGGGGGTTGTCGGTCCTGGGGTCCAGCAGCCAGATGGCTCGCCGGAGCAACTGGTGCCGAAGGAGTTCGTCGGCGGCGGGGAACTGGACCAGCAGGTAGCGAAGGGCAGCTGCGCGCAGCGGCGCCATACGACAGGGGATCGCGCCTGTCAGCGTTCGCAGCACCTCGCTGAGCTGCACGGGGTCCGGGTGACCGCCAGGCCATGGCCGGGCTCCCGCGGGCGTGGCGTAGGCGAGCGCGTGGAGCAGGACGTCCTCCTCTGGCGGCCCGACGGCCCGGTCCGGGCGGAGTTCAGGCGGCAGTGGTGATCGATCCGTTGCGGAATGGAGCGGCACCGCTGGGAAGGGCCCATGCCCGAGCAGGCGCGCGATGCCGGCCATCAGCTCGGCAGCCCCCTCAGCCCACCCGTCCGAGGGCGAGGCGAACAGCGTCTTCGCCGCATGCAACAGTTCGCCGGCCGCGTCCCAGGTCGCCGCCGCGCCCTGAGCGTGGGTCGCTGCCATCTGGGCGGCGAGTTGTCGGTAGCTGGAGTGGAGCGGCGCGGTGGCTTCCGAATGCCTGGTCACGTGGCCCCCTTGCCGGCAGCTGAGACGCCGTGCCACCAGCGCACGGGTTCGTCGCCGATGAGGAGCGGCCAGACGAACTTCAGGGCCTCGACGTCCTGCTGGGCGAGCTTGGGGTCGTATGGACAGCCGTCGGCGGCGTAGGCGTGGCGGATGCGTTCTCGGATCTCGGAGGAGATCACGGCCCCCTTCGGTGTCGCTCGGCGGTCGAAGGAGTTGACGGGCTGGAGCAGTACGAAAGTGGAGCAGGAGTCGAAAGTGAACCGTGGTGACTCTGGCGGGTAGCAGGGAGCGAAGGCGAGGGCGAACCAGCGGGTTCCGCAGAGCGTGAGCCACCAGTGCTCCGAGCCCGCCCCGGCCAGGGCTTTCTGCGGGCACCCACCGTCGGCCGCGATCAGACCGGAGAGAAGGTCCCGTACGGTCGTGGCCAGAGCAGGCAGGCTCTCGCCGCAGAGCGGGTCGACGAGTTCGATGAGCAGGCCGTCCAGTTCTTCCGCCTCGGCCCGAGCGGCGAAGTCGGCCACCGGCCGAAGGGCCGCCTGGTCGGCGGCGTGCCCGTCGGTGCCTGGGAACGGCGGGACGGCTTCGATCCGCGCGCGGAGGGCGAAGACGCACGCGGCCTGGCTCTGGATCTTCCGGAATGCGGCCCCGGGTGCGTCAGGCATAGTCGGCCGCTTGCTGGTCCTGGTAGCTCCGTGAGATCTGCGGGCCATCGGCGTGCTGGTACTTACCGTCGTACAGGCGGATCTCCCCGTACGGCACCCAGAAGGTGACCTGGGCGATCAGCATGCCGGGGAGGATCCTGACGGGAAGGGTCGCGTAGAGCTGGAGCGTGGACTGTCCGACGAAGCCGAGGTCGATGAGGTCGGCGGTCACGTGGACGAACAGGCCGAGGCGGGCGGTGCCGGATTTGGCGTGGATCAGCGGGACGTAGTGCTCGCTGCCGATCTGCTCGGCGGTCTCCGCGAGCACGAAGTCGCCCGGGGCCAGGAGACAGCCGGTGTCCGGTATCTCGCGCGTCTCGTGCGCGGGCTCCTTGCGGGGATCGAGCACTTCCTCGCGGTAGACGACGAGGCGACGCCCGAGCGCGAGGTCGTAGGAGTTGGTGGTGCACCGGTTCTCGTCGAACGGCGAGACGGTGATCCGCCCGTTGCGCACCTGTTTGCAGATCTCTGTTCCGGTGAGGATCACCGACACGCTCCGATCCGTGACTCGCAGGGGTCGTTGAAATTGGCGTAGCCGGCCCGGGTCGGAACCAGTCGGCCGCAGTTGCGCCAGAACGAGACCTGCCCGACGACCATGCCCGGGTAGATCCGGATGGGCCGGGTGGCGACGATCTCCAGCGTCCAGCGGTGGCAGGAAGTGGTGTGGCCCAGGTCAGCGGAGAGTTGCAGGAAGAGTCCGAGCCGTCCCATCGAGCTGCGGCCGATCAACGACATCGCGTAGATGCCGCTCCCGATGACCTCCTCGGTGTGCCCCAGGTACATGCGGTGCGGGCGCAGGACGTACCCGTCGTCGGGCAGTGGGATCTCGGTGAACCGTCCGCTGGGTTCGTCGTAGCGCTTGAGGCGCTCCCCGAGCCGGTAGTTGTAACTGTTGGGGTTCACTGCCTCCGGGCGGTAGGGGTCGATGATGATCCGGCCGGCTCGGACTTCCTCGTCGATGAAGGGGCCGGTCAGGATCAAGACTCCGCTCCTGCCTTCGGCACCTGCGTGATGGGGAGGTAGGCGGCTGAACGGATCACTCGCGAGGGCTTCCAGGTGACGGCCGCCCCGTCGACGGCCAGTTGTTCGGAGCTCCTCATGAAGGCGCGCAGGAGAGCCACGGCTTGCATGCGCGCCAGCGCGGCTCCGAAGCATGCGTGCGGGCCATGGCCGAAGCCGAGGTGCGGGTTGGGGCGCCGCATCGCCCGGAACTCGTTGGCCTTGCCGAAGACCTCTGGATCCCGGTTCGCGGAGGCTTGCAGCAGCACCAGCCGACGTCCGGCTTCGATGGGTATGCCGAACAGTTCGGTGTCGTGGACGGCGGTACGCGCGGTGATCTTCGAGGGGCCGTCGAAGCGCAGGACCTCCTCGACGAAGCGTCGGGCGACGTCCTCGTCGTCGTGGATGGCTTCTCGCATTTCCGGGCGGCTCGCGGCAGCCAGGATCAGACTCGACAGCAGGCTGCTCGTGGTCTCGTGGCCGCCGACGAGGAGAGCGATGCAGTTGGAGATGATCTCTGCGTCGGTGAGCTGCTCGCCGTCGGCCTCCGCGGCGACGAGCCCGGAGATGATGTCGCTCCCGAGGCGGGACCGCCGGTCGTCGATGGCCCCTCCGAAATATTCGGAGAGCTGCCCCCAGGCCAGGGCAGCCCGAACCTCCTGATCGGAGGTGAGCTCCGGCTCGGCGATCAGGACTACGTCGTCGGAGCATGCCTTGATATCGGCCCGATCGGCCACCGGGATCCCCAGCAGCGCGCTGATTGTGTGCACTGGCAACGGCTCGGTGAGAGCGGCGACAGCGTCTCCACCGCCACCCAGGGCGAATGCGCGGACCAGTTCCTCGGCCCGGCGGCGGATGTCGTCGTTGAGGTCCAGGACCTGCCGGGCAGTGAACGCCTTGGCGAGCAGCGCACGGAGTCGCGGGTGCTGTGGTGCGTCGCTGTAGAGGACCCAGGACGCCACAGGGGCGAGCTGCTCTCGCAGATGCGATGGCAGCGCGCCGAGCATGCCCGTCGCGGTCGGGGCGCAGATGAAGACGTTGGAGAGGAGCGCATGGCGGACCTCTCGGTAGCGAGGCAGAACCAGGCGTCCGGAGTCGAGGTCTGGGCACTCGATGGCCCGGGGGCCGGAGGCGAGCTCGGCTAAGGCAGGGTCCGGTTCCGCCGCGTCCAACGCAGTGAGCACGGTCTCTTGGTTCATGGTCATTCCCTCTCTCCTGCTGTTGAGATTCGGGATGGTGCTGCTGAGCGGCGTCGAGCGCGGCGACCTCCGCGATCGACTACCGCTCTGGGCGGATCCAGATGTCCGCGGGACGCTGTCGCGCCAGCCCCGGAGGAGCGGCGTCAGCTCGCGTTGCGGTGGAAGTAGGCAGGGGGAGCCGAACCGGCCAAACGGTGTTCGACGGCGGTGAAGATCCCGAACACGCACGCCTTGCAGACCTCAAAGGTCACCTTGTGTCGATCCCAGAGCACTTCGACAACGCGCGTGACCTGAGCCTGGCGGCGGCAGAAGAGGCACTGCCCCTCGTCCCACACGAAGCGCGTGAATAGCTCGGCCGGGCGGATCTGCGCGAGCGGATCGGGTCCGGTGGCCCTGCCGTTCACGTGTGCTCCAGTCAGTCGAATGATTGGGGTGGTGGCATTGATCGGTACGAGGCGCGCCATTTATCCGCTTTCCACCACGATGGCGTCTCAGCGGGTAACCAGGACTCCCGCAGCGGTTCGGTGGCTGCTGGCGCACGAGACGACGGAGGACCGGCCTCGGCATTCGAAGGTCGGACTCCTGGGGCCGTTCGCATCCAGTGCCAACTCGGCCGTCACGGCCTTTCCGTACTCGGTGCGCTCAACCGACCAGCTCGTGGACAGAAGCGCCACCAAGGCGAGTCCCCTACCGTCCTCGGCCTGCGTGGACGACGGTCGAGCCACGACCAGACCGGTGGCCTGGCCTCCGTCGGTCACGCGGACGGAGACAGCAGAGCTGGTGAGGCGGATGCGGACGGCGATGATCTCCTGGTCGCCGTAGCGCAGAGCGTTGCTGGTGAGTTCTGCGCTGAGGAGCAGAAGCGTGGAGAGCTGGTCGTCGTTGAGGACGCTCCCCCACGAGCGGACCTCGTCCCTGATCGTGGCGCGAAGCCGGCTCACCGCTCGCGCCGTCGACTCGATGTGCCAGGTGGTCTGATGCCGTGTGTCGTCCATGGAAGTTCTCTTTCGAGGCAGTTGGCCCATCGCGGCACCCCCATCGATGGCCGTCGTTCGAGCTGCACCAGCGCTGACATAAGGCCGTCAAGGCCCATGGGGTCCGTTGCTGGATCGCCCCGGTGAGGGCGATGCATTCCAGGCTGGCGCCCCGTGGAGGCGTCGAGAAGTTCCGGGATGCGGACATCGAGGTTGTCCGCATCCCACACAACCGCCGAAGGCAGGTAGCGTCAGATGTCGAAGCGCACCACGACGATCGTGAGGACCGCATGACCGATCCCGCAGTCGGCCCGCTCGACGCCGCATGGGTAGCCCGCAAGCACACCTCATATGACGAACTGACCTCCACCACAGACTCGTTGTGGTGGCTCCAGTCAGACCCGGACCAAGGTGGGAACCGCCGGCTCATCCGCTGCGGGACCGGCGAACGGCCAGCGGCGGTGACGCCACCGGGAATGTCCGTCGGCGGATGGCTGCACGCCTACGGCGGTGGGGTGTACGCCACCGGCCAGGACCGCGTGTGGGTCGTGAGTGATCGCGACAGCCTGGTCTACGAAATCGTCGGCGAGGCGGCGCCGCGCCTCGTAGTCCCTGCTGGGGAGGGACTCGCTTACGGCGACCTGCACGCGACGGAGTTCGGGCTGCTGGCGGTACGTGGCTCCGAACGCGGCGACGAACTCGTCGCCATCGACACCGGTGCGGCGACGGTTCGCCGCCTCGTGGCATCCGAGGGGTTCCTTGCCGCGCCCCGTCTCCGAAACGGTCGGCTCGCATATCTGGAGTGGGATGCCGACCGAATGCCGTGGGACAGCTCCCGGCTGGTAGTCGCGGGCTTCACTGGCACTGAAGCACTGGAACCAGGCCAACTGGTGACCGGTGGCGCCGATGAATCGGTCGTCGAGCCGGTATGGGGGCCGGACGGAGCGCTCTACTTCCTTTCTGACCGCACTGGTTGGTGGAATCTGTACTGCTGGGACGGCAGCTCGGTCCGCGCGCTCGCCCCTATGGAGGCCGACTGCGCGGCAGCGCCTTGGGAGGGTGGGTACCGGTCCTACGCCCTCCTGGAGGGCGGTGGGATCGCTCTCACCGTCCACGACGGCTTCAAAACGGCCCTGGTGCTCATCGAGGCGAATGGCAGCCGTGTCCGGACGGAGACACAGCTGACCTCCCTGAAGCCCTACGTCGCCGCCTGCCGAGGCCAGATCGCTGTCATCGGATCCAATCCGGACAGTACGCCGGGTATACGCCTGATCTGGCCGAACGACGGGGAGCGTGCCACCGAGACCATCAGCAGCTCCACGGCGGTTGGGGCGAGTCCGGTAGTGAACGCCCCGACGATTCGGGCTACAGGACGCGCTGGCCACGAAGTGCGGTACCTCCTTCATCTGCCGACCGGTGCCGGACGACCGGGGCCCGTTCCGTTGCTGGTGCGCGCACATCCAGGTCCGACAGACAGCGTGCCGCTGCGCCTCGACTGGACCGTCCAGTTCTTCACCAGCCGCGGCATGGCCGTGGCCGAAGTCGCCTACCGGGGCAGTACTGGCCAGGGACGTGCCTTCCGCCAGGTGCTCAACGGACACTGGGGCGAATACGACGTCGAGGACTGTGCTGCTGTCGCACGTCAGTTGCTCGCCGATGGGATCGCCTTGCCAAGCGCCGTCTTCATCACCGGAGCCAGCGCCGGCGGTTATACGGCCCTCAAGGCCGCCTCCCTCGGGAATCCCTTTTCAGGAGCGACCGCCACGTCGGCGATCATTGACCCCGGCCTGTGGACCAAGACCGCTCCCCGGTTCCAGCGCCCTCACGCGGAGTCCCTCCTGGGCCCGGCGGGCGCGGTCCGGACGGAGGAGATCCAGGTTCCCGTGCTGCTCATCCACGGCACCGACGACGAGATCGCGCCGGTCGCGGATTCTCAACGTCTATCCGAACAGCTCGCCACGGCCGGGAAGGACCACCGTGCCCTGTTCCTGGACGGAGTCGGGCATTACCTCTCCTCGCCCACGAGCCTTCGCGCCGCACTCGAAGCAGAGTGGAGCTTCTATCAAAGCCTCATGTCCGAGGAGCGCTGAGGGGAGCTGCGCGATCGGCAGCCGGGAGCACCTCCCGCACGAACTCCCTGAACTGCACCACTTCGCGGTGATCACGTTGCGGGTTCAGGTCTGCAAGCAGGCGAGCGATCCTCTCGACACAGCGTCCTGACGATGTCCGCGCCGCGTATCCGACTGCCTCCATACCCACCTGACAGGCTCGTTCCAGGTCGCCCGAGCGCGCCCAGGACGACGCCAGCAACGCGGCGTCGATGGCCAGACGGCGCACATGGTCGTTCCCGACCCCGTCAAGGGCGTCCGCGACGAAGTCGCGTGCCCCTGGAGCGTGCCCGAGGTCGTGCATGCAATGGGCCAACTCGTCGGCCAGGTAGGCGTGATTGAAATACTGGATCCAGCCGGGTTCGTCCTCGATGTCTACGTCGTCGAGCAGGGCCTCGGCTTCCAGCATCAGCACCGTGCTCCGTCGCTCTTCGCCCATCCGGGCGTGAGCCCGTGCTTGTACCGCTGTGATTGCGGCACGTGTGGCTGGACTCGCCGAAGTCCGGACCGCCGCGCCCGCCGCCTCTGCCCAGCGGAGCGCAGTCCCGGGATGATCGCAGTGCAGAGCCAGATGCCCGAGGTTGGCTGCCACGAGGTACGAGCCGTAAGCGCGGTCCCCGGATGCAGCAGCCTGTTCGAGTGCCTGCTGGTAGTAAGCCTGCGCCCATCCGGGACGGCCGGCATCAACCGCCTGGTACCCCGCCAGCTCGAAGAACCCCGCAGCCAGCCGGGCGCGGCTCGCGTCGACCTCGGGGCTGGCCGCAGGTCGGGCGAGGAGCAACGTCAGCTCGGAGTCGGCGTAGACGCGCAACTGCTCCGCGAAGACCCCAGCCCCGTGAGCATGGTCCAACTGCCTGAACATGGCCAGCGTGTCCCTGGTGAGGACGAGGTCCCGGTCGGTCACCCATAGTCGGCCACCTCCGGAAGACGGCGTGACGAGGACATCAGTCGTACCAGCCCAGCTTGAGATGATCGGCTCTGATGCCTCGGGAGCGAAGCGCGCCGCCGGTACGCCCGACCGTCGCTGACGCGTCGGCGCCCCATTGCGCTGCCGTTCCTCGTCAGCGGCCGGCCACAAGTCGGCGATGGCACCACCGGCGGCAAGGGATCGATCACACGCATTGATCAGTTCGAGCGACGGGAAGCGTTCCGTCGCTTCTACCCGCCGCAGCAGATCGGGGCTGCAGTGAACTGCGGCGCCGAGCTTGGCCAGACTGAACCCCCGCGCCGTACGCGTGTTACGTAATTCCGCGCCCAATCGCGCCTGCGCCGACCCGGTCGGCACGATCTTCCGTGCGCGAGCTGCCATCTCGCCCCCTGGATCAGCGCCGCCGATCAGATCCGGAAACTCTCGTGTCGGCCAACGTAGCAAATGCATGGGCGCGGCGGCCTGTACATGTGGGCAGTTGAGTCCTGGGAAGCACCGGACAATGACATGCTCGATGGAGTCTGATCTCGTCAGGCACATTCAACAGGCCCACCGAGAAAAGGAATCGAGATGGCCGAGCGCCCGTACGTCCTCCTGAGCGTTGCGACCTCCGTGGACGGCCACATTGACGACACGTCATCCCAGCGGCTCCTCCTGTCGAACGCCGAGGACTTCGACCGCGTCGACCAGGTCCGGGCCGAGTCCGACGCGATCCTCATCGGCGGCAACACCCTCCGCAGCGACAACCCTCGGCTGCTCGTCAACAGCGAGAAGCGCCGCGCCGACCGCGTCGCCGCCGGCAAGCCGGAGTACCCGCTGAAGGTGACGATCACCACCAGCGGCGACCTCAGCCGCGAACTCAAGTTCTGGCACTTCGGCGACAAGAAGGTCGTCTACACGGTCGACGACGCGGCGGCCAAGCTCCGCGAGGAACTGGGAGGCCTGGCCGACGTGGTCAGCACCGGCTCCACCGTCGCCTTCGAGGCCATCCTCGACGACCTCGCCAGCCGTGGCGTGCAGCGCCTGATGGTCGAGGGCGGTGGCCAGATCCACACCCAGTTCCTGTCCCAGAACCTCGCGGACGAGGTGCACCTGGCCATCGCCCCGCTGCTGGTCGGACAGGCCCAGGCGCCCCGCTTCATCCACCCCGCCGAGTACCCAGGCGGCAGCACCAGCCGGATGAAGCTGCTCGACGCCACCACCGTTGGCGACGTCGTCCTCCTGCGCTACGCCCCCAAGCAGCGCACCGCCTGATCGCGGCCCGCCTCCTCGGAGCAGCGCGTCATCAACAGGCCTGCAGTTCCCGGAAGATCCGAGCCGCTTCGCGCCGCGCGGGCTCACCCCGGGGATCCTCGGGATGCGCGTCCGCGCCGGCGAACTTCGAGAAGGCGAAGAGCGTCATCAACTTGCCGCCCCGGCTGTCCAGATCGCGGCACCGCTCCTGGCGCACGCGACTGGCCAGCGCCGGGACGGCGAGCGAGCTTCCCCACAGTGAAGCGGAGTCCAGCCCGCGCGGCGCGTTCCCCCAGTCCTCCCAGTCGAACAGGCAGAACTCCGGGCCGCTCACGTTTGCCCAGTTGAGGTCCGCGTGCGCGGGAACCCAGGTGCTGACGGTCGTGTCGAAACCGCCACCGAACGCGGCCCGGATGGCCTCGGTGACCACGGACTGCGTGACCAGCACCGTGTCCGGTGTGGCTACACGCGAGGTGTGTTGAGCTGCCAGCGCATCCAGGGACGCGTTCAGCCCCTGCCACCAGACCTCGGGCAGCTGGGGATCGGCAGCGAGCACGCTGGACCCGACCGGCGCTCCGGGCAGGACAGAAGTCTCGTCAGCCCGCCACATCGCCGCCCCTGACTCGTCCCACCAAGCGGTGGACGCACGCCAGGCCGGCTTCGCGATCCCGTCGAGGGCGGCCGCGCTCTCGGTACCGTTCCAGCCCTGGGTCCCGATCCGATCGAGCCCTAGACGTTCGATCCGGACCCAGCTCTGCCGATCCGCGAGCGCCCCGACCGAGCGACGCTTGCGCACCACTGTCCCCCGGTCCAAGCGCACCTGAAGGGACTTCTCGACTCGTTCCAGAACGTCCTCGACCGACTCGACACGCAGATCAACAGCAGCGCCGTTTGAGACCGAAAGCGTCATGTAACCGACCGTAGCAGTAGGCCGATCTCTGAGATGGCCATTCGTTCTCGGCAACGAGTGAGAACTGATCGATGAGCCCAGAACCCGCCTGAACAAGGTGGGTCACGGCTCAGGCGCCACCGGCCCCGCCCCCTACTGCCGGGTGACGAATCCCCGCCACGGTCTGGTCACCTCACCATTCATGCGCGCGTACTACCCCAGCCGACCAGCAGCTCAATCGACCGCTTCGATTCAAATGCTGCGATCAGCATCGCCACCATGCCGCTGTGCTGCTGGGTGCTCCGAGCAGTGGGTGCGGAGGGGTACCGCACCACCATCGCCGTTGTTGGACCCGCCGGGACGGCTGGTGCAGGCGCTGAGCAGCGCACCTTGGGTAACTGCGCGATTGCTGCCGAGCGATCACGCGCCTTCGGAGAGGTAACGCCGCACGGGGAATCCCGTACCTTCTCGGTGCGCCCGTGCCACGCTGGGGGTTTGGTGCCGTGCGCGGGGAGGGTGTGGGCCGAGTGACAGAACAGCTGACGACTGCGAATGAACCTCTTGGAGGGGCCACGGTCCTGGGGGCGGTGCAGCGCGTCTTTCGCGACGGCCTGCGCAGCGGGAGCTCCGCGTTCGCCCCGGATCTGGACGTCTGGACCGGGAGCACGGCCTCTGACCTTCGCGTTCGGTTCGTGGAGCAGCCCGACGAGTCGAAGGACACGTTCTTGGTCAAGCTGCACCGACAACTCGACGGCGCGCCTGATGAGACGATCGTGCTTGCTGGCGAGCTGCTGTTCACCAACATGGCGCCGCTGGTCCCCGAGCAGATAGGGGTGCCCAGGAAGCAGGAGATCCTGGGCGAGGTCCTCTCCTGGGCCAGCCGCGCGGTTGCGGTACCTGCTGATCTGGAGCCAGGACTGGAGGGCTTCCTGCACGGAGGCCAGGGTTTCCTGAATTACAGGTGGGCGCAGTTCCAGCTTCTCGTGCTCCTCGTGGAGCGGTTGGCCGGAATGGCCCAGCCGGACCGGGAGTCGCTGCTGACCGACCCCTGGAGATTCCGGGACGCCTGTCTCGACGTGCAAGCGTCGATGGGCCACAAAAAGGGCCGCGCCCAGATCCACGTGTTGTTGTGGATCCTCTTCCCGGATGTATTCCAACCGATCGCCAGCGCCTACCACAAGCAGTTGATCACGGAGGCATTCAAGGAGGACCTCCAGGAGCGCACCGGCGACGACGACCGTGACCTGCTGGAGTTGCGGAAGGCCCTGGAAGACCGGGAGGGGGAGAGGATCGATTTCTATGACGAGCCCTGGGTAGCCCGCTGGCGGCACGGCGCTGTCGAGCATGAGCAGCGCGGCTGGCTGGTACGCGGCTACAACGTGGACGGTCGCAACCTCATCCCGATGTGGCTGCGAGACGGCTTCTGCTCGATCTCCTGGCGGGAGGTTCCGGAGATTCCCGCTGACGTCACAAAGGCCGAGGTCCAGAGCGCTGTCGCTGAGGCGATGCCGGATTCCAACGCACAGCTTCGCGGTCAGGCGGTGTACCAGCTTCATGCCTTCCTGGCACTCATGCAGCCTGGCGACTTGGTGGTCACCGTCACTCCGGAAGAGGTCCATGTAGGCAGGGTCATGGGCCCGGCCTCCTATGACGCCTCGGAGGGCGCGGATTGCGGACGCCGCCGTCCCGTGCGCTGGGCGAACACGGAACAGCCGCTTCCGCGTGCCGAGCTGCCTGAGGCGGTCCAGGCGCAGCTGACCCGCCGGCCCGCGGTCTGCGATATCAGCAGCGTGGCCGCGGAGCTGGCCGAGCGTGCGGGAAGGGGGGACGACGTCGACGAATCGCTCCTACAGGCCGACGTCACCAAGCCACTGGAATTCTTGCGAGTTACGGAGAAGCTGGCTGAGCAGTTGCTGATGCCCCGTGAGTGGCTGCAAGAGACAGCAGATCAGCTTCAGGAAATGAGGCAGTTGATCTTCTACGGCCCCCCGGGCACCGGCAAGACCTACCTGGCCCGCGTCCTGGCCAAGCATCTGGCTGGACCGGATCGGGTGGAGCTCGTGCAGTTCCACCCCTCCTACACCTATGAGGACTTCTTCGAGGGCTTCCGGCCCGTCAAAGGCGAACGTGGCACGGTGGCGTTCGAGGTAGTGCCCGGCCCGTTGAAGCTACTCGCCGAGCGGGCACGGAAGGACCCATCCACCCCGTACATTCTGATCGTCGACGAGATCAACCGGGCGAACCTGGCAAAAGTGTTCGGCGAACTGTACTTCCTGCTGGAGTACCGCGGGGAGCCGGTCACCACGCAGTACAGCCCGCACGACCCGTTCATCCTGCCCGGCAACCTGTTCATTGTTGGCACGATGAACACGGCCGATCGCTCCATCGCCCTTATCGACGCGGCGATGCGCCGCCGCTTCGCCTTCCGCCGGCTCTCCCCGGAAAAACCGCCAATTGCCGGTCTGCTCGGCCGCTGGCTGCGCGCCCACGGTCTGCCGGGCACTCCTGCCACGGTATTGGACACACTCAACACCCGTCTCGGCGACGCGGATCGCGCAATCGGCCCGTCGTACCTGATGAAGCCCGACGTGGCCCGTGCGGAAGGTCTGGAACGTGTCTGGAACACCCAGATCCTGCCGCTGCTGGAGGACCACTTCTACGGCACCGGGGTGGATGTTGAGCAGGAGTACGGTCTGACCTCACTTCTGCACGCAATCGAGAGCAATGGAGCCTCGGCAGTCGAACCAGGCAGGCCGAACCCGGAGTGGCCGTGACCTCTGCCACCTCTGTAGTGCGAATCTCGCTGGAGGAGACCGGCCCTGGCTGCGTGGCGGCGCTGACCTCCGATCAGGTTGCCGCGCTGCTGACCGTTCCCGGGCTCGTTCGGCTCAGCCCTGCCCCGGGAGGGCGGTGGCGCCTCGCAGGAAACCAGAAGGTGGGGCTCGTACGCCTGCGTACCCCGGGCTGCGAGAGCCTGGAGCTGTGCATACGCCCCAAGCTCGCCATCCGCGCCCTGCTTTTCCTGCTCACCTACTCGCCGCACGATCCGTGGCTGCGGGAAGCCGTCGACGCAGCCGAGGCAGGGGAACTGCTGCCTGCCTTGGCTCATCTGCTCGCCCGTGTCGCGCGCCGCACGATGGAGGCCGGCGTGCTGCACGGTTACCGCTCAGTCGAAGAGGACCTTCCACTGGTGCGCGGGCGGATCCGCACCGGGGACCAGTTGCGACGCACCGGCCTGCCCCTGCCGATCGCTGTGAGCTACGACGATCACACACCGGACATCGCCGAAAACCGCATTCTGCTAGCCGGCCTGCTCCGTGCCGCCCGGCTCCCTGGTATCCCGGCACACACAACAGCCCTGCTGCGCCATCTCGCCGACCGCCTCAGTGGTGTTCACCTCCTGACGCCCGGCGCTCCCCTGCCCGCCTGGAGCGCGACCCGCCTCAACGCTCGGTACGGTTCAGTACTGCGCCTCGCGGAACTCCTGCTCTCCAACCGCTCAGTACAACCCGAAGGCACGACCACCGTCACCACTGACGGATTCCTGCTCGACATGCCGGCCGTCTTCCAGCGCTTCCTCACCAGCGCCCTCGGCGACGCCCTCGGTGGTCGCGGCATCCGGTGTGCGGCAGAGGAACAGCACCATCGCCTCGATGAGGCCGGGCACGTCCCGATGCGGCCTGACGTGGTGCTCTACCGGGCAGGCCGCATCATCGGCGTTGTCGACGCCAAATACTCCGTCCTCGACACCTCCGCACCGCCTACCGCCCATCTCTATCAGCTTCTGGGCTACTGCACTGCCCTGGGACTCTCCCACGGCCACTTGGTGTACGCCACCGCCACGCCCCGGGGCAGCACCGATCATGTCATCCGCCGTTCCGGTATCACGGTAACCGCGCACGTGCTCCCGCTCGACCAGACGCCTGGAGCACTGATCTCGAGTGTCTACGACCTGGCCGACCGGATCGCCACGCCGAACTGAATCCATCCACTTCGCGAATCTTCAGCTCAGCTGGCCCCGCCTCGTCTCTGGCGAGGGCTGCACCCGCAGGCCAGACACGTGCTGCCACCACAGCCACACGGGATATTGGAAGTTCACGACATCCGGACGCACCTCGGGACTAACGTACTTCCATCCCGCACATCAACTCCCTTGGTTTGCCGCTTACTTCTGGCATCACCACGATCACAGGAGCGCCATGGTCGCCGCCGTTGCCCCCGATCCCACACCGCACTCCACCCCCCTCCTCGGCGAAGTGAAGATGCGCCTGAACGCATCGGCCCTCCCCGACGAGGTTGCTTCACTCGTTCTGGGAGCGCTGGAAGGCGTCGACGAGAGCCAGCGGGCAGCCGTACGCGGCGTGTACGTCAAGTCGATCACCGCGCAGGGCTTCCGCGGTATCGGCCCTTCCCAGACACTTGCGATCAATCCGGGCCCGGGCCTCACCGTGATCACGGGTCGAAACGGCAGCGGGAAGTCCAGCTTCTCCGAAGCTATCGAGGTTGCCCTCACTGGACGGAACCGCCGCTGGGACGACGAGAAGGGCAACATAGCCCAGCCGATCCAGCAGGGTGGCTGGCGGAACCTGCACGAGCCGAACCAACCCCGAATCGACCTGGAACTCTCCGTTTCAGGCCGCCCCGACCCGGTGGTGATAACCCGAACCTGGGCCGGCTCCGCCTTCAATGAGTCCACCGCAGTCGTCGCCGGACTGGGTGATCAGCCTCTTCCCCCGTCCGCGCTCGGGTGGGAGAACGACCTGACCGCCTTCCGGCCTGTCCTCGCCTACAGCGAGCTCGGGCAGATGACCAG
>OVEP010009895.1_pt1 | contig 19906 bp, 20 predicted proteins | sample 1779801 | NCBI WGS metagenome assembly OVEP01 (sample SAMEA3914791, study PRJEB12502) | metagenome | biome: forest; material: soil | place: Canada | collected 2011-07-03 | depth 0.1 m
CCGCAACTGTATGTGGCGGTCGGTATCTCGGGTGCGATCCAGCATCTGGCCGGCATGAAAGACTCGAAGGTCATCGTCGCGATCAACAAGGATCCGGAAGCGCCGATTTTCAGCGTCGCCGATTATGGTCTGGTGGGCGACCTGTTCACCGTTCTGCCCGAATTGACGGCGGCACTGTAACGATACTTTTTATCGTCTTTTGAGGACTTGAGATGTCGAAAGCAGGCCACCAGCAACATAGATCTTTCCTGTTCGTTCCGGGCAGTCAGCCCGATCGTTTCAGCAAGGCCCTCAGCAGCGGGGCAGACGCGGTCATCATCGATCTGGAGGATGCGGTTGCACCGGTCGACAAGAACGAAGCCCGTGAGGCGATAGCTTCATGGGTTGCAACTGATCGGCCGGTCCTGATCCGGGTGAATGCAAACGGTACGCCATGGTTCGAACACGACGCCCAACTCGGTAAGCTTCGCGGGGTGGCCGGCATCGTCTTGCCAAAGGCCGAGAGCGCAAGTGACGTTATTTCCCTTGTTTCGCTAGCCAAAAGGAAGATCCCTGTTTTCCCCTTGATCGAAAGCGCGAAAGGAATGTGGAACGCGTTGGAGATAGCGAAGGCTCCGCACGTACATCAACTCATGTTCGGAACGCTAGATTTCTGTGCTGACATGGGGATAGAGTCTGACGGGGATGAGCTCAATCCTTTTCGCGCGCAATTGGTCATGATTTCCCGAATTGCAGGTATCCGCGCCCCCATAGACGGCGTGACACCGGCCATTGACGATGTGGAGCGTCTGACAGTAGAGACACGGAGAGGAAAGCGGTGGGGATTTGCTGGAAAGCTTTGCATACACCCCAAGCAGGTACCGATTATCAACAATTGTTATGTTCCGAGCGATTCGGAGCTTCGCTGGGCAAAGCGGGTGGTCGATGCGTTTGAGCGCGCTAACGGCGCAGCTATTGCGGTCGACGGTAAGATGGTTGACCGGCCCGTCATTCTCCGAGCGCAAAGTATCCTCGAAGGGATCACGCCGGGCCAATGAAAAAAGTATCGTCCCAGCCTCGGCGCGCCTAACGACGCGAGCCACCGCATCGGAAGCAGCCGAGTATAAAATGGCGAACTGGTGCGAGGGAGGCTTCGGTGTTGGAGTAGCCCGGCTCGGGAGCACTCATCAGCACCGTCATCAGGTCTCTTGAAGAATTGTCATGGACGTTCGTCAGCTCCGGTATTTCGTTAGCATTGTCGACTACGGCAGTCTCGGCAAGGCTGCAGAGAAGCTTTTCGTCGCGCAGCCGTCGCTTAGCCAGCAGATGGCGCGTCTTGAAGAAGAGCTGGGCGTACCGCTCCTGCTTCGTAGCAATCATGGGGTGACGCCAACTGCGGAGGGCGATGCCCTGTATCGTCACGCGCGGCTGGTTCTACGTCAGATGGAGCAATTGAAGCAGGAAGTGACCAAGGGAGCTGGCACCGAATCGGGTACGGTTGCGGTCGGCCTCCCGACAACCATGGCGTCGGTGCTTGCCGTACCGCTGTTTGGGCGTATTCAGGACAAGTACCCCGGCATCCGGCTGCAGTTTTTCGAAAGTATGAGCGGATACCTGAACGAACTGCTCGCGAACGGCAGACTTGATCTTGCGATCCTGTTTCGCGAATCAGACACGCCCGGAATCAGCGCCTTGCCGGTGCTTGACGAAACCTTATACGTACTAGGTGAACCTGGCGGGGAAGTCTCTCCGCGCTCAACGACATGTTCGCTTGCGAAGCTGGCTGGCGTGAAGCTTGTTGCCCCAGGAGCAGGAAACGGCCTGCGTCTTCTGATAGAGCGAACTTTCTCAAGCGAAAAGGTGGAACTCAATATCATCGCTGATATCGACTCGTTGCCCGCGCTGATCTTTATTGCCCATTCCGGACGGGCCTGCACGATTCTTCCTGCGTCTGCGGTAGCTCAATGGGATTCATCCCGGTTGCCAAAAATGAGGCGGATCGTCGATCCAGTCATAGAAAGGCCCGCAAGTATCTGCTGGCCTAACGGCTTGCCCATTCACTCAGCTACCGTCGCAGTTCGTCAAACGCTAGTCGACCTGATTGCAGAGCAGGTTGCTCTCGGCACCTGGAATGGCGTGACGCTGCGGGCCGCACCGGCAGTGCGGTGACCGCATTCAACGGCGACTTTGCGCAGAGGCCGATATCGTCGATAGGTCAGACGGCGCCGGCGACCCGCATCTGCGCGACTTCGGCGACGCTGAAGCCCAGTTCGCGAAGAATGGTTTCCGTGTGCTCGCCGAGGGCCGGCACGGGGTCCATTCGTGGCCGGTCGGATGCCGCTAATCCGGGCGGATAAAGCGCGGGAACCTCGCCGGCCGGGGTTTGCACTTTGGTCCATCTTTGCCGAGCCTCAAGCTGCTCGTGACTCCAGACGTCGTGCATGTCGTTCATGCGAGCGTTCGCGATGCTTGCCTGTTCCAGACGATTGATGACTTGCGCCGCACACAGGTTTGCGAAGGCCTCAAGGATGATCCGGGTGAGTTCATCACGATTCTTGACACGTTGGCTGTTGGAGCAGAACCGGTCGTCGTCGTGGAGGGTGGGCTGACAGATCACCGTTTCGCAAAAATTTTTCCACTCGCGTTCGTTCTGCAGTCCAAGCATCACCGTCTTGCCGTCGCCGGCCGTGAAAGGGCCATAGGGGAAGATGGTCGCGTGTGAAGCACCCGCCTGACGAGGAGCGGGCTGTCCAGCGATAGAGTAGTACAGCGGGTAGCTCATCCACTCCACCATGCTTTCGAGCATCGAGACGTCGATGTGCTTGCCACGACCGGTGCGACCGCGTTCGAAAAGCGCCGCGAGGATGTTGGTGTAGCCATACATGCCGGCTGCGATATCGGCGATCGAACATCCAGCCTTCGCGGGCGAGCCGTCGGAACCCGTAATGCTCAGGAAGCCTGACTCGCTCTGGATAAGCAGGTCGTAGGCCTTCTTGTCCCGAAATGGACCGTCGAGCCCGTATCCGGAAATATCGCAGACGATCAGTCGGGGATACTTCGTGCTCAGCGTTTCGTAGTCGAGCCCGAGGCGTTGCGTCGCGCCGGGCGCAAGGTTTTGCACAAACACGTCGGCATCGCCAAGCAGCTTGTGCACTACGTCGAGGGCCTGGGGCTGCTTTACGTCGAGGGTAATGCTTTCCTTCGAGCGGTTCGTCCAGACAAAATGAGAGGCGAGGCCCGATACGCGCTCGTCATAGTTACGCGCGAAGTCGCCGGTGCCGGGCCGTTCGACCTTGATCACGCGCGCGCCGAGGTCGGCGAGTTGCCGGGTGCAGAACGGCGCGGCAATCGCGTGCTCGAACGTGACGACTTTGATACCTTGAAGCGGATGCATGATTGAACTCCCCGTTTAGAACGAACGTGGCAGACCAAGAATGTGCTCGGCGACGTATGAAAGAATGAGGTTCGTAGAGATCGGAGCGACCTGATAAAGGCGCGTCTCGCGAAATTTTCGTTCGACGTCGTACTCGGATGCGAAGCCGAAGCCGCCGTGAAACTGCAGACAGGCGTTAGCGGCTTCCCACGATGCATCGGCGGCGAGAAGCTTCGCCATGTTTGCCTGTGCGCCACAGTGTTGGTGTGCGTCGAAGAGTTCGCAGGCCTTGTAGCGCATGAGATTTGCAGCTTCGATATTGACAAGCGCGCGTGCGATCGGGAACTGCACACCCTGGTTCTGTCCGATAGGCCGCCCGAAAACAACCCGGTCCTTCACATACTGCGATACCTTGTCAATGAACCAGTATCCGTCGCCGATGCACTCGGCGGCGATCAGCGTGCGCTCCGCGTTCAGGCCGTCCAGAATGTACTTGAAGCCCATGCCTTCCTCGCCAATCAGATTCTCAGCGGGAATCTCGAGATTGTCGAAGAACAGTTCGTTGGTCTCGTGATTGACCATGTTCGGGATGGGGCGAACCGTCATGCCGTGCCCGATCGCATCGCGCAGGTCGACCAGAAAAATGGACATGCCCTCGCTTTTCTTTTTCACCTCCGCGAGCGGCGTGGTGCGCGCAAGCAGGATCATCAAATCGGAATGCTGGATGCGCGAGATCCACACTTTCTGTCCATTGATCACGTAGCGATCGCCCTTGCGCTCGGCGGTGGTCTTGATCTTGGTGGTGTCGGTACCGGTGGTCGGCTCGGTGACGCCCATCGATTGCAGGCGCAATTCGCCAGAGGCAATCTTCGGCAGATAGCGCTGCTTCTGTTCGGCGGAGCCGTGGCGCAGCAGTGTGCCCATGTTGTACATCTGCCCGTGACAGGCGCCGGAGTTTCCGCCAGAGCGATTGATTTCCTCCATGATCACCGAGGCCTCAGTCAGTCCGAGGCCGGAGCCGCCAAATTCCTGGGGAATGAGGGCGGCGAGCCATCCGGCCTTGGTGAGGGCGTTGACAAAGGCCTCAGGATAGCTCCGCTCTTCGTCGATCTTGCGGAAGTATTCCGCGGGGAATTGTTGACACAGGTCGCGAACCGCTTCCCGAATGTCCTGATATGAATCGGTCGTGGTGTGGATCATGATAGAAGTCGCCTGATAGATAACGTTAAGCGAGCGTCGCGCGGGCGGTCATGGTGAGCCAGCCTTCCGGGTCTTTTGCCCAGAGTTCGACGGTTTTTCCGTCCGCCGAAGGCTGACCGCAGAGACTAATCGTGTTCCCGAGGAAGCTTGGACGCATCGCCTTGAAAGAGAAGTCGAGTACCGTCGCCCGCGACTCATGTCTGCGAAGCAGATCGATCAGCAAGGTGGCGATAAGCGGTCCATGTACGACCAGATTGGGATAGCCCTCCGTCTCGATGGCGTACGGCTTGTCATAGTGAATGCGGTGCCCGTTGAAGGTCAGCGCCGAATAGCGAAAGAGCAGAACTTCAGTCGGTGTAACTTCGCGGCGCCACTGCTCCGTGTCAGGCGCTGCTGTTGGCGCTGGCGCAGGCATGCCTGGCGTTGCCGGCTCGCGATACACGATGTCCTGTTCCTCATCGATCGCGAGTGCGTTTGCAGAGCGGATCTGATGCGCGACCGTGACAAAGCCGAGCTTGCCACTTCGGCCCGACTTTTCGGTGACGTTCCGAACGCGCGATTCGCGCGTGATTGCCTCGCCGATAGTCAGGGGCGCAAGGAAGCGCAGCCTGCCGCCAGCCCACATGCGGCGGGGCAAACCAAGGTCGGGCAGAAAGCTGCCTTTCGCGGGATGGCCGTCTTGAACGATGAGGGACTGGGCAATGGTTGGCCTGAAGAACATCCAGTGCCACAGAAGAGGGAGTGCGTCGCCAGCCTGAAGCGAAGTGTCGTAGTCCAACGTAGCGCCGAGCGCGGTGACCGACGTTGGCGCGATAAGATCTGATGCACTTTCGATGCGGTCCGCTAGCGCAGCGGTATGAGTGTCCACACGTGTCTCCGTCGCCGGCTAGAGCCAGCCAATCGTTATTCCGTGCGGTGACTTTATGTGAAGGGGAAGCGTCGCGGAAATACGAGTTTCATGTGCCGGGCATAGGGGGAACCTATTGCCGGATCGGACCGACGTGTTCGGACAGACGCTAGAGATGAGTGCGTTGCGTGGGAAGCGCTCAGGCCCCCACACTGGCTTTATCGTCGAGTGAGCGGGCGGCCGTCCAGGTACCCAGGCGGACAGCCAGATTGATCTGGTTCACAAGAAGATCGACAACGGAACGTACGGCTACCGGGATTCGCCGGGTGCTCGGCAATGCAAGGACGATCGTGCGTTGAAGATTGGCGTCCAGGAGCGGAGCAGCGCTAAGGATGCCGCGGGCGACGTCGTCGACAATGGCTATGCCTGGCAGGATCGTGATGCCGTGACCGCCGAGTACCAGTCCTTTCTGGACGCTCATGGCGTTCGTTTCCGCCGCGACGATCAGATCGATACCGATGGTTGCACACGCCTGTTCGACCAGGGATCGTATTCCGTGTGGCGCGTTGGGCAGGATCATTGGCCTCGCGGCCACGTCCCGGAGCGCTATGGGCGAATCTGCCCTGAATCCTGCTTCCGGAGGCCCCACGATCCACAGCTTTTCTTCGAGAAGCGGCCGGACCAGAAGCGCCGGAGACGGCTTGGGGTTGTACAGGAGCGCCGCGTCTACTTCACCAAGCTCAAGCCAGTTCTGAAGGTGGCCGGTGTACCCCATTGAAATGCGAAGACGGATCGCCGGATGCTCTCTCGCCACATTCGTCACCAACTCGCTTGCGAGAAGGTCACATGTGCTCGGCAACAGCCCGATCGTCACCGTACCGCTCACTTCGCCAGAAGGCTGAAGTTCGGATCTTGCGCGATCAAGTTCGGCGAGCGCCCGTCGGGCGTACTCAACAAAGATCTCTCCCGATTCCGTCAACTCCATGCCGTAGCGGCCACGCGAGAAAAGCGCGGTACCCACGTCTTCCTCGAGCAGACGCAACTGCCTCGAAACGGCCGGTTGCACGATGTGCAGCAGTGCGGCGGCTTTCGTCACGCTGCCCGTTTCAGCGACCGTCAGCAGAGCCCTGAGTTGTTTGATGTCCATGTAAACCCGCCCCAATGCCGAAACTGCATGCAGAAATCAAATAATTCTATTTCTTAGGCTATCGCATAGCAAACTATGATTTCTCCACGGATTATGTCACTTGGAGATAAATAAATGAGTACAGCAGCAGCGCAGGCGCCCGCCTGGCAGCAGGCCATCTTCGACGTGTTGAAGGCTGGCGGAGTAAAACAGGTTGCCTACGTGCCCGACGCCGGACACTCGCATGTCATTCGCAGCGTGATTGCGGATCCGGACATCGAGGATGTCGTCCTGACAACGGAGGAAGAGGGTGTGGCGGTCACGAGCGGCGCATGGCTGGGTGGGCAACGCGCGGTCCTGCTGATGCAGAGCAGCGGCGTGGGCAACTGCGTGAACATGTTCTCGCTGCTTCAGAGCTGCCGCTTCCCGTTTTTCACGCTGGTCACGATGCGCGGCGAATACGCCGAATTCAACCCGTGGCAAGGACCGATGGGCAAGAAGACGCAGGAGGCGCTTGAACTGATGGGCATCACCGTGATGCGGGCTGACGATCCCGACCAGGTCGGCGAGATCGTCAGCGCGGGGTTCGATGCCGCCTTCGAAGCCGGTGAGCAGGTCGCCGTTCTGTTGTCTCAGAGTCTCATCGGACGCAAAAAATGGGAGAGAAAGTAATGTCGAAGTTGTCTTCATCCGCAATTGAGCGTCGCCAGTTCGTCGCGAGTCTGCTGGAATCCACGCCGGAAGCCCTGGTCGTCACCGGTCTTGGTTCGGCCTCCTATGACGTCTTTGCGGCAGGCGATCGTGACCGCAATTTTTATCTCTGGGGCGCTATGGGTGGCGCGGCTTCCCTCGGGCTTGGCCTTGCCCTGGCACAACCGGATAAGCCGGTTATCGTCGTTACCGGCGACGGCGAACAACTCATGGGCGTAGGGAGTCTCGGGACAATCGGCGTGAAGCAGCCGAGGAACCTCACCCTCGTGATTCTCGACAACGGTCACTTTGGCGAGACGGGTATGCAACGCAGCCATACGAGCCTGGGCACCGACCTGGTGGCCGTGGCGAAAGGCTTTGGTATTCGCGACGCCTTTACCATCGACAGTCAGGACGGCGTATCTGCCGTGGTTGAGCGCGTGCGCTCCAAAAACGGCACGACCTTCGCCCAGGTCTTCATCACGGCAGACGAGCCGCCGCGCGCGCTGCCGCCACGAGATGGTGTTTTTGTCAAAAACCGTTTCCGAGAGGCGCTCGGTTACGCGCCTTTCTAAGGCGGGGACGCCAAAGTATGAACACAGGCGGACACATGACCACGTGGGGTACCGGCGTGTGGTCCGCACGGCGTCGCCCCGGCTGATAAACCCCGAATTTCTGCAAAGAGAATTTGATGGAACGCTATCGTCTTTATATCGACGGCAAGAACTGCGACCCCGACGGAGGTGAGTGGTTCTCTAGTGAGAGCCCATTTACAGGTAAGCCGTGGGCGGAGGTGCCGCGTGGTGGCCCTTCTGACATAGAGCGGGCGGTGACTGCTGCCCATCGCGCGTTTGTTTCCGGAAGTTGGCCCGAACTCACCGCCAGCGCTCGGGGCCTGCTTCTGCATCGTCTAGCCGACCGCCTTGCCGCAGAGGCCTCGCGTCTTGCCGCGATTGAGGTACGGGATAACGGCAAGCTGTACGCCGAGATGCACGCACAGTTGAACTATCTGCCGCAATGGTTCCGCTACTACGGAGGTTTGGCCGACAAGGTGCAGGGAAGTGTCATCCCTCTCGATAAAAAGGGGTATTTCAATTACACCCGGCACGAACCTCTCGGCGTGGTCGCCGTCATCACGCCGTGGAATTCACCGCTGATGCTGCTCGCCTGGAAGCTTGCGCCCGCGCTTGCCGCTGGTTGCACGGTCGTCATCAAGCCTTCCGAATTCACCTCGGCTTCAACGCTAGCGTTCGTACAGCTACTGGAAGAGGTGGGTTTCCCGCCCGGCGTGGTCAACGTCGTGACCGGCTTTGGCAATGAGGTGGGCGCGGCGCTTGTCTCGCATCCACTGGTGAAGAAGATTACGTTTACCGGCGCGGACGCGACCGGCCGACGGATCAACGAGCAGGCGGCGCGTGACTTTAAGCATGTGAGCCTGGAACTGGGAGGTAAGTCGCCCAACATCGTATTCGACGACGCGAACCTGGACGATGCGGTCAATGGTGCGGTCGCGGGAATTTTCGCCGCTACCGGCCAGACTTGCATCGCAGGTTCGCGCTTGCTGGTCCAGGATGGGATCCATGACGAGTTCGTGCGCCGCGTCGTACGACTGGCGGAAACGGCCCGCATGGGCGATCCGATGGAAACTGGGACGCAGGTCGGGCCCATCACCACGCGTCCTCAGTATGACAAGGTGCTGAGTTACATCGGGATTGCGCGCGCAGAGGGGGCCACCCTTGCCCTCGGCGGCCACCCCGCTGACCGTCCTGAATGCGGAAACGGGTGGTTCATCGAGCCGACAATTTTCACGAACGTCGACAACCGCATGCGGATCGCGCAGGAAGAGGTCTTTGGTCCAGTACTCTCAGTGATCCGCTTCAAGGATGAAGAAGAAGCGGTCGAGATCGCAAACGACGTGAGGTTTGGTCTCGGCGCCGGTGTCTGGACCAGCGACATCGGTCGCGCGTTTCGAATGGCTGAACGAATCCAGTCCGGCACGGTATGGGTGAACACTTACCGCGCGGTCAGTTACATGTCCCCGTTCGGCGGGTACAAAGACTCCGGACTGGGTCGGGAAAACGGTATCGAAGCAATCAATGACTTTCTGCAAACCAAAAGCGTCTGGATCAATACGGGCGCACCGACTGGCAATCCTTTCGTAATGCGCTAACCACCCGCAGGCCGGGGACTGGCGTAGCTATCCCCGGCCTGCGCATTCCGATTGAATCTATATGACCCCGTAAAGCGACATCAGATCGCTGATCAATAATACTTACGGAGACACGATGACCGTTGATACGTTGAGCCCAAGCGCCGTGTCGAGAAGCAGCGAAACGAGTCGCTGCATCAAGGCGATTATTGGCGCCTCGTCTGGCAATCTGGTTGAATGGTTCGATTTTTTTGTCTACTCGTTCTGTTCGATCTATTTTGCCCACGCCTTTTTTCCGGGCGGCAACACAAATACGCAGTTGCTCAATACTGCTGGCGTCTTCGCCACGGGTTTTCTGATGCGGCCGATCGGGGGGTGGATGTTTGGTCGCATTGCGGACAAGTACGGCCGTCGTTCGTCGATGATTATCTCGGTGCTGATGATGTGCGCGGGATCGCTGATGATCGCTGTGCTACCGACCTATGCGGTGATCGGCGCCGCCGCACCTGCGCTTCTTCTGGTCGCCCGATGCTTTCAGGGCCTGTCGGTTGGCGGCGAGTACGGCACTAGCGCGACCTACATGAGCGAGGTGGCGGTAGCGGGGAGGCGGGGTTTCTTCGCGTCGTTCCAGTATGTCACTGTGATTGCCGGCCAGGTAACGGCCCTGATCGTGGTCGTCATTCTGCAACTGCTACTGTCACAGGAGGCGTTGCGCGCGTGGGGATGGCGGGTACCGTTCGTGATCGGCGCGCTTGCCGCGCTCGTGTCGCTGTACATGCGAAAGTCGCTTGACGAAACCTCGTCCAGCGCGACTCGCAATCGCGAAGATGCCGGCACGCTTCGCGGACTGTTCTGTCACAAACGCGCGTTGGCGGTGGTCGTGGGATTTACCGCCGGCGGCTCCCTGGTCTTCTACACCTTCACCACTTACATGCAGAAGTACCTGGTCAACTCGGCCGGGATGAACCCGAAGAGTGCCAGCACGGTAATGACGGCCGCGCTTATTGTCTACATGCTAATGCAACCTCTATTCGGTGCGTTGTCGGACCGCATAGGCCGGCGCACGTCGATGATCCTGTTTGGGATACTCACGACAACCTGCACAGTCCCGTTGATGTACGCACTGAGGTCCGCAAGCAGTCCCTATGCGGCCTTCGGGCTCATCATCGTTGCGCTGGCTATCGTCAGCCTCTACACCTCGATTAGTGGACTGATCAAGGCAGAAATGTTTCCTCCAGAAGTGCGCGCGCTAGGCGTCGGTTTGTCTTATGCCGTCGCCAACGCCGTCTTTGGCGGAACGGCTGAATACGTCGCGTTGTGGCTGAAGTCGGCTGGCATCGAGCCTGCGTTTTACTGGTATGTGACGGCGCTTTGTGCAATCGCGGGGGTGGTCGCGATATGCATGCGCGATCCTTCGAAAGAAGGTTATTTACGAGGGAACAGCCGGTGAGGTTGGAGGCTGATTTGGCATTCCTGCGCGGAGACAACGTGTCGCAATGCGACGAAGAGCCGGCGCTGACCGTCGAGGCGTAGCTGGCAGCGATCACGTGCACTCCTTGCAGAGCACGTGATCTGCACGTTCCGAACGGCTGCTTTCGGTACGACTGAATGGCCGCTCGCTTTCAATCCAGCGACGCGGTCAATTCCTCCTCGATCGTGTCGAGGAGGTCATAAATGTCGGACAACGTTTTCTTCAGGGCTTTCAGGGCCGTGGGCGAAAGCTTGCTAACCGCCACCTGCTCAAAGTGCTGAGCGATTGGCATCAGTTCCGACAGCAATTTCCCACCTTCGTCGGTCAGACTGATCGCCACGGTACGCGCGTTGTTCTCAAGCCGGCTTCGCGACACGAGTTTCATCTTTTCCATCGTACCGATCAGTCGCGAGAGCGTGGAAAGCTCAATGGTCGTCATGTCTGCAAGGTCGTTGAGTCTCTGACCCGGAATCTCCCACAGCGCTGCCATGACCCGGTACATGGGAAGTGTCACACCGTACGAAACGATGCGGCGAGAGAACAGATCCCCCATGCGCACGCCGACGCGGTTGAGCAGATAGGGAAAAGAGTCGGTCAGTTTGTACACGGTGCTGGTCCTCCTGGTGATTGAGGAATTCTATCAGAGCAACTGTTCCATCTTCATTATTTGCATTGCCAACACTTGCAAATGAAACTATAGTAATTCCAACACGGCGCTCCCAAGCCCGGCCCCCTCAAGGAGACATGATGGATACGTTGGCCGTAGCTGACCCAGAAATCGCAACATCTTTCCGCGCTGCAATGCGTCGTATTGCCTCGACGGTGACCATCGTCACCGCGTCCGACGGAAGTCGCCGCCATGGCATGACCATGACCGCGGTGAGTTCGCTGTCGATGGACCCGCCGTCGATGATCGTCTGCGTCAACCAGTCGAGCTTCCTGCACGACATCCTGACTTCCGCCAGACACTTCTGCGTCAATGTGCTCACGCACGATCAGGCGGAAGTCTCTACGGCGTTCAGTGGCGCTGCCTCACCCGAGGAGCGGTTCGGGGTAGGCGACTGGCGACGGCACTTCGTGGGCATGGATTACCTGACGACTGCGCAGGCCAATGTCTTTTGCCGCAAGGTCGCTGCAGTGCCGTTCGGTACGCACACTATCTTCATCGGCACGGCGGATGAAGTGGCGCTGAATGAAGACAATCGTCCGCTCCTATACCGTAACGCTGCATATTTTTAGTACTACATCGCACCGTTGTCGGCACGGACAGGCTAGCCGCGCGGTCAGACATTGCCATCTGGAGTGACATCATGTTTCTTGCAAAGACAGAGCTTGGGGCTGTGGGCGTTCACGCCTCAAGCCGACCTGCCGTTGATGAACTGCGGGCCCGCATTACGGAGTTGGGCGGGACCTTTCGATCCCGAGCATCTCAGGTCGAAGCGGATCGGCGCGTTCCGATGGAGAGCATCGATCTGCTGCGCGAGATCGGCTACTTCGATCTGGTCAAGCCGAAAGCATTCGGGGGCTTCGAGTACGCTTTTTCCACGCTCGTCGACTTGAACATAGACCTCGCCAAATCGTGTGCGTCTACGGCATGGGTCGCCGGCCTGCTTGCCGCGCACCAATGGCTCGTAGCGTCGTTTCCTGAAAAGGCTCAACACGACGTCTGGGACGGAAATCCCAACGCTCTCGTGTGTGGCTCTTACGCGCCCGTCTGTCAGGCCGAGGTGGCAGATGGTGGGTACGTGATCAGCGGACGCTGGAGCTTCGCGAGCGGCTGTGAGTGTGCACAATGGTCGCTATGCGCTGCCGTTTTGCCAATTGGCGAAGGTCGGGAAAAGCCTGCTCCCGCCTTCCTGCTTGTGCCCGAGGCCGACTATGTGATCGAGGATACTTGGCACGTTGTGGGGCTCGCGGGCACTGGCAGCAAGACGCTGGTTCTCAACAACGTATTCGTTCCGGCGCATCGCGTCCTGTTCTTCTCTGAAACGACCAGCGGCCAGACACCCGGTGCGAAAGTGTACGACCACCATCCCGGATTTTCGATCCCGATGCTCAGCGCAATTCCTTCATGCCTGGCGTCAGTAGCGGTCGGCGCTGCGCAGGGTGCCCTTGAGGACTATCTCGAGCGCACAAGCCGACGCGTAACGCGTGGCGCGGTGGCCGGCGGGCAAAACCGGATGGCCGAGTTTCCGACCATTCAGGTACGCGTGGCCGAAGCCGCGGCGAGTTCCGATGCAGCGCGGAAGATCTTGCTTGGCGACTTGTGCGAGCGCGAGGCGACTGTCAACGAAGGTGCAACGATCTCTGTGGAAGACCGGATCACGAGCCGTCGTGGACAGGCGTTCGCCGTCTCACTTGCGATCCGTGCGACGGAGGCGCTGAACGCCTCGACGGGAGGGCAGGGGCTCGATCTTTCCCATCCGGTACAGCGTGCGTGGCGCGATGCGAACGCGGTTGGCCGCCACATCAGTATGAACTGGGACACCGTGGGCACCATGTATGGGCAGATGGCGCTCGGCCTCGAACCCAAGGGTCAATACTAAAACTACAGGAGCGTCATATGTCATTCAAGGCAACCCGAAAGATCGCCCTCGAAGAACACTTTGCGATCGAGGAAACCGTGCAGGATTCGGCTGGCTTTGTGCCGCCTTCGTACTGGGTGGAGTTGAAACACCGCCTGCTGGACATTCAGGACCGTCGTATCGATGAAATGGACCGCAATGGCGTCGAGCTCATGATTCTTTCGCTCAACGCGCCTACCGTGCAGGCAATGGCAGACACGAAGGCGGCCTACGACCTGTCGCGTCGCGCAAACGACTTCCTCGCGGAGCAGGTCGCAAGGCGCCCCAACCGGTTCAAGGGTTTCGCGGCACTGCCAATGCAGTCACCGGAATTGGCCGCGAGCGAACTTGAGCGCTGCGTGAAAGAACTCGGTTTCGTCGGCGCATTGGTCAATGGTTTTTCGCAGGTTGAAGGTAGCGATGGCGTTCTCTATTACGATCTGCCGCAGTTCCGCCCTTTCTGGGCGACAGTCGAGGCACTTGATGTGCCGTTCTACCTGCATCCGCGCAACCCGCTGCCCGCGCATGCCCCGATTTACGACGGTCATCCGTGGCTCCTCGGTCCGACCTGGGCATTCGGACAGGAGACGGCGGTGCATGCGCTCCGTCTCATGGGGTCCGGCCTGTTCGACGAATATCCGAATCTTAAGATCATCCTAGGACACATGGGCGAAGGGCTTCCGTACAGCATGTGGCGTATCGACAATCGCAACGCGTGGGTGAAGACGGAACCGAACTATCCCGCGAAGAAGCGCATCGCCGACTATTTCCACTCGAACTTCTGGCTTACCACGTCAGGAAATTTCCGGACGCAGACGCTGGTGGATGCGATGCTTGAAATAGGCTCTGACCGCATTCTGTTCTCGGCGGACTGGCCGTTCGAAAACGTGGATCATGCGGCCGAATGGTTTGACACTGCGTCGATCAGTGAGAACGACAGGATCAAGATCGGCCGGACCAATGCAGCGCGTCTGTTCAAGCTGGAGGCGTGACAGCGGTGGCACGCAGACGTTAAAGCGTTATCGAGGAAGGGCAGCACACTGCAAAGGACGTGCTGCTCCCACTATACATACATGGAGTGAGACACCATGCACGCGGAATTCATCGATGTAAACGATGAACTAGCGAGCGCGCCCATTGGACGGATGCATGTGAAGCTTGGCATCCTGCTGGCGTTGCTGACGCTGTTCGACGGCTACGATACCTTCAATCCGGCATACGTGATTCATTACGTGCGTGAGCCATGGGGGCTATCGCTACAACAGGCCGGCATGCTGGTCTCAAGCGGGTTGATTGGTTTTCTGCTGGGCGCTGCGCTGCACGGAGCGGTTGCTGACCGGCTCGGGCGAAGGGTGACGCTTATAGCCGGTCTATGGATCACCACGATTTTTTCGGTCCTCACGGCATTGATTGCCGACTCCTTCGGTTCTTTTTGTGCGTTGCGTATATTGACCGGTCTGGGTCTCGGCGTGTTGCTGCCGCTGTCGACCACCTACATCAACGAACTGGCGCCGCGCCGTGTGGCTAATACTTTCGCGCTCTGGGGCGTCGCTCTCGGCTGGGCGGCGGGTGGTGCGGCTGCCGGACTAGTGGGTGTGTTTGTCACGCCTCTTACAGGGTGGCAAGGTCTGTATTGGGTAGGTTCACTTTCATTGTTGCTGATCCCGTTCCTCCACCTCTATCTGCCGGAGTCGCCAAAGTTTGCGCTGCTACGTGGCCGCGATGAAGAGGTGAAAGCGATTCTCGAGAAACTTCGTCCGGACCGGGCTCAGTTGTACCGTGGCCGCAGCATCATGCCACCGCCACTTGCTCAGAAGAAATCCGTATTCGCTCTGCTTGAGATGCCTTATCGCCGATTGTCATTTGCCATCTGGGCCACCAGTTTTCTCAGCCTGTTTTGCATCTTTGGCCTGTCCGCATGGATTCCAACGCTCATGCAGGCCCGTGGCGAAAGCTTTGGCGCGAGCTTCGCCTTTGGCGCACTGATGCAGGTCATGTCATTCGCTGGCGGCCTCGTATGTGGACACCTTGTCGATCGCACCAATCGTCCTCGTCATTGGCTCTTCGTGTGGTGGCTTGCCGGTGCGCTCGCAGTTCTTGCGCTTGTGTGCTTCCACCAGCACTGGATCAACGTTGTGTGCAGCGCGATGGCTGGCTTCTGCATCATTGGTGGACAATTTGTGCTGAACAATTTCACGGCTGCTTCCTATGAAACGGACATGAGGGCAACCGCCGTCGGCATGGAACTCGCAATGGGTCGTCTTGGCGCGATTCTCGGACCATTCATCGGCGGAATACTTCAGCAGGCATTCGGCGGGTCCAACGTCATGCTGATCGCGATCGGTCTGGCGGCGATAGGAGCAGCCATCAGCGTCCTCTTTGCTCGCAAGCACAAACATTGCCGGTTCGATTCGCAGGCAGTCAGGGATGAGCCTGCGACTCGCGCGATGCATGGGTGAAAACGATGACATACCAATCCACCCATTCACGCCTGCCGTTTGTCTACGAAGCGTTGCCCACGCGGGTGATCTTCGGTTCCGGTACGCGATCGGCAGTCAGTGATGAAGCGATACGGTTAAATATGTCGCGTGTTCTGATCCTGCACGGACCTCCGCACATCGGAATGGCTGACCAGCTCGCGAGTCAACTGAGCGAACGGCATGTCGGCACATTCGGCGGAGCACGCATGCATACGCCGGTGGACGTGACGGAGGTGGCCCTCGCGCTTGCCGTCCGGCTGCGAGTAGACGGCATCGTCGCGATCGGCGGTGGGTCGACGACCGGACTTGCCAAGGCACTGGCGTTGCGTACAGATCTTCCGCAGATTGTGCTTCCGACGACGTACGCGGGCTCCGAAATGACGCCCATTCTTGGCGAGACCGAGGACGGCATCAAGACTACGCAGCGTAGTCTAAAGGTTCTGCCCGAAACTGTGATCTATGACGTCGATCTGACGATGGATCTCCCGTCGGGAATATCGGGCGTCAGCGGCATGAACGCGGTCGCGCACTCGGTCGAGGCCCTCTACGCCCGGGAGGCGAACCCCGTGATAAGCGCGCTGGCGCTTCAAAGCATCCGTGCACTAGTCAAGGCGCTGCCCGCAATCCATGCTGATCCAGGCAACCGGTCCGCCCGCTCGGACGCGCTATACGGCGCATGGCTGGCGGGTATCTGCCTCGGTTCGGTTGGCATGGCGCTTCATCACAAGCTCTGTCATACGCTTGGCGGCACGTTCGACCTGCCTCACGCCGAGACACACGCCATTGTGCTTCCGCATGCACTTGCATACAACGCCCCGGCCATACCTGACGTGATGGCAAAACTGCGAGACGCGCTTGGCATTGCCGACGTGCCATCAGCATTACACGAGGTCAACCGCGCTATCGGGGCACCACGCGGGTTGAGCGAAATCGGCATGCCGGAAGACGGCATCGAGCAGGCCCTCGAACAGGCCATGGCCAATCCTTACTGGAATCCACGGGCACTGGAGCGCGATAGCCTGCATCGGTTGATTGTCCGTGCCTACCACGGTGACGCTCCTATTGTCGGTAACTAATGAATTCAACCATCACATGATGAACGAAATCGAGAAGCGAGCTTTTCCCCTTTTCAATGAAGCGCACTCGGCCGACATAGTCAATGCGCGCATCGGGTCAGACGTCGATCCTCGCGCGCGACAGATCGCCGAGACGGTCGTCCGTCATCTGCACGCTGCGGTCAAGGAGATAGAGCCAACCCATGAGGAGTGGCTTGCTGCGATACGGTTCCTAACCGAAACAGGTCACATGTGCACTGACTGGCGGCAGGAGTTCATATTGCTATCTGACGTACTTGGGGTCTCCATGCTGGTTGACGCGATCAATCACCGCCGACCTGAGACGGCGACAGAAAACACCATCCTGGGGCCGTTTTTTGTCGACGGCGTACCCCTCTCGACTTCCGGCACCAACATCTGTCTGGATGGGAAAGGGGAGCCACTTGTAGTTCAGGCACAGGTGGTGGACATCGACGGAGTGCCGGTCAAAGGCGCGATCATCGATGTCTGGCAGACGAACGACGACGGGTTCTATGACGTTCAGCAAAAAGGTCTTCAACCCGATGGCAACCTGCGCGGCAAGTTTGAAAGCGATGCGCAGGGCCGCTACTGGTTCCAGACCGTGAAGCCGCGCGACTACCCGATTCCGGCGGATGGTCCGGTCGGTAAGCTCCTGGCGAAACTGGGCCGGCATCCGAACCGTGCAGCCCACATACACTTCATTATCCAGGCGCCAGGCTACGAGACGGTAATTACCCACATTTTCTCCCCAGATTGTCCATACCTTGATGAAGACACGGTTTTTGGGGTGAAAGAAAGTCTCATTGGGCAGTTCGAGAAGCTTGACGATCCACTGCTGGCGGAACCCCTCGGCGTGACTTGCCCATTCTGGCTTACCACGCCGGTTTTTGTCCTGAAGCCGGTCGGTCACGGGGCAGGCAAGTGAAAAGAGGACGGGGTGACGTAGCGTCCAGGTATTGATGCAGTTAAAAGGCACGCGAAAACCCCTTGGAAGGAAGAGCGAAAGATAGCGGCCAGACAAAGCAATTTAATTAGTAAAACTAATGGAGACTTGGCAATGAAAAAAGTTGTCTTTGGTAGCGTTATGGCCGTTACGGCTGTTACTGCTCACGCCCAGAGCAGTGTGATGCTTTATGGGATCATTGATGTCGGGTTGAGCTACGTGAACAGCGCACAGACAGGCAAGGTGGGTCAACATCTTAACGGTGGCAGCCAGGTCGCTTTAACCGACGCACACGCGACAGGTCTTTCGGGAAGTCGGTGGGGATTGCGGGGTGAAGAGGATCTGGGTGGCGACCTGAGCGCGATCTTTGTTCTGGAAAACGGATTTATGGTGAACAGCGGGGCGCTCGCTCAGGGAGGGGCGGAGTTTGGGCGCCAGGCATACGTAGGACTTTCATCAGCAACCTCAGGCACCGTCACCGCGGGGCGCCAATATGACCCCGTGGTCTTCTCGCTTCAGCAGTTCTCGGCGCCGTACTGGGCTGGATACATGTCGGCGCACGTCGGCGATATCGACAACCTTGCCAACACTAACCGCATCAACAATTCGATCAAATATGTGACGCCTAGTTTTCACGGTATCCGCGCGGGCGCATTGTATAGCTTCGGTGGCGTTGCTGGAAACCAGACGCAGAATCAGATCTGGTCGCTGGGTTTCACCTACAGTGGAAGCGCGCTCTCACTGGGTGCTGGCTACCTGAACGCCCGAAATCCTAACGTGTCGTTCTACGGGAACACACCTAATAAAGGTCTCGCGACAGCCGACAATCTCGGCTCGACCGGTTCTGCCACTGTTCCTCAATCCTCGCCGGCGTTCGCAGGCTATGCCTCTGCTAGCACGCTGGAAATCCTGGGTGTTGGCGCTTCTTACGTCTTGAGCCAGACAACAGTCACTGCAGTCGTAACCAACACCCGTTTCGAAGGTCTCGGTTCGACATCCGGGCCGAATCCTTTTGGCTTTTCAGGCAGCGCCTTTTTTACCAGCGCGGAGCTGGGTGTCCGGACAATGATCACGCCAACTTTACTGACGGGCTTGGCATTTGACTACACCCAGCGTAATTCCGTGAAGGGCGACGGTGGGGCGAAGTATATGCAGTTGGACTTCGCTGTTGACTATAACCTGTCAAAACGAACGGATGTCTATGCGCTGGCAGTCCTGCAGAGGGCAACTGGGCGCGATTCTTTGGGGCAGGCTGCGGTCGCCACAATAAGCGGTTTTAGTCCATCGGCGACAGACAAGCAAATCGGGCTTCGCATCGGCATACGTCACAAATTCTAAGTCAGTTCGGGCTTCCTAAGCAGCATGGAAGTCATTCGAGAGAACACGCGGACACGTCGCTGCTGGACAAATGCAGCGACGATAAACGCGGGGCGATACATGGCGTTTCCCACGCCTTCGTACCTTGCCGCAAACCCACGCATAACGACTCCGGCTGATCTCCAGCATCACGAGTGTCTTGGGTTTATGCACACGTCGTTGAGATCGGAGTGGATATCGCGAATCCGAAGCGCACGGCTTTCAATGCGCCGGTCAGTCAACGTGATGCGTGCAACTGCGTCCAGCCGCGGCAGATACGTCCTACACAGAATCCCAGCATCGAACATGTAAATCCACGTGCTGTGAACCGCAAACCAACGTGTAGTCCGAGGTGCGCAAGTTAGAGAACTTATATTTGACATAATATAAATTATCAACAATTAGGGTGTAAGAGCAAAGTTGTAATGTCGTATCTGGGCAAAGTTCAAATGTCGTAGCTGGAGCTTTTTCAGCTCATGCTGGATGCCGGTTCTGACTGCCGGAGTCCATCGTGGCCCAACCCGGAACGATCACCATGAGCATGCGCGAACTGGATCGGCTGAAGGTTATCCAGGCGGTCATTGAGGAGCGGCTGATGCCCTGGCGGGCTGCCGAGCGGCTCGGACTCAGCCGGCGCCAGGTTGAGCGGCTG
>OVEP010005787.1_pt6 | contig 19822 bp, 15 predicted proteins | sample 1779801 | NCBI WGS metagenome assembly OVEP01 (sample SAMEA3914791, study PRJEB12502) | metagenome | biome: forest; material: soil | place: Canada | collected 2011-07-03 | depth 0.1 m
CGCGGCAGCCACTTCTACCTGGCCATGTACTGGGCCGAAGCACTGGCCGCGCAAACCGAAGACGCTGCATTGCAGGCGCAGTTCGCCGGCGTGGCGAAAGCGATGGCCGACAACGAAGCGAAGATCATCGAAGAGTTGGCGGCAGCGCAAGGCAAGCCGGTGGATATCGGCGGTTACTACCGTCCGAATGTCGAACTGACGAGCAAGGCCATGCGCCCGAGCGCCACGCTGAACAAGATCGTGGACGCAATCGCTTAATGGTCTGAATGAGGTGCTGAATGAAGTACTGAGGCTGTTGCTCAAGGTACCGAAGCAGGCACTGAAGTAAGCAGCAAACAAGACGATGGCGCTCCTCAGGAGCGCCATCGTCGTTTTTACGCTTACGTGTGTGGCGGTCATACCTGCCCTTACACGTGTACGATTTCCCACTCGCTGAGTTTTTCCGGAATTTCGAGCGTCGACGTGTCGATTTCGGACAGCTGCGGGCAGGTCAAGCCGCGCGCGAGGTCGTCACAGGCCTGTTGCGGGCTGGAAAATTCTCCGAGCGTTGCGTTGCCGTAGGTTGCTTCCCAACCATCCTGACCCGGCATGATGTAGAACGCGCCTTGCGTTGAGCCGAAGCGAAAGCCTTCCATTTTTAGTCTCCCAGTTGCCAATTAAAAACTGCGATGCCGTGGCGGCTTCAGCTAGGGGCGGGGGACTGACTGCGACTGCGTTTTCGTCCCGTCTTTCGCTGCACCCTTTTCGCTGCGTTCTCTGAACCGTCGGCTCTTGTAAAAGAGTCTACGTCAGCGAGTCCTGGCGCAAGGGCTTGTTAGACGGTTCGTTCGATCAAAAATTATCATTTAAAAATAAAGGCTTATAAGCTTCATTTTACGATGTGCAACGTGGGGCGACATTGCGAAATGGCGGATTTGTGCCACGCAACACGATTTTTTACGAAGCAAGGGGCCGTTCCACATCGTGAAATTTTGGCGGTCTGGCCAGATAGTGGTGCGTCATGGCTTCGTGGTGCAGCGAAAACGCCACGCGTGAGCGCTTCGTTCAGGGAAGAACCCGCTTCAGAAAGTCGAGCAGCACGCGGTTGAACTCCTTCGGCCTTTGCAGCGGGGCGAAGTGGCTTACGCCAGGCAGGAGCGTCAACGCCGCGCCGGGAATACTGCGGGCAAGGTAGTCGGCGTGTTCCGGCTTGATGAATTCGTCGTGCTCGCTTTGGACGATTGCAACCGGAACACGGATCCCGGCCAGATCGTGCGCGGAATAGTTGGGCTGGGTCCTCATCATTTCGCTGACCGCGCCGACAAACGCATCGAAGTCATCGGGCGTGGCCGAGCGTTGCGCGTAGTCTTTGGCATGCCTCGCGAAGCAGCGATCGATCACCGGCGTCGGCACGAATGGCTTGGCGCCGGTCGGGTCCATATTGCAGCCGAAGAAAAACACGCCCGCCACGCGCTCCGGGAACTGGCGGCCCAGCACCAAGGCGACGCAGGCGCCGTCGCTCCATCCCACCATCGCGGCCCGGTCGAGTTGCAGCGTGTCCATCACGGCCAGCACGTCGGAGGCCATCAACTCGTACCTATAGGGGCGCGCATCGCGGGTGCTGCGGCCATGGCCGCGGCTGTCGATCACTACCACGCGATGCCCCGAGCCGACCAGCGCCGGGACCTGAAAGCCCCAATTGCCGCTGTGCCCCAGCCCGCCGTGCAACAGAATCACCGGCGTGCCCGTCCCATAGGACGCGTACCAGATTCGCGCCCCTTCGTGCTCGACGTAGCCTTCGTCGTTCGAGACCGGCAGCGCGGCCGCGCCATGAGCTTCGAAGTGGGTGAGGTCGTCGTCGTGGAATTCCATGAGCGTCTCCTTCCTGGTGAACTCAACAGCGCAAGGATCCGTCAAGTTGCCTGCAGCGCCACCAGAAAATCAACAAAGCTACGAATTTTCGCCCTCGGACGGCGGGTGGGCAGCATCAGCGCATCTCAATGATTCGTCTGGCCCAGCCCATGCTGTGCCGGCACATTCGCATTGCCACTGGCCGCCGCATTCGACACGCCTTTCCCCGGCGCCGGAAACACCACCAGCATCAGCACGACGCCGGTCAGCAGCACCACGGCCAATCCGATCAGCCCATATTGCGCGCTGCCGGTCTGCGTCTTGACCCAGCCGACGAACGCCGGACTCACGAAGCCACCGGTGCCGCCGAGACTGGTGATCATCGCGATGCCGCCCGCCGCCGACGAGCGCGGCAGGAAGGTCTGCGGAATCGTCCAGAACACGACAAACGAGCCGTACGACGCAGCCGCCGCCAGCGCCAGCAACCCAACGCCGAGCGCGACGTTATGACCGGCGGCCGGCAGCAGCGCGAACGCCAGCGCGGTCACGCAAGCGCTCGCCGCGACGTGCCAGCGCCGCTCCATGGTCCGGTCGGAACTGGCGCCCACCACATAGGTGCCGAGCGCAGCCGCAATGAAGACGAGCGCCGACAACAAGCCCACGTCCAGCACGTTGGCGACGCCCAGGTCGCGGATGATGGTCGGCGCCCAGAAGCCGATCGCGTTGAACGGCATCATCACCGCGAAATAGACGAGCGCCGCGAAATAAACGCGTGGGTTGGCAAGCGCGCCGCGCAGTCCGTCGAGATGACCGGTTTGTTTGGTCTTCTCATCGGCGGCGAGTTCACGCGACACCAGCGCTTTCTCGCGCTCGTCGAGCCAGCTCACGTCTTCCGGCTTGTCGCCGAGCGTGAGGAACGCGATGATCCCGAGCGTCACAGCAGGCACGCCTTCCAGAAGGAACAGCCATTGCCAGCCCGGCAAGCCGCCGACGCCCGCGAGCCGCGTCATGATGAACCCGGACATCGGTCCGCCGATAATTCCCGCCACCGCGGTCGCCATCATCAGAAATGCGGTCACGCGTGCGCGCCGCGCGCCGGGAAACCAGCAGCTCAGATAGTAGATGATGCCGGGGAAGAAACCCGCTTCGGTCACGCCGAGCAGGAAGCGCATCGCGTAGAACTGCGTCGGCGTGCGCACGAACATCATCAGACTCGACACCAGCCCCCAAGCGAACATGATGCGCAACAGCGTGCGGCGTGCGCCGACGCGCTGCATCCACAGATTGCTCGGGACTTCGAACAGCACGTAGCCGATGAAGAAAAGCCCCGCGCCCAAGCCGTAAGTCGACTCCGAGAAGCCGAGGTCGTGCATGAATTGCAGCTTGGCGAAGGCGATGTTGACGCGGTCGATATAGCTGATCACGTAGCAGAGAAACAGCAACGGAATCAGCCGGAAAAAGATCTTGCGGTAAGTGCGTTCGACTTCGGTGGGTGTGAGGTCGCCCGTGGTCGAGGTGTCTGAATGCGAATAGCCGTGCATGATGGTCTCGCGAAGAATGCCAACTGCGGTGGGTGTCGCTGCGCATGTTGCGATGCGTATTGCTGCGCGTGTTGCAGTTTTAGTGCGATGTTTAGCACTGCATGTAGCGCGGCGAATCAGCGACACCCGGTCTCAAAGCGGCCTGGCACCGCGTCACTATCCGTCCACGACGGCCGGTGCGCAATGCTCGCTTTCGTGCATGTCGGCGGCGGGAACGACACCATCGATACCATCGACGGCGTCGGCCGCGCGCGGCATGCAGCGCGCCAACGCGTCGCCGGCCCGCACGCCCTTGCCCGCGGGCAGCACGAAGAGCGGATTGATATCCAGTTCCTTCAGGCTGGCCTGCTGGTCGAGCGCCATCGCGGAGAGCGCAACGATCGTTTCGACCAGCGCTTCGATATCGCCAGGTGGTTTGCCGCGCGCACCGTCGAGCATCGCGAAGGCGCGCAGTTCGCGGATCATCGCGTGGGCCTCGGCGTGCGAAACCGGCGCGAGCCGGAACGCTACATCCTTCAGCACTTCGGCATAGATCCCCCCGAGACCGCACATCACAGCCGGTCCGAACGACGCATCGTTTTCGATGCCGACGATCATCTCGATCGCGTCGCGGATCTCTTCCTGCACCAGCACACCGTCGATTCGCGCATGGGGGACATGGCGATGCGCGTTCGCGACGATTTCGTCGAAGGCGCTGGCGAGCGTCGCTTCATCGCGGATGCCGACCCGCACGGCGCCGGCTTCCGTTTTATGCGGAATGTCGGGCGACTGCACCTTGATCACGAGCGGAAAGCCGATCTTTCGCGCGATGGCGCATGCTTCGTCGCGGTTGTGCGCGAGCTCGCTCCTGGGCGTCTCGATGCCGTAATCGCGCAGCAACGCCTGCGACGCGTGTTCGGTCAGGTCGCCCTGACTGACCGCCAGCAGCGCGCGAGCTTGCTCGACATCGTATTGCGCCCGTGCAAGCGGTTCGGCACAGCGTGCCGCCGCACGTGCCCTTCGCGCTTGCGCATAGTCCGACAACGCCGCGAACGCGCGTCCGCAACGCACGGGCGTCGCATACAGCGGCACGCCATGCGTTTCGATCATCGCGTAGGCGTCGGCGGCCATGTCGCGGCGCGCGTTCCAGGCGAGCATCATCGGCTTGGTCGTGGCTGCGTAGACGCGTACGATCGCCTCGGCCATCGCGCGTGCCACTTCTCCGCTCGCCGCGGCTGCCATGATGGCGATGGCGTCGATGTTCGGATCGTCGGCAATGATCTGCAATGCGTCGGCAAAAATCTTCGGCTCGGCGAGGATGCCCGCGGTGAGATCGATCGGATTGTTCAACGAGGCGAACGCGGGCACGATCGGTTTGAGCCGTTCGAGCGTATCGGCCGACAACGCGGGCACGGACATGCCGCGTTCAGCACAGGCATCGGTGATCAGAATACCGGCGCCACCCGAGAGCGTGACGACCGCGATCCGGTTGCCGTTCGGCAAACGTTGGGCTTCGAACGCCTTGGCGTAGTCGCCGAGGTCCGCGACATCGGTGACGTCGATCACGCCGGTCTGGCGGAAAGCCGTGCGATACAGCGCGGATGCGCCGCCCAGATTCGCCGTGTGCGACGCGGCCGCTTTGGCGCCGTCGGCCGTGTTGCCGACTTTCCACGCGAGCAGCGGTTTGCCGGCGTCGAGCGCGCGGTTGGCGACGTCGACGAGACGCCGCGCATCCTTCAAGCCTTCGATATAGGCGGCGATCAGCGACGTTTGCGGGTCCGCGATACAGGCATCGACCAGATCGAGCAGGCTGACGTCGGCCTCATTGCCGGTGGTGATGAAATGCCGCAAGCCGATGCCGAGTTCGTCGGCCATCAGCAGAAGGGCGCAGCCAAAACCCCCGCTTTGCGAAATCAGCGACAAGCCGCCGCGCCGGTAGTCGACACCGAACGGTGCGCCGAATCCGGCGTAGACGCTGGCGCCTGTGCTGACGAATCCCTGGCAGTTCGGACCGATCACGCGGATGCCGAAAGCATTCGCAACTTCCGCGCATTCGCGCTGCAACGCGGCGCCGGCTTCGCCCGCTTCAGCGAAGCCGGAGCTGTAGACGATCGCGAAGCCGATCCCTTTTTCGCCGCATTGGCGCAGCATGTCGGGCACGCGACGCGCTGCGACGAGAATCAGCGCGAGATCGGGCGTAGCAGGCAATGCTGCGATGCTGGCGTGGCATGTCACGCCATCGATCTCCGCGTATTTCGGATTCACCGGATACAGCGCACCTTGATACCCGTGCTGCATGAGAAAGCGCATGGGCTGGCCGCTGATCGACTTCGGATCGTTTGAAGCGCCGATGATCGCGATCGAACGCGGATCGACGAGCCGTTCGATGTCGAGCGTGTTTGCGCCGCGCGTGGCGGTGTTCGTGGTGGTGTTCATGACCATGCTCATGCTGCACGCGCAGCGTCGGCTTGAACGCTGTCCTTCTCGCTGTTCTTCTGTCCCGCCTGATCCCGTTCAGCCGCGCGTCGTAGCGTGATCTTCGCGATGTTCAACTGATGAATCTGCGTGGTGCCTTCATAGATGCGGAACGCGCGCACATCGCGGTAGAACCGCTCGACCGCATTGCCCGCGAGATAGCCGCGTCCGCCGAGCATCTGGACCGCACGATCCGCGACACGTCCGCACATTTCCGAGGCGAACATCTTGCACATCGACGCTTCCAGCGCGACGTCCTCACCCGCATCGCGTTTGCGCGCGGTTTCGAGAATCATCGAGCGCGCGGCGAAGATTTCGGTCTGGCATTCGGCGATCAGGGCCTGCACGAGTTGGAACTCGGCCACCGGCTTGCCGAACTGCTCGCGCTTCGAGGTGTAGGCAACGGCTTCTTCAAGCATCCGCATGGCCGGGCCGGTGCACAGCGCGGCGAGGTGAATGCGCTGCTTGTTCAACACTTTCATCGCGGTACGGAAGCCTTGACCTTCGACGCCACCGATCAGATTGGCCGCAGGCACGCGGCACGCGTTGAACACCACGTCACCGACCGGCGAACCGGCCTGGCCCATCTTGTCGTAAGGCGCGCTGGTGGAGAGACCTGGCATGCCGCGTTCGACGAGAAAGGCGGAAATGCCACTGGCGCCGGGTGTGTCAGGATCGGTGCGGGCCATCACCGTGAACAGGTCCGCGATCGGCGCGTTGGTGATGAAGCACTTACTGCCGTCGAGGATGTAGTGATCGCCGTCGCGCCGCGCGGTGGTGCGCAACGCGGTGGCGTCCGAGCCGGCGTCCGCTTCGGTTAGCGCGAACGCGCCGGTCAGTTCGCCCGAGGCGAGACGTGGCAGATAGCGCTGCTTCTGCGCGTCGGTGCCGTCGGCGACGAGCGCTTCCGAGCCGATGCCGGTATTGGTGCCGACCCGCGCGCGGAATGCCACCGAGGCTTGCGAGAGCTCGAATGCGCCGCGTACGAGTTGCTCCGTCGACAGTCCTGCGCCGCCGAAATCGCGGGGAATGCTCCAGCCGAAATAACCGAGTTCGCGCATGCGTTCGACGAGATCCGCCGGTACGGCATCCGCTTTCTCGATCTCGTTTTCGCGCGGCATCGCTTCTTCGCGAACGAAGCGTGCGACGTCGGCGAGCATCGAGTCGAAATGCGAGGGGGTCTTGGTCATGCTTGTCTCCGTCATGTGAGTCGATTTATGACTTCACTATCGAAGATTTACAGGCAGTCGGCACGATTTGTTCGACTCTGCAGAACAGAGTTTGGATATGCTGAACAGGAGGCGCAAAATTGGCTATCTGAACGGAGACGATCATGGCAGCCAACAACAAGCGTTCCGAGGCGGCGGCGCTGGCAGGCGACTATCTGGATTCGAAGGCGCGCTACGTGCCCGACGAGTTCGATGGCGACCGGCAGTTCGCCACCACGTTGGCGCGCGGCCTCGACATCCTGCACTGCTTCACGCCGCGCGAATCGCAACTCGGCAATGCGGAACTGGCGGCGCGCACTGGCATGACCAAGGCCACCATCTCGCGCTTCACCTACACGCTCACGCGCCTCGGCTATTTGCGCGTCAATCGTATGAACAACAAGTTTCAGCTCGGCTCGGCCGTGCTGTCATTGAGCTATCCGTTGCTCGCGAGCTTAAGCGTGCGGCAGATTGCGCGGCCTTCGATGAAGGAGCTGGCGGATCAGATTCGCGGTTCGGTCTCGCTCGGCATGCGTGACCGGCTCAATGTCGTGTATCTGGAAAGCAGCCGCAGCACGACGCCTTTGGGGTTGCCGGCGGATATCGGCCTGAGCTATCCGATCGTGCGAACCGCAATGGGCCGCGCGTTGCTCGCGGCGCTGCCGGCCGAGCGGCGCGAGGCGCTTTGCAATGAGATTGCGGTGAAGGCGCCGAGTGAATGGAATACGTTTGCCGAGCGCGTGATGAACAGCATCGATTACTTCTATGAGCGTGGGTTCTGCGTCTCGTATGGCGATTTGCGACGCGAAGTCCACGCGGTCGCCGTGCCGATGAAACCTTCGGCCGACGGCGAGATTCTGGTGTTCAACTGCGGCGTGCCTTCCTATCTGCTGAAGGAGAATCAGCTGGAAGGGGATATCGGGCCGCGGCTGGTGTCGATGGTGCGCAGTATTGAAGGGGCGATGGGGATTTATTAGGTCCTTTGCAAATCTTCTCGCCCCGCGTGGCGAACATCGGCCCCACCGCCAATATCCACCGCGCGGGACGCAACATCACTTAGCTCGAAACGTACGCGACATACGGTCCTGTGCCGCCACCCGTGGACGCCTTGCCGGAAATGCCGTAGTACACGTGCCGGCCATAGAAGAACGGCATGCCGAAGTCGAACTGACGGGTCATGTAGATACCGAGGTTATTGAACGCGTTATTCCCCGACGCGTTCAGCGTTGCGCCGTTCGCAATATTGAAACCGAGCGACACACTCGTCGGGATGGCGCGCGCCAGCGTCGATGTCCGCCCCACCGTCGTCGTCGGTATGTAGTATCCGGACGTGCTGTCGACCGGGATCGTCACATCCGGGAAGAACATCACCGTCGAGCCGGAATCGAAGAACGTTTTTGTCTGCGTGGTCCCGTTGTAGGTCGACGTGAAGTCGCCGTTCGCGTTCGTCGTCATCAGCGTGGCGCTCGTGCCGTACAACACGTTGTTGGCCTGCGTGTCGATGCCGAAAACCAGCGTACCCTGAGCGTTTGCGCTGCCGGAGTCGGACACCTGGGCCATCTCCAGAATCACGCCGTTGCTGTCCTGCCCGAACAGTGAGACGGGGTTGGTGATCTGGCCGTTGAGGGGCACTGCGGTGCCTGTGCCGACGTTGGTGTAGTAGAACGTCGACACCGGTCCATTCGCGCATGGCGAACCGCAGTCGGTCGGGCTCACGCCGATGCCGAGAATACCGTTTGCGCCGAGATCGGTCGTGGTGACCAACTGACGGCCAACCTGGCACTCGGTCGGCGCAGGCGTCGTCAGCGTTGCATCGCCGATCACCTGGATCGGTACGTTACTGGCCCGCTCACCCGACATCGCCACGTCCGCGTAATGGACGGTACCCCATGCGTAGCCGCTGCCGAACAACGCGCATTCGGCGAGCGGGAGGCCGCTCGCGGTTTCGGCTGTCAGCGCACTAAAGGTGGTGGCCGGAATCGCCGAGCGAACCAGACGCAAGCCGAACGATTCGGTATCGACGATCACGTTCGGGATAGTCGCGCAGTTCGTCGTGGCGTTTGATCCTGGGGTGCAGATCGTGACGCTGACCATGGGCTGATTGTGGATGCTCGTTCCGGTCACCGTCACCGCGATCGTATTGCCGGGGCCGACAGGGGTAGGCACGGCTGACGCGTCGGCCGCGAGTACGTTGGGCGTCGTCGGACTACTGGCTCCGCTCGCGGGTGCGGGCGAACTTGCACCGACCGGTGCATTCAGCGTTGTGGGGCTGTTGGTTCCCGTCCCGCTACTGCCACCTCCACCGCAGCCAGCCAGACTCAGCCCGAGCGCGGCGGCAATGATCCATGCGATTTTGCGCACTTGGTTTCTCTCGATTAATTTTTAAAGGCTTAATTGATATCGTCAGCGCTAACGCCTTGCGGCAACGCTTGCGGTAGATAGGCTCGACCCACAAAGGCGCCCATATGGCCGCCGGTCTCCACGACCAGTGCCGGCTGACGCACGACGGCGGTTCCGTAGCCGCCGCCCTGCGCGGCGTGCGCGTCGGTGAGGCCCTGCACATAAGACGGGAAGTAAGTCGCGAGCAGCGTCTTGAGTGGCGGCATGGTCGGGCCTTCCCAACTCAACGCGAACACCGTGTTGCCCGCCGCGATGTATTCGTTCACCACCGTGCCCGACGGCAGCGTGGTCTGACTCACCGTGTAGGCCGGCGTAGCCGCATTGGCGCTTGCCGCGTAGCGCGCTACCGCTGTGGCGCCCTGGCTGGCCGCCCCTGCGCTGGTGCTGCTGGCTGTCACGGGGTAGGTCGGTGCGCCGCCTAATCCTGCGTAAGCCGGCGCGACCGTAGCGACCGTGGCCGCGGCCACCACGAGTATTCGAAATCGACTGATTATCATTTTTTGCTTTTCGAAGTTTTTCGGAAAATGCGCGCGAACTGCCCTCGCGCTCGCGCGAAGTTAATACTAGCGTGAGTCGGCGAGATTAAACCAGCGGAATAGCGTGGCTATTCGGGTTCTATTTGAAATTGAAAGGGCATTTGCTGGAAACTAAATAAACGATGGGCTTGCGAATGGAGTAGGGGACAGCACCGCGCCAAAGTTGAGTGACACATCGAGAACGCTCGCACGCTGATATTCAAGCCGCCTGGTGCACATCGCTTGCCTGCCATGCGACACGGTTGCGTCCGCCGGCTTTTGCGGCATACAACTGGGTATCCGCCGCGGCAAGCAGCGCGGCCGCGCTGCCGCCCTCGGGCGGCTTGCATGACGCACAGCCCACGCTGATCGTTACATGTCCGCTCGGCGTGTCCTTGTTCGCCAGTCCTGCCGCCTCGACGCGCTCGCGGATCTTTTCCGCGACCTTGATCGCGCCCTCGAGCGAGGTATTCGGCAGCACGACCGCGAACTCCTCGCCGCCATAGCGTGCGGTGAGATCCACCGCGCGCTGGGTGCCCGACATGATGCGTTCGGCCACCACGGCCAACACCTCGTCGCCGGTCGCGTGGCCATAGGTGTCATTCAGGCGCTTGAAATGATCGATGTCGATAAACAGCAGCGAGAGCGGCGTTTGCTCGCGCTGCGCCCGCTGCCATTCCTGCGCGAGGCGTTGGTCGAAAGCGCGCCGGTTGCTTAAGCCGGTCAGCGCATCGGTTTCGGCGATGCGTTGTAATTCGGCTTCGGCTCGCACCTTGTCCCGCAGCGCAAAGGCAAATAGCCATGCCACGACCACGTAGGCGCCGCCGAACAGTACCGTCATCGCGCCCGCCAGCATGTTGCGTTTGCGCCAGTCGGCCAGCACGTCTTCCACGGCGGGCGCGACGCCGACGATCAGGGGCGTGCCCGGCACGTGGGCATAGGTGTACAGCCGCGAGACGCCATCCAGAGAACCGTCCGAAATAAAGCTGCCGGACTGCTGGCTTGCAATGCCTGCGAAATTCGGCGTACTCGCATAGTTCGAGCCGATGCCGTGGCGCGCCACCGGCCGGCTGGCGATGAGCGTGCCGTTATCGAGCACGATAAAGCCGCCGCCATTGGGGCCGAGATCGATATTGTCGAGCAGATGTTCGAAGTATCCGATCCGGATGCTGACCATGGCGATGCCGTCGAACGCGCCATTGGGCGTATTGATGCGTCTTGTCAGGGCAACAGCCAGCGCGCCGTTGCGGACTTGCGACTGATAGGGATTTGAAACATAGAGACCCACTGAGGGGTTCTTCTGCTGGACGGTGAAATAGTCACGGTTTGCGAACGACAGGCCGGGGTAAGTGTTTCCGCTTTTGGACGCTTTAACATGGCCTTGCGCATCGAGAACGTAAGCATCGCCCGAGATCGGCGAACCCAGTCCGCGATCGAACAGCACGCGTTGCCGCAAGTAGGGCGACAGGGTCCATGTTTCGGAGCGCTCGGCGTCCAGCACGACGCCGCGCAACGACAGGTCGTAGAGGGTGGCGTTACGGGCAAGGTCGCCGCTGATAATCGCGACGAGGTTGCGCGAATTTTCCACGGCATGGTGGAATTCGTCTTCGCGGCTGTTATAGAGCGCGACGAACGTCAGTGCGGCCATGACAGTGGCGGCGACCATGCCGGCCAGGCCTGCCAGAAGGGGATGCCGGCCGATCGTCCACGAGATCCATTTTCGGGTCCCGGCAAACCGGTGGCGCAAAGTGAGATCCTGTCCCTTCGACACGTGCCAGACTCCCCTGGGTGGCCGGTTCATCCGGCATGTTGCACGGGACTTTGTTTGCGTCCGGTTGCGTTGTCGATTGGATCATTGAATATGCATAGCGGTCAATCGGGCGCTAACCTCCTCTACGGCTAATCCCCGGCACAGTGCGGCGCGGCGAAGTGGAGAGTCTGGGCGCGCCTTGATCTCACGCCTGCCCGGACGCTGAAATCTTGCCGAGCTTGTCGATCAACACCGCAACGAAGGTTTCCGTGACGGGCGGCAGGGTCCTGCCGCGCTTCTTGATGAGGGCGATAGGGCGGGTGAACGCGGGATCGTCGACCGGGCGGACCACCAGCTCCGGTTCCGCTCTGACCTCGCGAGCCGACGCCGGCAAGATGGTCACGCCAAGCCCGGCGCGCACCATGGCGACCGCGCTCATCATGTAGGTCGGCTCACAGGCGATCTCCGGCGCACAGTGGGCGTTGGCAAAGGCGCTATCGACAACGGCACGCACGCTCGTGCCTTGTGCGGTCAACACGAGCGGCACCGCGGCGAGGTCGGCCAGCGTGATACGCCGCCGCCGCGCCAGCGCATGCATCTTCGGAAACACCGCCACCAGGCGGTCGATGCCCGCGTGCAGCACCTCGAAGCCGGCGTCGTCCAGTTCGCCGCCGGTCAGCCCGAGATCGACCTCCTCGTTGCGGACCAGTGTGTTGACCATGCTGGCGACCACGTCGCGCACATGGAAGCTCACGCGCGGCACCGCCTTCTTCATCTCCTGCACGAGTTCGGGCAAGACGCTGGCCGCGAAAGTCGGCAGGCACGCGATCCGCACCGTGCCGCTGGTTCCGTCGCCGAGCGCACGCGCGTCGATCAGCACATGCTCCATATCGTGCAGCGACTTCTGCAACAGCGGCAGTAGCTCGCGGCCGGTCGGCGTCAGCGCGACATTGCGGCTGTTGCGATCGAACAGGCGCATGCCCACCGTTTCCTCGAGGCGGCGAATCTGTACCGTCAAGGCCGGCTGTGACAGGTGCAACCGTGTCGCCGCACGCGTGAAGCTGCCCGTTTGCGCGACGGCGATGAAGGCGCGAATGTCTCGAAGATTCAAATCCATAATGGTTTGTAATGGCTGCGATCAATTCATTTCAATTGATTTATTGCTGGCTCGAACTTACGCTGGATCGCAGTAAAAAACAACCTTGGAGACAAGCACATGCTGCCATTGCTGGGGCTGGCTACCATCGTCGTGCTGCTCGGCGCGATTCTGTCGAAACGGATGTCGCCGCTCGTGGCGCTCATCATCGTGCCGATTGCGGCGTCGCTTATCGGCGGCTTCGGCTTTCAGACAAGCAAGTTCGTGATCGACGGGCTCAAGAGTCTCGCGCCGGTGGTCGGAATGTTCGTGTTCGCGATTCTTTACTTCGGCACCATCACCGACGCCGGCACGCTCGATCCGATCATCGACCGTATTCTGCGGGCTGTCGGCACGCGGCCCACGCGGATCGTGATGGGCACCACGCTGCTGGCGCTGCTGATTCACCTGGACGGCTCCGGCGCAGTGTGCTTTCTCGTCACGATTCCCGCGATGCTGCCGCTCTACGATCGCCTGAAGATGGACCGGCGCGTGTTGGCCGCGGCCGTGTCGATGGCCGCCGGCATCAACTTTCTGCCGTGGACGGGGCCGATGATCCGCGCGTCGGCGTCGCTGCATCTGCCGATTTCGGCCTTGTTCAACCCGCTGATCCCCGTGCAGTTGATCGGTCTCGTGTTCGTCTTCGGCATGGCGTTCTGGCTCGGGCGGCGCGAGGAAAAGCGGCTTGGCCTTACCGCCGCGAGCGCTTCCGTACCGATGCCACAACGCGAGCTGACGCCCGAGGAGCAAGCCTTGCGCCGGCCGAAGAACTTCTGGTTCAACATCGTCTTGACGCTGGTCGTACTCGGCACGATGGTCGTGATGGGCGAGAAGATTCCGCCGGCGATCATGTTCATGGTCGGGCTGTGTATCGCGCTGATGGTGAACTATCCGAACGTCGACATGCAGCGTAAGCGGATCGACGCTCACGCACGTGCCGCGTTGATGATGGCCGGTATTCTGCTTGCGGCCGGGGTGTTCACCGGCGTGATGCAGGGCAGCGGCATGCTGAAAGCGATGGCGCAGGCGGCGGTCGGCTTTGTGCCACCCGCGATGGCGGGCCATATCCCCGTCGCGCTCGGGTTCATGTCGATGCCGCTGAGCATGCTGTTCGACCCGGACTCGTTTTACTTCGGCGTACTGCCGGTGATTGCCGAAGTGGCCGGCCAACTCGGTGTGCCCGCCGTGCATGTCGGGCAGGCCGCGCTGCTCGGCCAGATGACGACCGGCTTTCCGGTCAGCCCGTTGACGCCGGCGACGTTCCTCGTGGTCGGCCTGTGCGGCATCGATCTCGCCGACCATCAGAAATTCACGTTCCCCCTGCTGTTCGGCGCCTCGATCGTGATGACGATTGCCTGCGTCGTGCTGGGGATATTTCCACTGTGAACTGCATCGCTTGACTGAACGGATGTGACCACCATGATTGCCATTCCACATAGACGGCCAGTACGAATCGGCGCGGGCGCGGGGTATTCCGGCGACCGTATCGAACCCGCGGTCGAACTGGCGGAGCACGGCGCGCTCGACTACCTCGTATTCGAGTGCCTCGCCGAACGCACCATCGCGATCGCGCAGCAGGCGCGCAGCAAAGATCCCGAACTCGGCTACGACCCCTTGCTCGAAACGCGCATGAGGGCCGTGCTCCCCGCTGCGATACGCAACGGCGTCCGGATCATCACGAACATGGGCGCGGCCAATCCGCTCGCGGCGGCGCGCAAGACTGCCGAGATCGCGCGCTCGCTCGGTCTCGGCGACGTGAAGATTGCCGCCGTCACTGGCGACGATGTACTCGACGTCGTGCGGCAGGGGAATTTCCGCTTCGAGGAGTCCGGAGAAAGCGTCGCTTCGTACAACGATCGCCTCGTGTCCGCGAATGCCTATCTTGGCGCGGCGGCGATTGTCGAGGCGCTGGCGGCCGGCGCGCAAATCGTCCTGACCGGACGCGTCGCCGATCCGTCGTTGTTCGTCGCGCCGTTGATCCACGAATTCGGCTGGCAGATGGACGACTGGCAGACGCTCGGCCAGGCGACTGTGATCGGCCACCTGCTCGAATGCGCGGGACAAATCACCGGCGGCTATTTTGCCGATCCGGGCTTCAAGGACGTTCCCGATCTCGCGAGGCTCGGCTTTCCCCTTGCCGAAGTCGCGCCGGACGGCGCGGTGGTCATCACCAAGCTCGCGCAGGCCGGCGGGCGGGTGACCGAGGCAACCTGCAAAGAGCAACTGCTGTACGAGATTCACGATCCGCAGCGCTATCTGCAACCGGACGTGGTGGCCGATTTCACGCAAGTGCGTGTCGCCCAGGAAGCGCCGGATCGCATTCGCGTGAGCGGCGGACGCGGTACGCCGCGTACGGATACGCTGAAGGTGTCCGTCGCTTACTTCGATGGTTATATCGGCGAAGGGCAGATCTCATACGGCGGTCCCGGCGCGCTGGCGCGGGCCCGGCTTGCGCTCGATATCGTGCGGGAAAGGCTTGCCCTGACCGGTGTCGAAACGCGTGAATTGCGCTTCGATCTGATCGGCGTGAATGCGTTGCATGGCGAAACGGTGACTGCCGGTTACGCCGAGCCTTATGAAGTGCGCGCGCGGGTCGCGGGTCGCACCGAATCGCTGGCGCAAGCCGTGCGGATCGGCAACGAGGTGGAGACGCTTTACACCAATGGCCCTGCGGGCGGCGGCGGCGTCACGAAGTCGGCGCGCGAAGTCGTCGCGGTGCAATCGGTCCTGCTGCCGCGCGAGCATGTGAAGCCGGTTTTCTCGCTAGTGGAGGCGTGACATGAAACTACGTGAGCTTGCTCATTCGCGGACCGGCGACAAGGGCAATACGCTGAATATCTCCGTCATCTGTTATGACGCGAAGCACTATGAGCATCTGCGAGCGGTGTTGACGCCGGAGCGGGTCAAGGCGCATCTGAGCGACGTGGTGCGTGGCGAAGTCGTGCGTTATGAATTGCCTCACATCGCCGCGTTCAACTTCGTACTCGGCCAGGCGCTCGGCGGTGGTGTGACGCGCTCGCTTGCGCTCGATGCGCACGGTAAATCCTTGAGTTCGGCTTTGATGGGGCTGGAGGTGGAGGAGCCGGCGGCAGTTGGACATGCGCCGGCCCCTTAGTTTGCCGACGCGGCTGTTTCTGCGCACCGCTAGCCCGATTTGAAGCCCCGCGTTCAAACGCCGACGGCCATGTCTCGCCCATACGCGGCGACAGCGGCGTTCTCCCTGTTTGCTGCCGTGTCGCCGGGCCCTCGGCTCAGCCGCTGGCCTTGCTTAACTCATGCGCGCGCCGAAGTCGCTCGCGGCTATTGCTTAAATGCATCCGCATTGCGGCGCGAGCATCATCCGCGTCCTGGCGTTCAATGGCCCGATAAATCATCTGATGCTCGTTGAGCACGTTGCGCAGGGTTTCAATATGGTCGAGTTCCGCGATCTCGGCTGAGCCGAGCCGCGTGCGCGGGCTCACCGAACGGCCGAGCTGACTGAGTACATCGAAGAAGTAGCGGTTACCGCTCGCGCGGGCGATCTGCAGATGAAACTCGATGTCATGCGCTAACGTATCGGTACTCCCCCGCTCGAGTTCGGACTCGAAGCGCTCCAGCGCGGCGTGAATCTGCTTGAGATTCTGCTCGGTCCGTCGCGCTGCGGCGAGCGCAGCCGAGGCTGCTTCGACGTCGATACGGAATTCGATGATCGCCATCACGTCCAGCATGCTGGAGAGGTCCGCGGCGGCCAACTGCACCGGCTTTTCCGAGCCCGGCGCCAGCACGAACGTGCCGATGCCATGACGCGTCTCGACCACCTTAGCCGCCTGCAGGCGCGAGATTGCTTCGCGAACCACGGAGCGGCTCACCGAGAGCTGCTTCATCATCGCGACTTCGGTGGGGATGCGGTCGCCCGGCCTCAGGGCGCCGCGGCGGATTTCATCGGAAAGGGTGGCCACCACCTTCTCAGTTAGGCTGCTCATTGCTGTGGCTTATTGACTAATCGGCTGGAAATACACGTTGCGTGTGCGTGTGCGAGTGATGTCAAGTGACGGTTCGACATAGCCATCATAGCGTCAGTCCGAATGATAACGGTTTGAATCTCACGCTCCTGGTGCGGGCGGGGATGACTCGCCGGGCGGGCATGGTCCGTGCCAAAAGCACGCATTTTCCTGTTGTCGGACGTCTTAATTTGCTTTGCTACTGTGAGCACTGGAATGGCGTGGTGGCCATTGTTTCTCCGTGACTATGGCCTAAATGACAGGGTAAACACTCCGTTGGAATCGATGGGCGGAAGAGGGTAGACTGTCGTCAGACAACGTATCACGCATGATGGAGCCGGATCACCCAGCCTGCTCGAATGCGCCGCGATGCGTTCGATCAGGCCGCCTGAGTGGCCGAAACTGGAGTCACCTTTGACATCTGCTCTCGCCAACGCCGCCGACCCGCTTGAATCCGCGGTCTCGAAGGTCAAGCGGCATGTGCTGCCGCTGTTTCTGATTATGTTCATCGCGAACTACATCGATCGCGTGAACATTGGTTTCGTCAATTCCCACATGCAGACGGATCTGGGCATCGGCGCTGCGGCTTATGGCCTGGGGAGCGGTTTGTTCTTTGTCGGCTACGCGCTGTTCGAGGTGCCGTCGAATGTGTTGATGCAGAAGTACGGCGCGCGCGCCTGGCTGACCCGCATCATGGGCACCTGGGGGCTGGTCGCAGCCGCCATGGCGTTCGTCTGGAACGATACGTCCTTCTACGTGCTGCGATTCCTGCTCGGCATCGCTGAAGCCGGCTTCTTCCCGGGCGTGGTGTTTTATTTCACACAATGGCTGCCGCAGAAAGATCGCGGCAAGGCCGTGGCGGTTTTTCTCTCCGGTTCTGCGCTTGCGTCGGTGCTGTCCGGTCCGATCACCGGCAGCCTGCTGTCCATTCGCGGATTCGGCTTGCACGGCTGGCAATGGATGTTTCTCGTCGAAGGCGGCTTTTCGATCGTGCTGTGCGGCGTTAGCTGGATGTTGCTGAAGTCGCGGATTCGTGATGCCTCGTGGCTGACAACTGAAGAGCAGACCGTGCTCGAAAGCTCGATCGCCGCGGAGCAGGCTGAGCGCGAGGCGCACGGCGGCACGCATCTGCCCGCGATGAAACTGCTGAAAGACCCGCAGATTCTTCTATTCTGCTTCCTGTACTTCGCGATTCAATTGACCATTTACGCGGCCACCTTCTGGCTCCCGACGATCATCCGCAAGATGGGTGGACTCTCGGACTTCGAAGTCGGCATGTTCAATACCATCCCGTGGCTTATCGCCATGGTCGCGATGTACTGCTTCGCGGTGTTGTCGGCTAAATGGCGCTTTCAGCAGGCGTGGCTGGCGGTGGCGCTCGTGATCGCGGCGTGCGGACTGTTCGCCTCGACTTCGGGTAATCCGGTGCTGTCATTCGTGGCAATCTGCTTCTCGGCGATCGGTTTCAAGGCCGCATCTTCGCTCTTCTGGCCGATTCCGCAGGGTTACCTGGACGCACGCGTTGCCGCCGCGGTCATCGCGCTGATCAATTCGGTGGGCAACCTCGGCGGATTCTTTGCGCCCGCTGCGTTTGGCTATCTGCAGCAGCACACCGGCTCGATTACGGGCGGTCTGTACGCCCTGGGTGTGGCTTCGCTGATCGCGGCAGCGGCCGGCTTCCTGACCCGCAATCGCCGTGTGAACCGCGACGCGTTGCCGGAGCCTTTGCATAGCAAAGCCCACTGACTGGCGAAAATCGTCGACCATGAATAACGCATTTCCCACTTTCTGTCCGGCACGAGTTCCGAGCGCGTTTGTCCAACGCGTGGACTCCCACCTGCTGGCTCACTAACTCAACGGGGCCCCATACCATGTCCACGAACTCATCCCAATCGAACGCTACGCCGGTCGTGACCGAACTGCGCGTCGTGCCCGTCGCCGGCCGTGACAGCATGCTGATGAATCTGAGCGGCGCGCATGGCCCGTTCTTCACGCGCAACATCGTCATTCTGCGCGACAGTGCGGGACACACTGGCGTTGGCGAAGTGCCGGGCGGCGAGAGTATCCGCAAGACCATCGACGACGCGCGTCCGTTCGTCGTCGGCCAGTCGATCGGTAATCTGCAAGCTATCCTGAACAAAGCACGCACGCAGTTCGCCGACCGCGACGCGGGCGGGCGGGGGCTGCAGACTTTCGATTTGCGCACCACCATTCACGCGGTGACCGCGCTCGAAGCCGCGCTGCTCGATCTGCTGGGTCAGCATCTGGGCGTGCCCGTTGCGGCTCTGCTCGGCGAAGGCCAGCAACGCGACGAAGTGGAAATGCTCGGTTACCTGTTCTATATCGGCGACCGTAATAAAACCGATCTGCCCTATGCGAGTGGCGCGGAAGGGCGCGACGATTGGGAGCGCGTGCGTACCGAAGAAGCGATGACACCCGAAGCGGTGGTGCGACTTGCCGAGGCCGCGCAAGCGCGCTATGGCTTCAACGATTTCAAGCTCAAGGGCGGCGTGCTGCCCGGCGACGCCGAAATCGAAGCGGTCACGGCGCTCGCGGAACGCTTCCCCCACGCCCGCGTCACGCTCGACCCGAATGGCGCATGGTCGCTCGCGGAAGCGATACGCCTCTGCCGCGACCAGCACGACGTGCTGGCTTATGCGGAAGATCCGTGCGGCGCGGAAAACGGCTACTCGGGCCGTGAGGTGATGGCCGAATTCCGCCGCGCGACCGGTTTGCCGACGGCGACCAACATGATCGCCACCGACTGGCGCCAGATGGGCCATGCCATTCAGTTGCAGTCCGTGGATATTCCGCTGGCCGACCCGCACTTCTGGACCATGCAAGGCTCGGTGCGTGTGGCGCAGATGTGCAACGAGTGGGGCCTCACCTGGGGCTCGCACTCGAACAACCACTTCGACATCTCGCTCGCGATGTTCACGCATGTCGCGGCTGCGGCACCCGGCAAGATCACGGCGATCGACACGCACTGGATCTGGCAGGACGGCCAGC
>OVEP011197025.1_pt1 | contig 19758 bp, 10 predicted proteins | sample 1779801 | NCBI WGS metagenome assembly OVEP01 (sample SAMEA3914791, study PRJEB12502) | metagenome | biome: forest; material: soil | place: Canada | collected 2011-07-03 | depth 0.1 m
GACGGTGGTGCCGGACGGCTGGACCGTACCGGTGGTGGTGTTGCGGGGAGCGATTCCGTAGATGTGCAGGGCGGGGGTGCTGACGCCGACCTGGTTGCTGGAGACGTCCGGCAGGGTGACCGAGGCGACGGTCTTGGTCGGGTCGATGGGTACCGATATGGGATAGATCTTCGGCTCGTAGGAGGCGTTGTCGGCCTGTCCGGAGGGGGCGTTGAGGTGCGGCAGGACCACGGCCGCCAGCGAGGCGGGGCCGAAGTTCCAGTCGGGTGCGATCAGGTAGAGCGGTGCGGTGGTGCCGTCGGTGTAGTTGACGGTCCCGGTGGCAGCACACGCACCGTCAGGAGTGGTGCCCGTGAAGCAGTACGAGCCGGCCACTTCGGTCTGAGCGGGGATGTACGGCGCGGCGTCGTCGTTGGCGATGGCCCCGGGACTGGTGCTGTTGGAGCGGGTGGAGTTGGCCAGGAACACCAGGGCGTTGCCGGTGGTACCGGTGGGCATGGTGATGGTTTGGTTGCTGGCCAGGACGTTGTCCTTCTGTCCGGTGCCGTAGGTGGGGAGGGTGAAGTGGGCTCCGTCGATGGTGATGTTGCCGCCGCTGGTCCAGCCGGCGTTGGTGAGGTCGGTGGCCGACATGCTCGACAGTCCGTCCGCGTCGCCCAGCGACATGTTGCTGTCGGGGCTGATGGCGGTGTTGTCGAGGCAGGTGGTGAAGCTGGTGCAGTTGCTGGCCGGGTGGTTGGCGGCGATGAAGGGGTAGCCGGTGGCGCCGGAGTCGTCACCCGCGGCGTCGACGCTGTAGACCCACAGGGTGTGGGGGCCGGGGGACAGCGGGGTGATGTTGTTGAGGGTGGCGGTGTTGGAGATGGCGGTGGCGGTCTCGTTAGCCGGAGGACTGGTGGTGGTGGGCTGCTGGTCGAGGTTGTAGACGAACTTGGTCGCGGTGGTGCCGTTGCCGGTGACGGTGAAACTTCCGGGGGTCCCGGCGGAGGCCCCGACGGCCGCGTCGGTCACGTGGGTGTTGGGGTAGAGGTTGTTGACGGAGGCGACGGTGGGGTCGTCGGGGGCGGTGGGTTCGGCGGTGAAGTGGCAGGTGGGTGAGGAGCTGTAGGAGGTGGTGGCCTGGCCGTCGGTGATCTTGACGTTCCAGTCGACGACCTTGCCGTTGGCCAGTGATTTGATGAAGGCGCTGGTCATGCTCGCGGTGGCGTAGCTGCCCGAGGCCAGGTTGGTGCTGCTGGTCACGGTGTTCATGGTGGTGGTGCCGTTGACCCAGTACTGGAAGGTGGCCTGGAGCTCGTTGCCGAGGGGTGAGATGACCTTGGCCTTGAGGACCGGCGGGGTCGAGGCGAGGGTCTTGCCCATGTAGGGGCCGGGCGCCGAGGTGTCGCAGGCGGCGTCGTCAGCGCCGGCGACGGCGGACATCGTCTCAGCGGTGGGGTTGTCCGGCGGCTTGTTGAAGAAGATCTGCAGGGCGGGGTTGTTGGTGAAGCGCTTGAAGCCGACGTCGTTGTAGGAGGACTCGTCGGAGTCCTCGCTAAGGGTGGCGGTGAAGCTGGAGGCGTGCTGGTTGGCGAGGTCCTGGATGATCGGCTGCACGTTCAGGCCGCTGCTGCTGGAGCCGTTGCAGACCACGGGCGGGCCGGGGTTGTAGGCGGGGCCGAAGCTCGCCGAGGTGGAGTAACTGTTGTAGCCGGGGCGGTTGCTCCAGTCGGTGCCTTGCCCCATGCCTTTGGACCAGTGGAGGTTGACGGTTGCCGATGCGCTGCAGGAGGCGGAGTAGAAGTCGGTGGCGTTGACGGTGGCGGTGTTGATGGTCGCGCCGTAGAGGGTGGTGCCGAGGTTCCACTGGTAGACGGCGTGCTCGTCACCGGTATAGCAGTCGCCGTCCTGCCAGCCGTTGTAGCCGACGCCGAGGTAGCCGCCGTCCGCCAGGGCGCTGCTGGAGTCGTAGAAGGAGTCGCCGGGGCAGCCTTGCTTGACCTCGTCGAAGGAGGGCGCGGCGGGGTCGTCGGGGTGCCAGTTGAAGGTGGGGTCCTCGTAGAGCGGCCACACGGTGTTCTTGGCCGCGGTCAGGGCAGCGTCGGGGACCAGTGTCAACGTGGAGCTGCTGGCGTTGAGTTGGACTTGGGCCAGGCGTGCGGCCAGGCCCGGGTGCCCGGCGTCCGAAGGGTCAGCGGAGACCTTGCCCGCCGCGCTCGCGAGCGCGGCCGCGTGGGTGCCGGCCTTCGGGGTGGGCAGGGTGGTGTTGGAGTCCCATTCTATTGCGGTGGGGGTGTCCATGACCTGCTGGCCGGTGGTGTTGGTGAGGGTCAGTCCGCCGGCGGCGCCTGTGCGCAGGTGGCCGCCGGTGACTTTGGTGGCCAGGCGCAGTGAGGTGAGTTGCTTGTTCTCGGCTGCCTGGCGGGTGTGGATGACCAGGGTGTCGCTGAAGCCGCCGGTGGCGGTGGCGGCCAGGACCAGGTCGACGCCGGGCAGGGCGTTGCGGTAGGTCGCGGTGGAGCCGGTCACCAATGGGGTGGGTAGTGCGGTGGGCCAGGAGACGCTGAGGGTGACGCCGTTGTCGGTGGTGACGGCGAGGGGGCTGGTGCCCCCGTCGGAGAACTGGACGGTGCCGTAGGCGGTGGCCGCCGGGGTGAGCAGGCCGTTGCCGTCGCGGGTGAGGTGGGTGTCGACCGGGACCCAGGTGCCGCGCTGCAGGGTGCGGACGGGCAGGGTGTTGGCGTCCAGGGCGAAGGTCCCGTTGGGGGAGGCCACGATCTCGGAGGTGGGGTCGGTCATCGAGAGCACGGCGACGGGCTTGCCGGTGCTGCGGGCCCGGACGGCGGCTTGGTCCATCGCGGCCTGGTCGGCGGCGGTGGTGCCGTAGCCGTCGGGCAGGGTGGGCAGGGTCGAGGGCTTGGCGCTCGGCGCCGCCGGTGCCGGCTGTCCGGAGGTCTGCTTCGCGCTCAGCGCGGGAGCGGCTGTCTGCGTGGTGGCCTGGGCGGGGGTGAGCCCGACCGCGGAGCTGACCAGCGCCAGCGCGGCGACCGCCGCTGTGCGCAGCCTGCCGCCCTGCGCGGGGGCTATTCGATGATTCGACATCAGATCGCTTTCTCAGGGGGATGCCGGAGATACCGGCCGAGCTGACGCTAGAGGGCAGAGGATCACCTGATCCAGCGGCAATTCCGGTGGAGTGTGATTCGCCTACAGTCGATTCGTTCCATGTCATGACATGTCCATTACTTGGGTTTGGTAAGAGAGCTTTCCATCGCCTTTGGTGCCCCTGTGCGGCTGCTAATTTCCCTGTGCGACCGTGTGATCACCTTGTCTTCGAGGGGCGGGACCTGTGGCTTCCGGTAGGAACCAGATCTTCGGCACCGGACGTGCCCGGGGGTGGCGTGGCAGTACCGCGCTGCGGGCCGTTGTGGTGGCGCTGACCGTGGGCGCGTTGACCACGGGCACGGCGCAGGCGACCCCTGCCGCGCACGCCGCTTCGCACACCGCGCCGACGATGGCTCCGGCCAAGTCGATTGCGGTCACCCCGGTGGTCTCGCACTACCAAAAGCCCGAGCCGATGCCCAATGCCTCTGTCCCGGCGCCGGTTTGGCCCAGCGGGACGGCGACGGCGGCCCTGCCTGCCGCTGGTGCGACGTCCTTCGCGGACCTGGCCGCCGGGCGGGCGCAGACACCGGCGGCCCCGTCGACCGCACGGGCCGGCAGCCTCCCGATCTGGGTCGGCGCCCCCGCGGCCGCCGCCCATATCCCCGCCGCATCGGCGGTGAAGGCCTCCGCTTCTGCCACTGTGCCTTCGAAGGTGTCGGTGCGGATCCTGCCGCGCTCGGCGGCCCAGGCCGTGGGCGTCAACGGACTGCTGATCACGGTTGGCCGTGCGGATGGCTCCTCGGCTTCCGGGCGGGTGCACCTGGCGCTGGGCTATGAGTCCTTCGCCACGGCCTTCGGCGGCGACTGGGCCTCGCGCCTGCGGCTGACGTCGCTGCCCGCCTGCGTTCTGACGACACCCCAGGTCCCGGCCTGCCGTGCGGGTACGCCGGTCGCGGCCGTCAACTCCTCCACCACGCAGCAGCTGTCCGCCGACGTCACCCTGCCCGGCGCGGCCACCGCAACCAGGTCTGCCACCAAGGCCGCGGCGGTAGCCGCGCCGATGGTGCTGGCGGCTTCGTCCGCCGCGGGCGGTGGTGGCGGCGACTTCACCCAGACCAGCCTCAAGCCCAGTTCCTCCTGGCAGGCAGGCGGCAGCACTGACGCCTTCAGCTGGTCCTACCCCTTCCAGGCGCCGGCGGTCCCCGGTGGTCTGGCTCCGCAACTGGCCCTGAACTACGACTCGCAGTCACTGGACGGGTTGACCTCCTCGACGAACGACCAGGCGTCAGTCGTGGGGGACGGCTTCTCGCTTCCGGAGAGTTTCATCGAGCGCTCCTACGCCTCCTGCCACCAGAACCCGTCGGGCCCGACACAGAGCGACGACAACTGCTGGACCGCGAACAACCAGCTGACACTGTCGATGAACGGCCAGAACAGCACCCTGATCCCGGACAACACGACGGCAGACCTCTACCACCCGCAGAACGACTCCAACGAGCGGGTGCAGTACGAGACCGGTGCCACCAATGGCGCTCAGCAGGGGGAGTACTGGGTCGTCACCACCGCCGACGGTGTCCAGTACACCTACGGGCTGAACCGGCTGCCGGGGTGGGCGAGCGGGGACGCGACCACCAACTCGGTACTGACCGAGCCGATCTACAGCACCAGCACGATCCCCAACGAGAGCTCCTGCTACAACGCGACCTTCGCCGACTCCCACTGTGACCAGGCGTACCGGTGGATGCTCGACTACGTCAAGGATCCGCGTGGCGACGCTATGTCGTACTTCTACACCCCGACCACCGGCTACTACGCGATGGACATGGGGAAGACGGCGACGGCTGCCTCCGCCTACATGCGTGACGTGTCGCTGGCGAAGATCGAGTACGGGCAGCGCGACGGCTCGGCCTACACCACAAGTCCTGCGGCCCAGATCACGTTCAGCTACAACGGCCGCTGCAACACCTCCTCGACCGGCTGCGCGACCTCCACGCTGTCGTCTACGGCATCCACTTGGCCGGACGTCCCCTACGACCAGAACTGCGCGAGCGGCGCGGCGTGCACGGTCAACTCGCCGACGTTCTGGTCGGAGAACGAACTGACCGGAATCCAGACCCAGGTCCTGGTGGGCAGCACCGAGACGAACGTCGACTCCTGGGCGTTCACCTACAGCTTCCCGCCCACCGGGGACGCGACCACGCCCTCGCTGTGGCTGAACTCGATCGTGCGTACCGGCCAGGACATCTCGGGGGGAGGGTCCACCACCACTCTGCCCATGCCGGCGGTGACCTTCTCGGGTCAGACACTGTCCAACCGGGTGAACCTGTCGGACGGCTATCCGCCGATCACCCGCTACCGGTTGAACAAGATCATCACCGAGACTGGTGAGGTCATCAACGTCGACTACTCCTCGGCGGCGTGCGCCAGCGGCACCCCGAGTGATCCGAGCCAGAACACCACGCTGTGCTACCCGGACTACTGGACGCCCAGCACCGATATCAGCGGTACTCCGATCGAGGACTGGTTCAACAAGTACATCGTCACCGCTGTCAGCGAGCAGGACCCGACCGGCGGCGGGGTCAGCGACACGATCACCACCCGGTACGTCCCGGTGGGCAACCCTGCCTGGCACTACGATGACAACCCGCTCACGCCGGCCTCGCAGCGGACCTGGGACGACTGGCGCGGCTACCAGACCATGCAGGTCTCCACCGGCAACGCACCCGACCCGATCACCCTGAGCCAGTACACCTACTTCCGGGGCATGAACGGCGACACCCTGCCCAGCAACGGGACCCGCTCGGCGACGGTCACCGACACCCGCGGGGACCCCACGGTGACCGACCTGCCCCAGTACGCTGGCATGACCTACGAGACCGTCGTCTACAACGGCTACAACGGCACCAACCCGGGCCCGGTGGTCTCCGACACCGTCACCGATCCGTGGAGCAGCGCGGCCACCGCGACCCACGCGCTGACCGGACTTCCCAGCCAGCAGTCGTTCATCACCGGCACCGCCGATACCAAGGTCTACACGCCCCTGGCCGCCGGCGGCACCCGCGAGACCGAGACCGACTACACCCACGACGCCTACGGGCGCCTGACTCAGACCAACAGTCTGGGCGACGTCTCCACCGCGAGCGACGACCATTGCACCACGACCAGCTACGCGGACAACACGACCGCCTGGATTCTGGACGCGCCCGACGAGGTCAAGACCGTCTCGGTCAACTGCTCCACCACGCCCACGCTTCCGGCGGACGCGGTCTCGGACACCCGCACGTTCTACGACGGCTCGACCACCTTCGGCGCGGCCCCCACAGTGGGCGATGCCACCATGACCCAGGCGGCGAGCAGCTACACCGGCAGCACCCCGAACTTCACCACCATGGGCTCGAAGACCATGGACGAGTACGGGCGCGTGCTGACCTCCACGGACGCCGACAACCGCACCACCACCACGGCCTACACCCCGGCCACCGGCGCCGCGCCCACGGCCACTACCATCACCGACCCGATGGGCCACGTCAGCAGCGCCACCCTGGACCCGCTGCGCGGACTGCCGCTGACCACCACGGATGCCGCCGGCTACGTCACCTCCGGCCAGTACGACGCCCTCGGCCGCACCACCGCCGAATACCTTCCCGGCATCACCCCGGCAGCCGTCAAGTACACCTACATGGTCTCCAACAGCGCACCGTCGACCGTCGTCACCCAGACCCTGAACAACGATGGCTCCACCTATCGCAGCACCGAAACCCTCTACGATGCCCTGCTCCGCACCCGCGAGACGCAGACGTCCACCGAGGACGGCGGGCGGGACGTCGTCGACACCGTCTACAACACCGCCGGCCTGACCGCGTCCACCACGGCCCCCTACTACAACTCCGGTGTGCCCAGCGGCACTCTGGTGCAGGCCCAGGTCGGGAAGATCCCCTCCGAGACCGGCTACACCTACGACGACGCCGGACGCCAGACCACGTCCACGGCCTACGCGTTGGGCACGGCCACCTGGGACACGCAGACGGTCTACAACGGCAGCGACATCACCACCACCATCCCCCCTGCCGGCGGCACCGCGCAGAGCGTGGTCACCAACGCTCTCGGCCAGACCACGGACCTGTACCAGTACAAGGCCGGGGTGACCCCGGACCCGGTCAACGATCCGGCGTCGGACTACACCGACACCCACTACACGTACACATCCGCAGGCAAGCAGGCCAGTGAGACGGATGCCGCCGGCAATGCGTGGTCCTGGGGCTACAACCTGCTCGGCCAGCAGACCAGTACTCAGGACCCCGACGCCGGTGCCTCCTCCAGCACCTACGACAACGCCGGGCAGTTGCTGACCGCGACCGATGCCCGTGGCAAGCAGACCAGCTACACCTACGACCTGGACGGGCGTAAGACCGCCACGTACGACACCACTGGCGGTGTGGCTGAGTCGGCTGCGGACCAGGTCAGCGCCTGGACCTACGACACCCTGAAGAAGGGGATGCCGACCGCTTCGACGTCGTACCAGATGGGCACCACCAGCCCATCGGAGACCAGCACCGTCCTGGCCTACAACTCCTACGGTGACGCGGCCGCGTCCAAGACCACCCTGGCGAACCTGCCCACCGACGAGGCGGCCCTGGCCCCCAGCGCCGGCTACACCACCTCCTACGCCTACAACACTGCGGGCAACCCGCTGGACCAGGAGGACCCGGCCTCCGGTGGCCTGCCCGCCGAGACCATCAACTACGGCTACGACAGCTACGGCCAGCCCACCAGCGTCGGCAGCTCACTCGGGGACTACGTCTCGGCCCTGGGCTACGACGAGTACGGCAACCCACTGCTGTACACCATGGGCACCACCAGCAACTGGGCGTCCCTCGCGCTGACCTACGATCCGCAGACGGACGCGGTGACCAACGCCGAGACCACGGACTCAACCAGCAGTACCGTCGTCGACAACACGTCCTACAACTGGGGCACCCCCACCAGTACTCCCTCCCAGGGGTCAGGTCTGCTCCTGTCGACCACCGATGCCCAGAGCGGCGGTACGACCACCGACACGCAGTGCTTCCAGTACGACGGTCAGCAGCACCTGACCCAGGCCTGGACCGCCACCGACAACTGCGCCACCACCCCGAGCACGGGTAGCAGCAGTACGGTCGGTGGGCCGAGCCCGTACTGGCAGTCGTGGACCTACACCGCCGACGGCCAACGTGCCTCCGAGACCGACTACGACACCACCGGCGACAGCGCCAACGACACCACGATCAGCTACAACTACCCGGCCGCTGATTCGAGTTCGGACCAGCCGCACACCCTGGCCAGCACCACCGCAACCGGTCCTGCCGCCAGCGCCAACACCGCCAACTACACCTACGACGCCGACGGCAACACCCTTAGCATCAGCGGCGGCGCGGCCGGCGAGCAGAGCATGAACTGGAACGACCAGGACAAGCTCGCGTCCGACAACACCGTCTCGGGCACCAGTACTTACCTGTACGACACCAGTGGCAACCTGATCCTGCGCACCGACCCGGGCACCGCCACCCTCTTCATCGGCGACGAGCAGATCGTCGAGAACACCGGAACCTTGTCGCTCACCGCGACGCGGTACTACAGCATCGGCGGCACCACCATCGCCGAGCGCTCCAACACCGGAGACGTGCAGTACCTGATCCCCGACCGCCAAGGTACGGACACGCTGGCGATCGACGCAGGAACCATTCAGACCGTGACCCGCCGCCAGTACACCCCCTTCGGCCAGGTCCGCGGCACTGCACCCGCGTCATGGCCCGGCGACAACGGCTACGTCGGTGGCACCACCGACCCGACCACCAACCTCGAAAACCTCGGCGCCCGTGAATACGACCCCACCACCGGCCGCTTCATCAGCCCCGACCCTGTCCTGGAAACCACCGACCCCACCCAGCTCTCCGGCTACGACTACGCCGGCAACAACCCCACCACCAAATCCGACCCCACCGGAGCGGAAGCCGGCTACTGCGTCAGCCTCGCCTGTGAAGAGCAGACCCCAGGAGGGTGGGGGGGCGTCACCCCCCCAAGCGCTCCGCCCTCCGCACCGCCTGCTGCCGCACCCGTGGTCTACGTCCAGATCAGCCCCACCGTCGCCGTCCAGGACACCGGCGACGGACTGGTCCAGCGACTGCAGAAGCTCTACCAGCACTACTTCGCCCAGGACTATGCACATTCTGCTGTCACTATGGCCACGTTGCCTCTGAATATGAGCATGGGAATTTGGGATCAGATATGCGGCACGGGAATCTGTGACAGTACTGTCAAGGATATCGTCAGTGGCGAAGCGCTGACGACCCAGCAGCCAGGCGCCCCGGTTCTGTTTCTGAATTCATGTGGATTCGAGGATAGGTGCAGTGGCGGATCCCATGGGATGATGATGGGTGCTGCTGAGGGTGATTCTGGGAATGCATCAATTGGGGTCGGAAAGGCGGCCGGATCCGAAGTCGAAGCCACATGTCTGAATAGCTTCTCCCCTGATACCGACGTCCTCATGGCCAATGGGAAAGCAAAGCCCATCGGCCTCGTCAAAATCGGTGACAAGGTCGCATCCGCTGATCCCACGACCGGAAAGTTCGTTGGGGCACGGGCTGTCACGGCTGCCATTGTTCACGAAGATGACAATCTCATTGATGTGACTGTTAGGGGCGGTCGGGGTGGGCGGATCGGCACGCTGCAGACAACGGCGGAACATCTGTTTTGGGATGCTACGGATCGCCTGTGGGTCCCCGCTGGTGATTTGATTCCCGGACACGCCCTCAAAACTAATTCTACCGGCCGGGTCTATGTTGCTGCTGTTCGGGACGACCGTGGCTCTGAGCTGAGGTACAACCTCACAGTTCTCCAACTTCACACCTACTACGTTGAGGTTGCTGGCACCCCTATTTTGGTGCATAACAGCTGCGGGGATCTGTATGACAACAAGATGCCTGCAACGTTGAGTCAAGAATTGTCGGTTGCCGAGAGGCTGGGCGCCTCTCCCACTACTGTTGGAACTCCCGAGTTCGATGAGGCACTTAACTCCGGCGACGGAAGAATTAAATGGGCGGTTCTGGAGGACGGTTCCCTCGTTGTGATGGCGAAATTTGTGAGCAGCATTGAGATCTCTCATGCTGTCCTCAGTGGCGGTGCGCCGGTGCGTGCAGCGGGAGAGGCGGATATTTCTGGCTCGTCCGATCTTGGATACTTCGGTACAATGATCAATGCTCACAGTGGCCATTACTTCGAGCCGGGCTGGGATGACGATGCCACGGAAATCGGCAGGGGCGCCTTTTCGGAGCAAGGAGTGGATTTTTAATGCCGGAAGTCTTCGACCATCTGGTTCGACTGGATCTCCAGAGGCTCTCCGAGAGGCTGGCGGTAGGGAGTCCCGAGTCGGTCGACCTGTATCCGATGCAATGGTTGGGTGTTGTCGAGCTGCTGACCATGCAGATAACGGAATGCTGCGCCGATGCCTCCGCCGAGTCGTGGACTGTTTACTCGAGGGCTTATTCGTACTCTCTGGACTCGGCAGTTTCCTCCGGTTCATTTGACCACTACGAGGCGGTTGTCCGCAGGCTTAATCTCTCTGCGGCTCTACTGCAGCGCGTCCCGGCGAGCTCGGATGTTGATCTTCTCGATCCGAATAGAATTTTGGATCTATTTCTCTCGGAAATTCAGATGTCACCTGAAGAGGCGCGTGTGCTGTCATTCGAGTGGCAGGGACGTAATATTTCCGACATTCGTCGACTGCGTTCGGCCAGGAGCCTTGTCTGGCCGACCCTCCTGGCATTTCGTACTGTGCTGAGAGATGATCTAGACCCGCGCCTGAAGGAGTGGGAATCGGTTTTCCCTCTTCTTCCATGAGAGTTGTTGACTACTCCAGCCGTAGATCTTGATCTCTATGGTCGTGTAGCCGCTTGTCTGCGGTAATGACACTGCTGTGCCCGGTGCTTGATGCCGTCGTCGCCAGTGGGACCAGCGCAGGCGGTGCGCGAGGCTATGGACTGGGCTGATCAGCGCCGCGAACAAGTGCTGGATCTCGTTGTTGGTCAAGGGGACCAGGCCGTCGGGAGCGGGCCGGTCCCGATGTTCGGCCGCTGCGGTGACTGCGAGGAAGGCGTGGGCGAGCATGGCGAGGGTGACCCAGCGGTGCCATGAAGTCCAGCGGCGGACCCGGTGCTCGTCCAGGCCGGTCAGTCCCTTGCCGGCCTGGAACGTCTCCTCGATCGTCCAGCGTCGTTCGGCCACCCTCACCAACTCGGACAGTGGTGCCGGGCGAGGCGAGAAGCAACGGTAGAAGGCGAGTTCGCGTGCGTCGGTTGCGCCGGACCAGCATGCACCAGTGCCCAGACCGATCGATGGGGTCGTGAACATCGATCTGTACCCAGTCGTAGAGTCGCTCGCCCTTCGCGCCCGCTCTGGCCGACAGTTGCTGCCAGGCCCGCTTTGGGATGCGCGCGGCCAGGGTCTTCGCCTGGAACTTCCCCGCAGGCGTGATGACGGGGTGGGTGCTGGAGACAGCCAGGACGTAACCGGTGCGGAGCTCTTCCAGGGTGGTCCGCAAGTGCGGGGTGTCGCCGTAGACCTCGTCGCCCGCGACCCAGCGCGCGGGTGTTCCCGCGTCCAGGGCCCGCTCGACCATGCGGGCGGCGAGCTGGGGCTTGGTGGCGAACGCCAACCAGCGGGAATGCCTGCGTTCCGGCAGCGGTCCGGGTCCTCCATCCAAGACCGCGGCACGTATAGGGCTCGGTCGATGGCAGCGTGTCCGCGGGCGGGAGAGTACACGAGATAGACGGCTGCCTGGGCATTTTCTACGCGGCCAGCCGTGCCGGCGTACTGGCGCTGGACGCCAACGGTCGTCGTGCCCTTCTTCGGATCGCCCGTCTCGTCGACCACGAGCACGGCCTCCGTGTCGTGCAGGTGGTCGACGATGTAGGTGCGTATGTCGTCACGAATCGCATCGGCGTCCCATTTCGCGCGGTGAAGCAGGTGCTGCATGCCGTCGGGAGTGGTGTCGCCTGAAGCTTCCCCGTGGACCTGGACACCTGGAGACTGGGACGTGAGGTTCCAGAGGAAGTAGAGCCAGGTGAGCAACAAAGCAGGGAAGCGGTACTCGAAGGAGTTCAAGCGGGATGCCGTGGCGTTGGCCCGCTCCTCCAGCAAGACGGTCACCGAGGTGGCCCGGGACCTGGGGGTGAGCCCGGAGGGCCTGCGGAGCTGGGTCAAGCAGGACCAGGTCGACCGCGGTGACGGCAGCTCCGGCGAGCTGACCAGCGCCGAGCACGAGGAACTACGTCGCCTGCGCCGGCAGAACCTCGAACAGCAGAAGACCATCGAGGTCCTGAAAAAAGCGACGGTGAAGTCAACCGGTCAGCGCAACAGTGCTGTGATCTTATCGGCTGGGGTGTCGTAGTCGAGGGTCTTCCGGGGGCGGGTGTTGAGGCGTTCGGCGATGCGGTCGAGGTCCTGCTGGGTGTGGCCGGCCATCGTGGTGCGCTTGGGGAAGTACTGGCGCAGGAGGCGGTTGGTGTTCTCGTTGGTGCCGCGCTGCCAGGGGCTCTGCGGGTCGGCGAAGTAGACGGCCAGGCCGGTGGCCGCCGTCACGTCCTTGTGCGCGGCCAGCTCCATGCCGCGGTCCCAGGTCAGAGTCTTGCGCAGGTGGACGGGCAGGGTCAGCATCGCGGCGGACACTCGTGCGGTGACGGTGGCGGTGTCCCGGCCGTCCAGTTGGACGAGCAGAGTGAAGCGGGTGGTCCGCTCGACGAGGGTAGCGATCTGGGTGACTGCGCTGCCCATGACCAGTCGGGTAGCCGGGGCCCATTGCTGGGACCCCGGCCCCCTCAGAACCGTGCGAGCGGCTGTTCACCGCACACGGCTCAAGCAAGCCCCGTGGGCTCGCGGGCAGGCGAAGGTGCTGGACGTGTCAGCTCGGCGGCTCCGTTGCGCCGTTGACAGTGGGTGTGGAGGAGACGGATTCGTTGATCGCCCGGCGTGCTCCCGCCCAGGAAAGCGACGTACTGCTTGGAGATCGCCTTCCTGATGACGGCCCGCCACGTCTCCCATTCCTGGGGGCTTCGCGGCGGGTGGTCGGCGTGCAGCAGGAGCCCTCCGCAGACCGGGCAGCGACCGCACTGGGCCTGAAGCAGGCGCACGGTCATGCCGTCGACCGGCGGAGGTGGTCCCTTGCGACGCCGCTGGGCCCAGTACGACTCCAGGGCCGGGTCGTCCGGGGACGCCCTGCCCTTGACCAGCTGGTGCCGGACGATCTTCGTCCAGGAGAACTTGAGCAGGTAGGCGCCGCTGTCGCGGTCGCCGAACACCCACTGGTCTTTCCTGGCCTTGTTGAACCGGCCGAAGTACTTGCTGGAGACCCAGTGCTTCGGCTTGTTCGGGTGGCTGTGCTTGGCCCACTTGTAGGCGAGCGTCCACATGTAGTTGTCCAGCGCCGTGAAGACCTCGCTGGACACCACCGTCCGGTAGTAGGCCGACCAGCCCCGCACGATGGGGTTGATCTTCTTGAGCACAGCCGCAGCGTTGGCCCCTCGCAGGGCCAGCATCTCGGCGTGCAGCCGTTCCCGGATCCGTCGTTGTGCCGCTGTGCTCGGCTTGATCAACAGTTTGCCGTGATACCGGCGGACGTTGAACCCCAGGAAGTCGAATCCGGCCTCCGCGTGGACGATGCGTGTCTTGTCCTCGTGGAAAGCCAGTCCCCTGGGCGTCAGCCATGCGGCCAGCCGTTCCTTGACCTGTTCGGCTTGCTCACGGCTGGTGCACATCACGACGAAGTCGTCTGCGTACCTCACCAGCACGGGACTTCCGCTCTGCGCACTGCCGGCGTCTCGGCCGGCGGTTAAGTAACGGACCCCCGCGGCTTCCTCCATCCCGTGCAGGGCCACGTTGAAGAGCAACGGGCTGATCACCCCGCCCTGCGGAGTTCCCTCCTCGGTCGGGGCGAACCGACCTTTGTCCACGACCCCGGCCTTCAGCCATCCTCGGACCAGTCCCCGGGCGGGGAAGGTGCCGAGCGCGGCCATCAGCCGGGCGTGGTCGATACGGTCGAACGCCGCCGTCAGGTCCGCGTCGAGCACCCACACACGCTGCGGGTTCTTCCCGTTCAGCGTGGAGTAGATGGCCCCGATCGCGTCGTGACAGCCACGGCCGGGCCGGAAGCCGTACGACTTCGGCTCGAACCGCGCTTCCCACTCGGGTTCCAGCGCGCCCAGTGCCACAGCCTGAAGGCACCGGTCGACGATCACGGGCATGGTGGCTTCATACTGCCCCTCCTGCTGTGAGAGTTGTAGTTTCGATGGGTGATTTCACGGTTCGGCCGGCGAGTTGGAGGCAAGTGGCCTCGTTGTCGCTGGTCCAGGGGATGCTCAGGCGTCCGTCGGCGGCGCGCACGGTGTCGAGGCGGCCTCGGGCGATCCAGTAGTAGACGGCTCCCTGACGGACGCCGAGGCGGGTAGCGGCCTGCTGGATGCTCAGTTCGCCGCGAGCTTGGGCCTGTGGTGGGAGCGGGTGGCTCCCGCGGCCGGTGGGGCCTGGGTGTCCCCGCCGGGCCAGGTGCGCGCGCAGGTCGGCTTCGACCCGCTCGTTCCAGGGGATGGCGATCCGTCCGGCGGGGGTGCGGTGGGCGGGGAGGTGACCGACGCGGATCTGGTAGCGGACGGCCGCGTCCAGGACGCCGAGGCGGGTGGCGGCCTGCGGGATCCCGATCTCGCCCTCGCGCGCCGACTGCACCGGCAGCGGGCGCGGTCCGGTCGGGGCGAACTGTTCGGGGTGGGTGATCCAGTCCCGGCATACGGCCTCGATCTGGTCGTTCCAGGGGATCAGCCAGCGGCCGGTGGGGTCCTTGCGGGCCGGCAGGCGCCGACAGCGGATCCAGTAGTAGAGGGCGTGCTCGACCACGCCGAGGCGGGCGGCGGCCTGCTGGACGGTGACTTCGCCGGGCCGGGCCTGGGCTGGTGGACCCGGTCGCGGGGTCAGGTGCCCAGAAGCGCCGATCTGCTCGCGGCATACGGCCTCGACCTGGTCGTTCCAGGGAATGCGCCAGCGTCCCCCGGGGTCCTTGCGGCCGACGAGCCGGTCGTGGTGGAGCCAGTAGTAGACGGCGTTCGCGGTGGTCTGCAGGATCTTCGCGGCCTGGTCGACGGTGATCTCGCCGTCCTGGAAGGGGGACTTGGCCGGGATCTTGTAGGTGTGGCCCACCCACTTGACCGCCGCGGTGTCGTAGGGGCGTCCGGTGCCGGTGGTGAGCCCGGCCTCGGCCAGCGCGGCGACGACCTGCTCATCGCTGTGGCCCGGACGCATCGCGGCGATCAGTTCGCGTGCTGCGGCCGGGGTCCGCCGCACCTCCGGGGAGGTGAGCGGCCTGGTCAGGGTGAGTTCGTCGGTGGCACCGGTGTGCCATCGGATCCCGATCCGGGCGCGGGCCCGGACGGTTTCGGGCAGCAGGGTGACGTCCGCGACCAGGGTCCGCAGCAGGCGCTTGCGGTCCCGGTCCTTCGTACCGGGGTCGCGCCACAGTCCCGGCAGGTCGGCGGCCAGAGCCTGCAACGCGGTGCGGTCCGGTAGCGGCGGGCGGGCCTCACGCGCCGTGGTCAGAGCGGCCCGGGCCTGGTCGAGCGCGGCCAGCCTCGCCTCCCAACGGGCCTCCAGCGTGCGGGCGACCATCCGGTTCTCCGGCTCCACCGCGCTGAAGGCACGCTCGGCGCGGTCGGCGTCGTACTGCGCGCGCTCGACGGCGAGCTCGGCCGCGCGGTGGGAACGGCTGTGCCGGTCGGTGACCTCGTCGGCCGCGGCCAGGGCCCGCTCGACCTGGCCGGGCTGCATGGTCTCCAGCAGCAGGCCGGCCACCGCGTCGTCCACGATATCGGCGCGGATCGAGCGGCAGGTCGGCGTGGCTTCGTGGTCAGCGCGTGAGGACGAGCAGCCGTAGGCGGCCTGGCCGTCGTGGTGGTAGCGGGTGGTCATCGGGCGTCCGCAGGACCCGCAGAACATGATCCCCTGACACAGGGCCAGTCCCTCGCGGGCGGGCCGGGCGCCGTCGTGGGTGCAGTTGGCCTTCAGCTTCGCCTCGGCCGCCACGAAGTCCGCCCAGGTCCAGTAGCCCTCGTGGTGGTCGTGCAGGACGATGGGCCACTGCTCGCGGGGCAGCAGCGTGATGCCCGTAGCCACGGTTCCGTCCGGCCGCACCCGGCGCCGGGTCGAGTACCGGCCGTAGACATACGCCCCGGCATAGCACGGGTTCCGCAGCACCCCCAGCGCCCGGGAGTGCGTCAGCTTGCCCCACCGCAGCTGCCCGGCCCACGCCCCTCCGTAAGCTCGCAGCGGGAAGCGTCGGCCAACGAACGCGCCCACGACCTGGAAGGCAGAGCCGCCGGCCGCGAAGGCTGCGAACACGTCGCGGATCGCGGCCTGCACCTCGGCGTCGGGGTCGATCACGCACTCGCCCGCGTCGTCGTAGACGTAGCCGACCGGCAGCGGGAACCGCAGCTCGCCGCGCTCGGCCGCGGCCCGCTTCGCGCCCTGCAGCCTCCCGGACAGGATGTGCAGCTCGGCCTCCGACATGCTGCCTTTCAGGCCGAGGAGGAGCCGGTCGTTGATGTTCGCCAGGTCGTAGACGCCGTCGCCGTTGATCAGCAGCGCGTCGGTCAGCCGGGCGAGCTCCAGCAGCCGGGCGAAGTCGGCCGAGGACCGGGCCAGGCGGGAGACCTCCAGGCCGAAGATCGCCCCGATCTCGCCGAGACACACCTTCGCGACCAGGTCCCGGAAACCCTCGCGGACCTGCCCGAACTTGCCCGACACGCCCAGGTCGGCGTCGATGACCAGCACGTCCTCGCGGTCCCAGCCCAGCGCGACCGCCTCGTCCCCGAGCGCGTACTGCCGAGCGGTGGACTCGGTGTTGTCCCGGACCTGCACCAGGGTGCTCTGCCGCAAGTAGATCGCCGCCGTCCGCGAGCGGTGAGACGCGGTGATCTTCGAGGTCCCGTTCACGATCACGGCCGCCTCCCACCATGGACTCGACCATGTTGGCCAGCACCATCACCATCTCCACGCAACACCCGGGCGATGACGGCACGGCCCCTCGCTTCCGCCCCCGGCAGGGCTGGTGCGCAACACAACTGTCGTCCCATCAGGATCCGCCCCCATCCGGCGCCGCACCACGGCTCACCAGGGCATCCACCAGCGCACGAAGCGCGCTCAGTCCCTCGACCGCGAGCCGGTCGCCCGACGGCTCCCCGCCACGATCCGTCCACTCCTGCGGCAACGTCACGCTCCGGCTCACACCGCACTCGCAGACGAACACCAGCGCACCGCTCCGGCGCTTGACGAACAGGATCTCCAACTGCTGGCCGGCCAGCGCGTGGAACGGGTGGGTCACCGTCAAGGAACCCAAGGACTGCTTGGACGACCCGGCACTATGCCGTGACCGTCGGAATCCCGAGGCCGCGTTTCTTCGTGGTCCCCGGTTTGGGGATGAACACCCGCTTGACCGGCTGGGGAGTCCAGGGTCGGGCCTGGTGCTGGACCCCGTGGGCCAGCGCGGCCTTCGCCTGGGGAAGCAGCACAACCTTCCCGTCGACTCCCGCCGTCGCGCGTCCAGCGTTGATCTCCGTGACCCGCCGCACGCTCACGAGCGTGTTCGAACGGGACCGGAGCATCAGCTCCTGCAGATTGCGGACCTTCTTGAGGTCCCCTGCCTGCGATGCCGTGAAGATCCTCTGCCGCAGACGCCGTACGTCCTCCTCGGCCCGGCGCCAGTTGATCGACGCCCAGTCCAGGTCTTCGCCCTCGGGTCCGTTCACCGTTGCGGCGGCGGCCAGGGCGGCCGGGACCGCTCCGTCCGCATCCGTCATGGTGTCCAACTTGTCCCTCGGTTCCGTCGTCGTTGTCCAGTGAGTCCGCACAGACTCACCCGGCCCACGTCAGCACCCTTTCGGGTCCAGGCAGCAGCCTGTATCCGGACGGTTATGCGGGGCGATCGGCGGAGAGGCCGATCATGCTGCCCCGGGTTCCCGATTCCTTTCGGCTTCCGGCGTTGGCTTCTTGGGCCATCCTGTTCCCGCTGGGGAGTTGAGCCTTCCTTGCGGTCGGCCGACCGAGCCACGCAGGCTCGGACCCCAACGGGGTTTCCACGTTCCACACGAGTGAGATACGACCGGGGTGGGTGCTCTCTTTACCCCGAGGCGGCGGTGTCCACCTGGCCGGAGTGACCTCTACCAGCCAACGCCTGCCGCTTCTCAACGGCCAGCCATGCACCCCGCTGGTGCTTTCCATCGGCGAGGCTTGGGATCACGAGGCATCAACGAGAGTTCACTTGCGTTCACCCGTCCGGTCTTCCCCTTGCCGGTAACTCCCGGATGGAACGGGAGTCCTTGGGCTTTCCCCTGAGCTTCGCACCACGCCGTTACCGTCGTCGCACGTCAAGGGCGGGGACGGGTCATACGGACACGGACCCGTGACTGCACCTACGGCCTCATCAGCCGCCCCTCCAAACGGTCAGTCCACTCAAACTCGTGCAGCTTCGTGTCGCACAGTCTCCCTCCCAATGCCCGGGGACAAGGCGGTCGCGCACCTCGGCGGGCCGCTCGTGGATCGGGGTCGCTTCCTTGATCTGCGAGCGCCACTGGCCGGTGACGCTGTTGTGGATGCTGCGGCGGGTCGGGCGTCCTGAACGCAGGCGCCGCTGCAGGGACTTGGCCAGTACCCCGCGAGCCTGCATGAACAGGGACTTGTAGATGGTCTCGTGACTGATCCGCATCCCGGAGGCATCGGGATACGCCTTCGCCAGATGACCGGCTATCTGCTCGGGCGACCAGTCGTCGGCCAGGCGAGCGGCGACCACGTCCCGCAGGGGCTCGTTCAAGGCCAGCAGGCAGAGCTTGGGGCGCCGGGCGCGTTGCCATGCCCGGTCCTCCGCGTCGACGGCCCGGTAGTGCTCAGTGCCCTTGTTACGGCTGATCTCACGGCTGACGGTGGAGGCGGCCCGTCCCAGGGACCGGGCGATCGCGCGCATCGAGTCCCCGCGGGCCAGGCCCCGGGAGATCAGCTCGCGTTCGCCGTCGGTCAGGAACCCGGGCCGACGCGAGCGGACCGGCGGGACGTAGCCGCCGTTCGACTTGAGGATCGTGAAGACCGAGCCCGGTGGCCGCCCCAGTGCCCGGGAGATCTCACTGATCGACTCGCCGGCCTTCCAGCGGTCCCACAACTCACGCTTCTGCGCGTCCGACATCCCCGGACGGCCCATCCTCGCCATACGCCACACCCTCTCCTACCTGGGGTGTTGCGCTGACCGTTTGAGTTCACCACGGCCTTCTTCGCCCGGGAGAGCGACCGGTGAGCGACGTCTACCGGTTCATCGCGGCGGAGAAGGCCACCTACCCGGTCACCCTGCTGTGCCGCATCCTCAAGGTGCCGCGCTCCTCTTTCTACGCCTGGGCCGAGGGCGAAGGGGCCCGGCGTGCGCGCCTGCGCGCCGATGACGCACTCGCGCACGAGATCACCGTGGTCCACCTCGCCTCCCGGGGCGCCTACGGCGTCCCGCGAGTCCACGCCGAACTTCGGCGGCTGGGCCACAGCGTGAACCACAAGCGGGTCGAGCGGCTGATGCGCGAACGCGGCATCGCCGGGGTCACCCGCCGCCACCGCCGGTCGCTGACCCGC
>OVEP011218266.1_pt1 | contig 19710 bp, 19 predicted proteins | sample 1779801 | NCBI WGS metagenome assembly OVEP01 (sample SAMEA3914791, study PRJEB12502) | metagenome | biome: forest; material: soil | place: Canada | collected 2011-07-03 | depth 0.1 m
GCCATCTTCCATGCCGTCACGCGAAACCGAACCGTCTAACGGCCGATTAAAATTCCATAGCAAAGGGCGTCCGTTTCTGCGGGCGCCCTTTTCACAATGTTCCGAGCCCAGGCACCGGCTTGCTAAGCGAGGGCACGCCCTCTGAGTCTGGACTCTTCTTGAGGCCGGTTCAAAATAGTCAGGGCCATCCGGGCGGCCACAGTCGCCCACCCGCGCGCGATTGAAGCCTTCTATTTTTCGAGATGATAGGCCTTGGACGACCTTACCGGCACGCCCAAGGCCACTGGCGATCGCCCGCTCTCGACGACCCCGAGCGGCTAGAATCACACCCCTTGGTTGACGATCCATTAACGATGTTCGCACATCCCGCCTGGGCATGTTCCACAGATATGTGGGCCGTGGCCGGCGGCGTCGGTCACGAATCTGGCGCGCCCTAAGATGGGGATCGAGGGCGAGGCGTAATGACTTTCACCCGATCGTCCGTCTGAATGAGCCCCTCTCGTTCGACCAGTGCCAGGATGCCCCGTCGGCCTAGGGCCGCTTTCACGAATTCACCCGCCAATTCAGGATGACCATATTCATGCGCGATGACCTTGCCGGGGTGACGGCACGGGACGTTGTCTTCGGTGACGAACAGGGTGGCCCCGGACGGGAATACCAGCCGCGTTGCCGGCGGTATCGCGCTCAGGTTCGGCAGGTTCTGGGTAGCCAGATTGGCCCCAAGCCAGGAGGGGTAGATTTTCGCTATGCCCATGGCCTCGGCGACCGTTGCGCAGTCCTCGATCGACACGATGGATATCTGCCGCGTATTGCTGATGGGCGTGCCGCGGGGGTGCCAGGGCGTCCGCGCGCAGGACGGACGCGTCAAGCCGAAGTGGCGGTCACCGGCGAAGCCGCCGAAATGCAGCATGACCTCGCCGGTGACCTCCGTTACGAAGCCCTCCCCCCGCGCTATCAGGATCTCGGCAACCTTCGGCATCATGCCATCCTTTGACCGCGCGCCGCCGGCCGGACGCCATGGTCTGTCCTGCCAGGTCCGTGCGCTGCCGTCACGCCGCGACGGCGCTTTTCTTCGCCGTATTGTCCTGCGCTACGCCTCGAACCTGGCGTGTGATGACACGATGGACGAAGCGAAGCTTCGCGCGTACCGCAGGTGTCAGGATGAACGGATAGAGCGGTCGCTCTCCCATGCTGTGATGCAATGAATTCATCGTTATGGAAAGCGGCACCCAAAGATTGGCAAGCGTCTCGAACTCGGTTTCGCGATAGGGGTCGATGGCGATTTCCTCGGGCGTCGCCCCACAAGCGCTCAGTCGCATGGCATGACTTCGCGCCATTTCCAGCGTGTCGACGATATGCAGGCAATGGGCGAAGGTCTCGGCGAAGTCTTCCCACGGGTGGCTGGACGCATATTCGCTGATGAACCGCTTCTGCCAATCCGAGGGCGGCCCATCTTTGTAATGCCGCTCCAGCGCCTGGCCATAATCCAGGCTATCGTCACCGAACACGGCGCGGCATTCGGCGATCAGCCCGCCATCCCGCACCAACTGGTTCCAGATGAAGTGACCGGTCTCGTGCCGGAAATGACCGAGCATGGTCCGGTAGGGCTCATGCATCTTCGCGCGCAAGGTTTCCCGCTCGGCGTCGTCGGCCTCCGCGGCGCGGATGGTGATCAGCCCTTCATCATGGCCGGTCATCGGCTTCTCGATCGTGCCGTCCGGAAGTCGCCGATCCTCGAGAAAATCGAAAACCAAGCCACCGGTCGGGTTCTCCTGCCGGGTCGGCGCCGGCAAGTTCCACTTCAGGAATGAATAGAACAGATGGCGCTGCGCCGCCCCGATCGCGCGCCAATGGGCAAGGGTTTCGGGCAGGTTGGCGCTCGGAACCATCCGGTTATGGCGGCAGGCGCGGCAGAAAGTGTCGGGGCTGTCCGCTTCGACCACCCAGTTGCAGACGTCAACCTTCGCATTCTGACACAGACGAAAACGTCCGGTCGATCCGGAGGCCAGACCCCACGTATCACCCGCGCCCGGCGCGAGCGCTTCCAGCGACTGGGTATCCGCGACGAAGCCCAGGCGCGCGCCGCAATTGAGGCAATTGCGATTTTCAAAATAGGTCGTGTTACCGCATGTGGCACAAGAAAAGTCGCGCATCGTTTTCCCCTTATTCCGCCAGCACGGCGTCTACCGTTTGCGGCTCGACGGCGTAGTGAATGGGCTTGAAGGCATAGTTGTTGGATTGCAGGGCCGAACACGCCGTCAGCGCCACGATCAAATCCATGGTCGCTTCGAACAGAATATGGTCGCCGGCTTTCGACTTCGGCGGATCGACCTTCAGTTCCCCGGTCTCGCCATTGACCTGAACGTTCATGAAAATGTTGAAGGCGACAGGGATTTGGTCAGGCCGGATGCCATAGGGCTCCAGCGCATGGGACAGATTGCCGAAGCAGCCCTGGTGGGGATGCTCGTCCCCGTAGATAATGCGGAACGTATCCTTCGAACACGGCGTCAGCAGGAAATCGTGACGTCCAACCGTGTCCTCGACGATACGCAGCATGACATTGCTGCGATTTGAATAGAGCGGATCACCCACACTCAGGAACAGCTTGCTGGCATAATCCAGCGTGCGTCCGGAAGAGATGACCTCATCGGTATCCTCGGCGTTGAAAGCCAGCATGTCGGAGACCTGTTCCCCATTCGGGTCGATGACGCGCAAGCGCTCACCCTTCTTGAGCCTAAAGGCCGTGCCGGAACGCGGCGGTATTTCTGTAATCATGGTGCCCTCTGGTTTTGCGGCAACCTAGAAAATCGGACGTAAGCGAGAGGTTGCGAACATTACGGGAAAAATAGTCATTCGATAAAGTGAAACTTTTCGAGTCTGTTCCTCATAAAGAAACGCTCATTTCATGCGCTTATGCGGCATTTGCGGCGCGCAAAACGGCTTCCGGGCGCATTCTTACTCAGCCCCGGACTAGATTACCCCTCCGAACAGGAAGGTTTAGTCGTGTATATTTCCCAAGCGTCTCAAGATGAGATCGTGTGCGCACAAGGCGCGCTGATCGAGCGATTTGAAGCCCATATCCGTGACCGCGCCTTCCCGTGCGTCGGCGCAAAATCGGCGCTTTCGCGTAACCGGATGCAGTTCCTCGTCGTCGGCGATCTGCGGTGCCCGCGCGACGACCGCACCATTTACGACTCTCTCCGTGACTTCGCCGGCGCCTACAAGGCGAACCCCGGGCCCTTTCAAAGCTTCGTCGTGCTGTTTCAGACCGCTGAGACCCTTTCCGAGGAAGTCTTTGAACGGGCCATGTGGAATAGATTGCAAGCGCTCGAGGCGCTCGATGCCGCCGAGGGGCACGCCTACGACCCTCGCGTAAGTGCCGACGTCAACGATCCCAAGTTCTCACTCAGCTTCGGCGGCGAAGCCTTTTTCGTTGTCGGCCTCCATCCCGGCGCCAGTCGTCCGGCCCGTGCCTTCGATGTGCCTGCGCTGGTTTTCAACGCGCATGATCAATTCGAAACGCTGCGCGCCGAAGGCCGCTACGAAACGCTTCGCGACAGCATTATCAGCCGTGACATCGCCATGGCGGGATCTGCCAATCCGATGCTCGCCCGTCACGGCGAGCGCTCAGAGGCCGTGCAATATAGCGGCCGCCATGTCGAGGACAGTTGGATTTGCCCCTTCCAACGCCTTCACGTCAACTAGGCGCAAAACGATGGCACTTGTCCCGGCTTTCCCACTCGCTGCGCTGCTCGTGACGGCATGCGTCGCGCAGGTCATTCACATGCGACGCCGACGACAGCCGGCGACAGTCTGGGATTGGTAGTGCGCCCGGATGGACCCGAACAGTTTCACAAGGACGCGCGCCCATGGAAAATCAGCGTATCCGGCCGCGCCTTCCTATCTTGATTTCGACAAAGGGGCGTACGCGTGGCGCGACGATATTGATTACCGCGCCTGCCCCGACCTCTATCGCGTCGGTAAGGGCGAGCAAGGCGTCCTGATCGTCGAGCCCTACAAATCAGAAATTCTGCCGCTGTGGCGCTTCAAGACCGAAGACATCGCCCGGACGTCCGCTGAGTCGATCCTGGAAAAATTCCGGTCGTTTATGACAATGGGTGATTTCGTCGGCGCCGACATGGCGCGCAAATTCCTTCAAATGGGTTTCACCCGTGCGCGACGGTACGCCAAACACAAGGGCGGCCGAAAATTCTGCGCGGATTCCCTCCACGCGCCGCTGACCAAAGGTACTGGAGATCCAATGAAAGCGCGGGCCGCACAGGTTTTCTATGATGCCTGGCAACGGGTTGAGGCGGATGCCGACTATGCCACTCAAAAGCGGCGATGGAAGCAGGAGCTCGGATAGCGCTTCGACATTCCTTTTCCGGTAGTTCGGCGCTGCGCCTACCGGATGCGAACTTGAAATCTGACTGGCACCGACTAGCGCAATTCAATTTTACGCCATCCCTAGGTTCACAGTTTCAAGCCGCATCGGAAGATTACCGACGTGACTGTACAGGTCGTTCAACGCCAATCTGAATGGCAAGACGGATCTTTTGCCGCCTCGAGAATACCAGGAACGACTATGCCACTCATCTTGTTCATGCGCTTTTTATTCTCGCTTCTGTCCCTCGTCCTGCTCGCCGCCACGGCCTACCTTCTATGGACGTGGTACCAGGGCGACTCGTTCATCGACGTCTATCACGTGCGTCACCTCGTCCGTCATGACTGGCGGCTGTGGACCGGAATTGCGGGCCTTGTGTGGTCATTCGGCGGCGGCGGACTTCTGATCAAGCCCTTCCTCGCAAAACCGGACAAGGCGCCAAGCCGCTCGGCGCATCCCGCTGGGGAGATCATTCCAGGCGCAAATGGCGCAATGCTCTATGTCGAACAGGAGGGAGCCCCTGATGAGCCCGTGATTATCCTCACGCACGGATGGGGTCTGGACAGCACCATCTGGTCCGTTGCCAAACGCGACCTCGCCAAGACGTTTCGTGTGGTCAGCTGGGACCTGCCTGGCATGGGCAAATCAAAGGCGCCCAACGCTGCCGTTAGTCTGAGCAGCTTCGCCGAGAACCTCGCCCTCGTCATTCGCCATACCGGTGCGGAAAGGGTTGTCCTGGTCGGTCATAGCATTGGCGGAATGAGTGTTCAGACCTTGGCGCGCGATAACTCCGGACTTTTCAATGACCGAGTTGCGGGCGTCGTTTTGGTGAACACCAGCTACCACAATCCCCTGAAGACGATGGCTTTCAGAGGTCTTGCGCAGGCACTGCGCTTTCCGATTCTCGAGCCGCAACTGTTTATCACCATGTTGTTGTGGCCCATTGCCTGGCTGAGCGCGTGGAAGAGCTATCTCGATGGATCGGCCCATGTGGCCAATCGCTTTGGCTTCGGCGCCTACGTCACCCGTAGCCAGCTCGAACAGACAACCCTTCTCACCATCCGCAACTCGCAGCGCGCCCAGGCCAAAGGGAATCTCGCCATGTTCCGATGGGACGCCGATCGCGCCCTGGCCGACAAGAACACGCCCGTGCTCGTGATTGCCGGCAGCTGGGATATCGTCACCAAGCCAAGCGCAAGCATCCATATAGCGGGAACGATCCCCGGCGCCGAACTCATGATCGTCAATAAGGTCAACCACATGGGTTTCCTCGAGCGCGCCGATCTCTACAATCCGGCCATCGCAAGGTTCGCAAGCGACGCCTTCCAGAAGTGCCATACCCTTCGCGGGCCGACAGCGGGAGCGGCGTAAGGGCCCGGTTGTCGAAGGCGCAAGGAAACCGATCGACGCCCTGCCGGCTAATCCCTTGCGGCATTGCCGATCATTTCGGCGAGCTTCAGCCGAGCCAGTCCCTCCGCCGCCGCTTCAGCGAGCGGCGACACGAAATTGTGCGCCTCAACGACATCCTCACGTCCGTCATAACTCACATGAACCTGTTCCGCAAAAACCCGATCGGCGCCCTCCAGTCCACCAATCTCCAGTGGTTTCCAGGGCGTGTCCTCAATGTGATGATGGTGCATGGCTTCGTCCTTAGCGACTTGCCGAGCCGTCGCCCGGAATGCGCGGAATAAGTTCTAAATGCCGTAGAGGCTCGATGCCGACCCTGCCGTCGCCTGAATCCCAGACTACATAGGCCTGACTGGCTTTCGCCACAGGATAATCGCGACGAGCGACGCCCGTTTGAATTTCGGCCGGGTCGGTTGTAATCGTGCCCAGGCCCTTTGTCTGATGGCGAACACGGTCGCCGTCGTGGAGGCGGTTTGAGTTGATGGCAGGCATGACCCACTCCTGCAGCCCCGCACCATGATCACATGTATCAACGTAAAAACCCAATTGGTCCAGAAAGCCTTACTCATCTAGCGTCGATCAAGGTCCGTGGCGCGGTCCGCGATGCCAGGGCCGAGGGCACCCTGCCAGCCGCATCGTGGGCGCACAGTGCCTTGCTACGGAAGGGCCAGGTCAGCCAGTTTACGCTTAACGCGAAGACCGACGACAACGGCATGGCCGACATGTTTGTCGCCGCTAGGATCGTCTATATATTGCAAGTCGGGCTGGAAGGTAAAACCGTTTTTGGTCTGAACCTGGTAGGTCGCCTCGATCGTGGTTTCGGCTGTGGCCAGACCCGGCGTGGCGGCGAGGTATGGCCCGCCGAAACCGGCGCGATATAGGGCCAGGCCCGCCTGGTCTCTAGGCCGAGCATTGAGCCAGCCTGTCCAGACAATACCGCCACCCTCATAGTTGGAAATCTTCAGGGCGTCGCTGTCGGTCTGGCCAAGGCGCAGCCAGCCATCGATCTTGCGGTCACGGTGCGCGGCGTTGCGCCACACCGTCGTGGCGTATTGTTCGTAGACGCCGGCGCGCAACGCCTGCCCAGCGCCAAACGCGGAGGCTTGCGCCGTATAGATCCAGCCACCCAGCTTGAAGACGCCGTCGTGCAGAGTTTGTTCGCGCTCGACGATGGCGGTCGCGCCATGTTCACCGGAAAAGCCGATATGGGTAAACGCGCGCGGATGGCCAGGGTCGCCCGAGACGCCGCCAAACAGGCCAAGGCGCCAGAAATAGCCGTTGCTCGGCTGCCATTCCGAAACGATACCCAGGCTGGTGATCGGATAGATCGACGGCGCGGTCTGGCTGTAGTCAGGACCAATGCCGCTGGATGAATTCAGGAATAGACCGCCGACGGGCTGGACGTCGAATATTCGGTTGAGGTTGATAATGCCGACAGTGGTGACGAGACGAGCCTGGCCCACCGTCTTGCGCAGCCATAGTTCGTAAAGGTGGGTCGCCGGAACTGCATCGAGGCTTGACACCGACTGCATATCGCCGCTGTACCGCTGAGAAAACCGGCCGCCGCCGTCGACCAGGACATCGACATAGCCGCGCCAGCCAGAGCTGTTCTTCCATGACCCGGCCATCTCGAGATCGGTCACCGGCAGGGCGCCGGTCTTCAGGCCGCCCTCGACATCGTCCATCACATCGGTATTCAGCGTTGCGGTCAGCGTAAACGGCGTCTTCGGGGTTGGAACATCGTCTGCATGGGTTGGCCCCCGCGAACAAGCCGGCCAGGCCAGCCGCTGCGGCAAGCCATGCAGTGCAGCGGGTCAGGTAGGCTTGCCCCATCCTATTTGTGAAACCAGCTGATGATAAGCGCCCCTGCGGCCAAGGTCATGACGGCCGTGGCGAGCCAGCCGATGATGCTGAGCACGGGCGGGATCGTGAATTCACCCATAATCGTCCTGCGGCGCGACAGGTGCATCATGATGATCATGACCGGCACTGCGGCCAGGCCGTTGAGCACAGCGCTCCAATACAGGGCCTTGACCGGATCGATCGGCGTGAAGTTAAGCCCGACGCCGATCAGGGTCGCCGCGGCGATAACACCGTAAAACGCCTTCGCCCGCTTCGGCGTCTGCGCCAGGCCGACCGGCCAGCGAAAGAGCTCGCCCACCGCAAAGGCGGCGCTGCCAGACAGCACCGGCAGGGCCAGCAATCCGGTACCAATCATGCCGGCTGCGAAGATTACGAAGGTGAAGGGTGTCAACCGGCGCCGAAAAGGAACCCACTATAGGCGCCGAAAAGGGACCCACTTTTTGTGTGTGAACGCGGCGTAGCGCGGAGCTGTTAAGCGTAGCGCAGCGCGTAGCCGCGTTCATCCACCGGCGGTTCAGCTTCGCCCGGAGGGGGGGCTGGGGGGAGGTTGAACAGATTGTGGATGGTTTCAGGCGCGGTGTCGTAGACGCCAGCTGTCGTTGCCGGTTTCGACGATGTCGCAGTGGTGGTCAGCCGGTCGAGCAGCGCCGTGGTCATCTTCGGATCGCCGAAGACGGTGGGCCACTCGGCGAAGGTCAGGTTGGTCGTGATGATGACCGATGTGCGCTCGTAGAGCTTGCTGATCAGGTGGAACAGGAGCTGGCCGCCGGCCTGTGGGAACGGCAGGTATCCCAGCTCGTCGAGGACGATGAGATCGAGCCTGGCGAGTTGTTCCGCCATGGCGCCGCCCTTGCCGAGGCGGGCCTGCTCCTGCAGGCGATTGACGAGGTCGACAGTGTTGTAATAGCGGGCCCTGGCGCCCTTGCGGACGAGGTTGGCGGTGATGGCCAGGGCCAGATGCGTCTTGCCCGTGCCGGTTCCGCCGATGAGCACGACGTTGCGGTGACCGCCGAGGAACTCGCCTTCATTGAGGCTCCTGACCAGGCTCTCGTTGATCGGCGTACCGTCGAAGACGAAGCTATCGAGATCCTTGACGACGGGCATCTTTGCCGCGGCCATGCGGTAGCGGATCGAGGCGGCCTCACGGTGAGCGGCTTCGGCCTTCAGAAGTTCGGCCAGGATCTCGGTGACGGAGCGGTTACGCCGAATGCCGGTCGTGACGGCCTGGTCATAGGCCTGGGCCATGCCCTTCAGACCCAGTTGTCCGAAGGTAGCGATGATCTCATGCCGCTGCATCTTGGCCTCGCAGGCGGTCGTAGCGGGCACAGTCGGCGAGCGGCGGATGCTGGAGCGTCAGCACCTCGGCCGTGGTGAGTGGCTCGGGCCTTGTCGGTCCGTTAGCGCGCGCCAGGATGTTCAGGATGATGTCGTCGCTGGCGACGCCGGCGTCGAGGGCTTCCTTCACCGCGCTCTCGACGCTCACCAGCCCGTGGTCGGGAACGGCGGCCAGGACGCGGACGAAGCGCCGGTGGCCTTCATCGTCTTCGCCGAACTTGCGCTTCAGGCGCGCCAAGGCCGGCGGCAGGCTCCAATCCTTGAACGGAGCGCCGTTGCGCAAGGCGCCGGGCTTGTGGACCAGGACCGGCAGGTAGTGCCAGGGATCGTAGATGGTGTGGTCGCGGCCAAACTGGCGGGCGTGCTCGGCAATGGTCTCGCCGGCAAAGCGGACGATGATCCGGTCGGCATAAGCGCGGACCTGAACGGTGCGCCGCGCGGCCTTGGCCATGACGGAATAGCGGTTGCGGTCGAAAGAGATCAGGCACGTTCCGGTGACGGCGTGTTCGGTCTCGTGGAAACCGTCGAACGGCGCGAAGATCCGCTGCAGAACGGAACGCTCGGCGTGGAGGGCTTCGATCACCGTCATCTCGCGCTGCTCGGGGTGCGGATGCTGCGTCATCCAGCGCAGGCACTCGGCCTCCAGCCAGGCGTTCAACTCCTCCAGGGAGGCGAACCGCAGGCGGGGCTTGAAGAAGCGCTCGCGCGCGAAGTTGACCTGGTTCTCGACCTGGCCCTTCTCCCAGCCCGACGCTGGCGTGCAGGCCGTGGGCTCGAACTGATAATGGTCCGACATCAGCAGGAATCGGCGGTTGAAGGTGCGCGCCTTGCCGGTGAAAACCGTGTCAACAGCCGTCCGCATATTATCGTAGATGCCGCGTAACGGCGCGCCGCCGAAGAAAGCAAAGGCTCGCGCATGGGCGTCGAAGACCATCTCCTGGGTCTCGCGCGGATAGACGCGGATATAGAAGGCGCGCGACGCGCAAAGCCTGACGTGCGCGGCCTTCACACGCATCGGCTTACCGGCGATCTCGACGTCTTCATGGCTCCAGTCGAACTGGAAGGCCTCCCCAGGGGCGAAGCTCTGCGGCACGAAAGCCGCCGACGCCGGTGTCGGCGCCGTGGCGGCCTCGCGAGACCAGCGGGCGGCATATCGGCGCACGGAGTCGTAGGACCCGTCATAGCCCTCCTGTATCAGCAGGTCCCAGATCCGCGTCAGCCGCAGTCGGTCACGGCGGGGCTTTACGGCATCTTCCAGAAGGAGCGCGTCCAGCCGATCTCGAAAAGCCCCGAGCTTCGGGAAATGCTGCGCCGCCCGCTCGTACCTGAACTCCCCAACATCGGATCGGAGCGCCTTGCGCACCGTCTTCCGAGAAAGCCTCAGGTCCCGGCATATCTCCCGGATGCCCTTGCCTTGCGCGTGCTCCCGCCTGATCCGAACCACTGTCTCCACTATTAACATCCCGAGCTTGACCACCTGCTGAAAACCAGGCCGGTCGATTAATCCATCTCGGAATTAGTGGGTCCCTTTTAGACGCCGATCACCCCGATTAGGGGGTCCTTTTTGCACGCCGATCCCCAGTGAAGGGCCCTGCGACCGAACGAAGCGCCTCGGCCGCGTCGGCCGCCGTATTGATATTGGTCACGCCCTCGCTGTGCAGGGTCGCCGCTGTGGTCACGACGATGAAGAAGGCAATGGCGTTGGAAATCAGCATGCCAAAGACAGTGTCGAGACGGATGCGCGCGAATTCGCGCTTGGCTTGCCACGGCGCGCGGAGCAGCGGCTTGGCAAGCTTATCCTCGCGTTCTTCCTCCACCTCCTGCTCGGCTTGCCAAAAGAAGAGATAGGGGCTGATCGTCGTGCCAAGCACGGCGACGATGGCCATGACGTAATCGGTGCTGAAGGTGAATGGCGGCATGACGACGTCATGGGCGACCTGTAGCCACGGGATTTTGACGACGAAGGCGCAGATCACATAGGCGAAGAGCGAAAGGCACAGCCATTTGAGCACGGACACATAGCGCGCATAGCGAGTGAAGATCTCAAGTCCCGCAGATAGCAGGCCGAATAACACGACATAGAGCAGTTGCGGTCCGGGGATCAGCAGCTTCAATCCCGCGCCCATCGCGCCAAGGTCGGCGCCGAGATTGATCACATTGGCCACCTGCAGGACAAGGACGATGCTCGATGCCAGACCGGTCGGATAGTGACGACGCAGATTGCCGGCGATGCCGACGCCGGTCACACGGCCGATACGCGCAGAAATTTCCTGGATTGCGGCCATTAGCGGGTAACTGAACGGCAAAGTCCAGGCCAGGCCGTAGCCGAACTGTGCCCCGACCTGGGAATAGGTGGCGATACCGCTCGGGTCATCGTCCGACGCGCCGGTGATAAAACCGGGGCCCTGCGGTCCTGGGGGCGGGTTCGGCCATACGTCGATCCTGTGCGATGGATCACAGGATTCGTCACAAACCCGTAAGCAAGCGATTGGAAACCGCCCCCATAAAATCAGGCTCTCCTATCCCGCCCCCAGTGAGCTTTTTTTCGCGCGCCCGGCCCTGAAAATCTGCTCATGCGTTAGCAACCGTTCGTTCGCGTTCGTTGCGACATACGCGCCGTCCAGAACCTCGCGAATCTCCAGAGCCGCTTGCTCTATCCAAAAAGGCTTGCCGATCAGATGGACGCCGGCGTCCAGCCTAACGTTGGCGCACCATGGCATTGCGCTTGTATCCGGTCGTAGACGAGGGGCAGGTTGGGACGAGGAACTCTTTTCGCATTGACGAGCTGCGGCCATCCATTTCCGGCACGACGATTTCGGTGAACACCAGCGCAGCGAACTGCCAGGACTTCTCAGCGAGGGCATGAGGGCGCTCGCAGCCTGCCGTATTAAATCTTAAGGATGATATCGGGGGAACAGGCCGTATCTTTATATGAGGCCTGATACCGATGATGTCTCCTATCTCACCCCACCATGCATCAACTCAAGCGCTGCCATAGGCCAACGCCCAGTAGGCGTGACTGCAAAGACATATGAGGACCTTCAAATGGCCGAGAAAATGGAAGACCAAATCCTGGCGCCCGCTACCTTCGCAGACCAGTATGTCAAGCAAGGGAATCGCGGCGAAACCCGCCAGGAAGCCAAGCGCGGCGCGCCTGCCCTGACCACCCAGCAGGGCGTGCCGGTTGCCGATGACCAGAACAGCCTGAAGGCCAGCCCGCGCGGTCCCGTCCTGCTCGAAGACTTTATTCTCCGCGAAAAAATCTTCCATTTCGACCACGAGCGCATTCCAGAGCGCGTGGTGCATGCCCGCGGCTACGGCGCCCATGGCTTTTTCGAGACCTATGACAGCCTGGCCGACGTGACCGAGATGGATATCTTCCAGCGCGCCGGCGAAAAGACGCCGGTCTTTGTGCGGTTCTCCACGGTCGCAGGCAACAAGGGCTCGTCGGACCTGGCGCGGGACGTGCGTGGCTTCGCGGTCAAGTTCTACACCAAGGAAGGTAACTGGGACTTGGTCGGCAACAACATTCCGGTTTTCTTCGTCCAGGACGCCATCAAGTTCCCGGACCTGATCCACGCCGCCAAGCAGGCGCCGGACCGCGACTTTCCGCAGGCCCAGACGGCCCACGATAATTTCTGGGATTTCATCTCGCTGATGCCGGAATCCATGCACATGGTCATGTGGATCATGTCGGACCGTACCATTCCGCGCAGCTTCCGGATGATGGAAGGCTTCGGCGTGCACACCTTCCGGATGATCGACGCCAAGGGCAAGTCAACCTTTGTCAAATTCCACTGGCGCCCGAAACTCGGCGCCCAATCGGTCGTCTGGGACGAAGCGGTAAAGATCAATGGCGCCGACCCTGACTTCCACCGTCGCGACCTATGGACCGCCATCGAATCCGGGGACTTCCCTGAATGGGAACTGGGTCTTCAACTGTTCGACGAGGACTTTGCCAATACCTTCGATTTCGACGTCCTCGACGCCACGAAGCTGATCCCGGAAGAACTGGTACCGCTGCGCATCGTCGGCCGTCTCGTCCTCGACCGCTTGCCCGACAACTTCTTCGCCGAAACCGAACAGGTCGCCTTCTGCACCCAGAACGTCGTTCCAGGCCTCGACTTCACTAACGACCCGCTCCTTCAAGGCCGCAACTTCAGCTACCTCGACACACAGATCAAGCGCCTGGGCAGCCCGAACTTCGCACAATTGCCGATTAATGCGCCGAAGTGTCCGTTTGCGCATTTCCAGCAAGATGGCCACATGGCCTTTGCCAATCCTAAAGGCCGCGCCAATTACGAGCCCAACTCGTGGACGCCAGCCGCCGGCGCCGAGCCCGGCCCGCGCGAAACGCCGAAGGGCTATCGCAGCGTCGCTGAACAGGTCGAAGGTCCGAAACTGCGCATTCGGCCGGAGTCGTTCGCCGACCATTATAGCCAGGCGCGCCAGTTCTACATCAGCCAGACCGAGATCGAACAGGCGCACATCCAAAGCGCTCTGATTTTCGAACTCAGCCGCTGCGAGCGGATCGACATCCGTACCCGCGTCGTCTCTCATTTGCGCAATATCGACGAAAAATTGGCCAATGTGGTGCTCGAGGGCCTCGGCCTGCCGGCGCTACCGGAACCGGCCCAGGCCGCTCAGGCGACCCGCACCGATCTTGAGCCGTCCGACGCTCTCAGCATTCAGAAGAAGAACCTGGGCCTGCTAACGGGCCGCAAGTTCGGTATCCTGCTCGGTGACGGTGCCGATGCCGCGCTTTTCAAGGCGATCACCAAAGCCGCAACCGCGGGGGGCGCCAAAGTCGAAATCGTCGCTCCCAAGGTCGGTGGCGTCGAACTGTCCGACGGCACGCTCGTGGAGGCCCAGTACAAGATCGAAGGCGGTCCTTCGGTCCTGTTCGACTTCCCGGTCGTTTTGGCTTCTGGCCCGGGCGCCGACAAGCTCTCGAAGTTGCCGGCGGCGCGGCAGTTTGTTGCCGATGCCTTCGCTCACTACAAGTTCGTCGCCTATTCGTCGGAGATTGTCCCGCTTCTCGAAAAGGCCGGCATCATCGACGATCTCGACGACGGGTTTATCGAACTGGATGCCAAGAAGGACGTGGCGGAATATTTCGGCAAGCTTTCAGAGGTGCGCCATTGGGCGCGCGAAAAAGCCATGCTGGCGCTCAATCCCGACTTGCCCTCGGCAACCTGACCTTTCCAAAGGACGACTGACAATGGCATTCGAAACCGACGCCCGGACGGGCAAGACAGCAACCGTGTTGATCCACGGCCTGGGCGAGACGCCGATGATCCTTGCCCCCGTAGCCCTGGCACTCCGCCAACAGGGCCATAGGGTCGAGAGCATCGCCTACCCTTCGACGCTGAAGCCCGCGCAGGTTCTGGCGGATGAGTATATCATTCCAGTCCTGTCGCGCTTTGCGGCGTTCGACCGGCTTAACTTCGTCACCCATTCCCTGGGCGGTGTCTTGTTGCATTACGCTCTGCAGCGGTACCGCCCCGTCAACCTCGCACGGGTTGTCATGACCGGTCCGGGCCTGCATGGCAGCGAGGCGCTGGAAGTGTACCGCCGCAGCTTCGCCTTTCGCATGCTCTACGGGCCGGCGGCCTACCAATCCGGTACCGGGCCTGACGCCTTCGCCAGATATCTGCCCAAAACGGCCAACTATGAGCTTGGGGTCATTTCGGGCTGCCTGTCATCCGACCCGATCGCCAACACGTTCATCCCGTGGCCGCACGACGGCAAGATCAGCGTGCCTCGTACCCGTATTGACGGAATGAAAGACCACATCGTCCTGCCGCTGCCCCACGACCTTCTCTCGACCGACCCGATGGCCGTCTATCAGATTGTGACCTTTCTGAAAGACGGCCGGTTCTTCCATTTGGCCGATACCCCGCCAGGCGCTGTATTCAGCCCGGGCAATGGCCATGCCAGTTTTATCAATATGGCCGAGTCAGTGCCAGACGTATCGGGCTTCTGACCGTTATGAGAGCGAGGAACAGACTTATGGCCAGGCCGAACCCTCATCCACAACGATATTCTAGGGCCCCCGCCCGCCATCGAACTTTTACGAGTTTCCGGGCACGATCTACTAACCACTGCCCATTCCTGAATTAATTTTCGTCATCCAACGCACAGCTTGACGACGCCTTCAAAGCTCAACCCACTCAGCTCACTAGAAGGACGTATGTTATGCACTCACCCGCCAGAATACTGGTCGTTGAAGACGATAGCTCACTGCGTTTTGTCATTTGCGAGGTCCTGCGCGAAGGCGACCTTGAGGTTGTAGAGGTGGCAAACGCAGACGCCGCGCTTCGCTATCTGGAAACGATAGACAGCATCGATCTCGTATTCACCGACGTCAATATGCCGGGGTCGATGGACGGGATCGAACTCGCCCACGCAGTGAATGAGAATTTCCCGGAAGTGAAGGTGGTCGTCACTTCGGGCAGGCCGCCGCCCGCGCCCCTGGATTCAATTCCCTTTATCCCCAAGCCCTATGCCGTTCACAGCGTTCTGAATACGATCAGGGCCGCGCTTTGAGCGGCATGTTCCGCTGACAATTTCTGCGGATCGAATGATCATTGGTTTCTCAAAGCAGCAGAATCTAAAACAGCCCTGACCTTTAGTGCTAAATCTTCAAGGGTAAACGGCTTACCGATCAGTTCGACGCCGGCATCCACCACGCCATTATGCACCACAGCATTCTTCGTATAACCGGTCGTATAAATGATGGACATTTCCGGTCGTATGGACTTCGCCGCGTCGGCAAGCTTCCGGCCGTCTATTTCCGGCATGACAATGTCGGTGAACAACAAATCGATATCCGCGCGGTCATTCAGGATGGCGAGTGCGGCTGCGGCGCCATTCGCTTCTAGAACGCGATAGCCAAGCTCCAGCAGGGCATCTACAGAAAATTGCCTGACTATAGGTTCGTCGTCGACAACCAGGATCAATTCCTGGTGCGCGCCGTCATCGATTTCCTGGGCAGTGACTATGGCCTCGCCTTGCACCCGACCATCACTGTGACGGGGCAAATAGATTTTAATCGTCGTGCCGTGCCCCACTTCCGAATAGACCTTAATGTGGCCACCCGACTGCTTGACAAAGCCGTAGACCTGACTGAGGCCAAGGCCTGTGCCCTTGCCGACCGCCTTCGTCGTGAAAAACGGATCGAAAGCCTTTTCAATCACCTCGGGCGGCATCCCGCCGCCGGTGTCGGTCACAGCGAGAAGCACATATTGCCCGGCCGCTACGCCCGGCTCCCGGCCTACGTAACGCTCATCGAGCAGAGCATTCTGTGTTTCTATGGTCAGCTTGCCTCCTTCCGGCATGGCATCACGCGCATTTACCGCCAGGTTGAGTAATACGTTCTCCAGTTCGTTCTGGTCGGCGTGGACCTGCCAAATTCCGGCCGCCAGCACGGTCTCAAGTATGACCTGTACGCCGAGCGAATGCGCGAAAAGGTCCGACATCCCAGCAACGAGTTTGTTCGGATTGAGCACCTCAGGCCGCAGCGGTTGCTGGCGTGAGAAGGCCAGCAACCGCTGCGTCAGCTTCGCCGACCGGCGGGAAGCCTCCAGCGCGGAGGCGATATGCCGTTTGGCCCGGACATCGTCGGGGCTGACTCGCCGATCAAGCAATTGTAGCGAACCCGAGACAACGGCCAGCATGTTGTTGAAATCGTGGGCAATACCGCCTGTCAGTTGACCGACCGCTTCCATCTTCTGAGCTTGGCGCAGCGCATCCTGGGTCTGTTGCAGTTCCGCCTCTTTCGCTTTTATCGCGGTCACATCTCGCCCGTAGGCATAGACCATCTCCCCCTCCCGCGCCGTATTCCAAGAAATCCAGCGTGGTGTGCCGTCGAGATGAGTCCAACGGTTGAGAAAGCTCGTCAGATTCTGACTACCGGTCATATCGAGCCCGGCTAGGCTGATTTCCGCGTCGTCAGGCCAGACAAAGTCAAGAAAGCTATGGCCGACGACGTCTTCCGGCCTGCGTCCCAAAACCTGCGACCACGCGGGATTGGCCGAACGAAACACGCCGTCGGGGCCGTGGACGACGAGCAGGTCTCGGGAGTTCTGCCAGGTTCTGTCCCGGTCGGCGATTGCCTCGCGCACGCGCGCCTCCAGGGCTTCGTTGGCGACTTTCTGGTCGTGGACGTCGGTATTGGTTCCGACCCAACTGAGAATTTCACCGGCGAGGTCTTTGATCGGCACCGCGCGAACCAGGTGCCAACGATATTCCTGGTCAGCCCGTAAGATGCGATACTGGGTCTGATAGGTAGTGCCGCTTTCCAATGCAGCGAGCCATGAAGCCGCGGCGGCGGCTTGGTCGTCCTCATGGATAACTCTTGGCCATTCAGCGTCGCCAAGTTGGTCGCGCCGATAACCCGTGTAAGAATAGACCTGATCGTTGAACCAGAACAAACGCCCTTCTGAGTCGGCCATCCACGCGTGGTTCGGCATAGCTTGGGCAAAGGCGCTGAATTGTGCGTCCTTCGCCGCAATCATCGCTTCTGCTTCGGCCTTGTCGATAAGATGCTGGGTGCGTCTGGCCACGGCCTCCATGAACGTCACCTCGTCGGCCTGCCAGGCCCTCGGGTTCCTCGAGTTCAGGTAGACGACGGTTCGCAGGCGACCGCCTCGGAGGAAAGGCACGACCAGAATTGCGCGTGTATCGACCTCCTTCGCCATGTCTCGCAAACGGGGACTCTCGTCTTTGGCGTTTGCGAAGAGATCGTTCACGACAACGGTTTCGCCCTTTTCGAGTAGGTCGATAATGTGTGCGCGAAAGGCTGATGCTGGATAGGCCCCGAGCAACGGCGGCACTTGCCCGTCAGTCCAACAGACCGTGTATTTGAAGGCATCCTCGGCACGGTCAAGTTGTCCGTAGCCTGTGCGCGACACGCCAAAATGCTCGCCCATGAGCGCGCACGCGGTATGGAGCGCAACGCTGATATCTGGGCTGCTCAAAAGCTCGTTGAGCTGCGTCAGTATTGACCCGCGCGCCTCTTCGATCTTGCTTTGGGTAATATCGATGGCCGTACCAACGGCGCGCACACATTCGCCATTGTCATTAAAAAGGCCCTTGCCCTTGGCCGCGACCCAGCGAACCGCCTGGTCTTCCTTACCGATTGTTCGATAAATTACGTCGTAAATCTCACGCCGGCTTGGATCCAGCGCCGCCGCAAATGCCAGACTGGTCTGTTCGAGGTCGTCGGGATGCAAACCGCCATAAAAGTCGTCCATCGAGTACGGCGCCGCGGGCGAAATGCCGAACATCGCCCGCGTCCGGTCTGACCAGATGAGGGTGTTGCTTGTCAAATCCAGATCCCACGTGCCGATCTCGGCCGCGTCGGTTGCCAACCGCAGGGACTCCTCGCTGATGGTAAGCCGCGACTGGCCGTTTACCCGGTCGGTAATATCGCGAATGAAACCTATGAACGTCGCCTCGCCGCCTTCCGGCGCCATGACGATTGAGAGTTCGACCGGAAACTCCCGTCCGTGTCGGTTGACCGCTGAAATCTCGATCCGGCGCCCAACGACCGTGGCGATGCCTGTCTCCAGGTAACGCGCCATGCCCGCACTGTGCGCTTCACGGTGTCTCTGGGGAATAAACAGGTCGTGGAGATATCGGCCAATCGCCTCCTTTTCCGACCAACCAAACGTCTTCTCAGCCAAGAGGTTCCACGCAACGATTTTGCCATGAGAATCCACGGCTACGACGGCGTCAAGAACGGTCCCTTTCAGGATTTCGAGCGCTGCGTCGCTAAGTTGCTTTTTTAAAGGCAAGACTGACCACCTGCTATCTGGGAACAACAGCGATTCAGACGATAAATTCGGATGAAATGTCAATTTGGAATGCGAGACTTGGTTAGAGACCGCAGGACGTCACAGCCAAAGCCACTATTTCGTCTCTTACCGAATCCGAGCTAATGCCGTCCGTCACGAGAGCATTGTTGATTTCCTCTATATGCGAGATCAATCGAAGCTGCCGGTCCGAGTTGCCGTCTCCAGAACTGCAAGTTTTCACAAAGGTGAGCAAAACATCACCGGCCTCGGCCAGGCTGAGTGTGCCCTCGGAGATTTCCGCAAGCACATTCAGGATGAATGATCCAACGATTGGACTCTCTTGCTGCGGCTGAATCGCAAATTTCATCTGGACCTTCTTAGCGCAGTCCGGTCTTCGGAGCCTAGACTGTCGCTTGGCCCAGCAGCTTACTAAAATCTCAGTTCCGCGAAACCTTCGGAAGATACTCACTTAGGTCCGTATAGTATTGCTCTGGATTGCCAAGTTACCTGCGGCAATCCCAGTTAAAGGTCGAATTTAGGTCTTAAATTCAAGCAGTTGAACTGTGTCGACCGCGTTGTACACCACGCGAAGTGCCCGATCACCCGCGCAGGCCGAGAGCAGGTCGATAGCCCCGAGGGCAGTCATGTCCTTACGTCGAGAGAGAATAGATTTCACGAGACTAGGAGCGGATACGCCGCTGTGGGACAGCTTTATGGCGACGAACGCCGCATTCCTGAATTTACAGAATAGCTGTGTCGATTTCGCGCCCAGTAATTGCCGCACCGGCCGATACATCCAATTCGAACTGATTGCTTACGACCGTTTAGATAACGTCGCGGCCTACTGGTTTCGATGTGGAGTGGAACGCAAAATGGCCGATAATGACTATGGACCCAAAACCGGCGCCGCCGAGGATCACC
>OVEP010000115.1_pt1 | contig 19697 bp, 14 predicted proteins | sample 1779801 | NCBI WGS metagenome assembly OVEP01 (sample SAMEA3914791, study PRJEB12502) | metagenome | biome: forest; material: soil | place: Canada | collected 2011-07-03 | depth 0.1 m
CCCAAACCAACCAACCGACCCGCCAACTCCCCCGCACGCACCTCCAACTCACGGTACGTCAACGACACCCCACCACACGACACAGCCACCACATCCGGCATCTCCACCGCACGCCGCGCCACCAAACCATGCACCGTCCCAGACGGCACCCCACCAACCCTCGCCCGACCGGACCACAGCCTCAGCTGTTCGGCCTCGGCCGCGGACGCCAGCTCGATCTCACTCAGCCGACGGCCCGGCTCCGCGACCACCCCGCGCAGCAGGCACTCCCACTGGCTGACGAAGACCTCGATCGTCTCGATGTCGAACAGGTCGGTCGCGTACTCGACCTCCAGCCGCACCCCCTCCGGCCCGCGGTAGACGGACCAGGTGATGTCGTACTTCGCGCTGTCGGTGGAGACGGCACTGCGCTCGACGCGGACGCTCTCGTCGAAGACGCCGCCGTCGTCCTCCTCGTGCAGCGCGAAGACGATCTGGACGACCGGGTTGTAGCTGAGGCTGCGCTCCGGGTGCAGGTGGTTCACCGCGAGATCGAACGGCATCTTGCTGCGGGACAGGGCGTCCAGGACCCCGGCCCGGGTCCGCGAGACCAGGGTGCGGAACGACGGGTCGCCCGCCAGGCTGGTCCGGACGACCAGCAGGTCCGCGAAGTAGCCGACCAGTTCGTCGAGGTCGGCCGGCCCTCGGCCGGCCGTCGGTGAGCCGGTCACGATGTCGTCGGTGTGCGAGTGCCGGGCCAGGAGGGCCTGAAACGCGGCGGCCAGCACGACATACAGGGTGACGCCCTCTTCTGCGGCGAGCTTCACCAGGTCGTCCATGGGCAGGCCGGACAGGTCGAAGCGCTCGGTGGAGCCGCGATGGGTGAGCTCGGCGGGGCGCGGACGGTCGGCACCGACGTCCAGGACGGCCGGTGCGTCGCTCAGGGCGCTGGTCCACCGCTCCAGGGCCCGGGCGGCCGGGGCCCCGTCCATCGCCTCGACCTGCCGCAGGGCGTAGTCGGCGTACTGGAAGACCGACTTCGCCGCGGGCGCGCCCTCGGCCCGGTAGGCATCACCCAGCTGGCGCTGGAAGACGTCCACCGACCAGCCGTCGCAGGCGATGTGATGGAACGTCAGTTGCAGCCAGTGAAGATCGTCGGCCAGTCGGAACAGGTGCGCCCGAAGCATGGGCCCCGCGGCGAGGTCGAACGGGCGCCGCGCGTCCTGTTCGATGAGTCGCTCCGCCTCGGCCCGTGCCTCCGCCACGCCCGACTTCGCCAGGTCGGTGATCGGACAGGCCAGTTCCCGGTCGTCGGCCACCCGTTGGCGGGGACCGTCGGCCAGCTCCTCGATCACGGTGAACAGCGCGTCGTGCCGGGCGGCCACGGACGTGACGGCGGCGGCCAGCCGACCGGCGTCCAGCGGGCCGGTGAAGCGGAGCGTGACGGGGATGTTGTACATCGGGCTGCCCGCCAGCCATCGGTCGAGGAACCACAGGCGCTGCTGCCCGTAGGAAAGCGGTGCCCGGTGTTGAGCCATGAGATCAGAGGCTTTCTGGTCCATGGGGAGGCTGCCCATCGGTACGCCCTTCCTGTCGTGATGACTCTGGGGCGAAGCCCTTCGTCAAAGGAGGTGGTGCAGGTCGTTGCGAAGACTCTTGCGAGCGTGACGCCAAGGTCCCTGTGGCTGTTGATCCTTGCGGGCGCCACTATCGGCGGCCTACCAGCCGGACACTCGTGGCCGACCGCTATCCGCCGAGTAATCCCTCGAATACGGACAGCTGCCGCGACAGCCTCAGCGGCTCCAGGTGCGCCAGGCATTCGGCGAGCAGCTCCGCCCGACGGCCGTGGTCGGCCCTGGCCAGGTCGAACAGCAGGTCGGAGGTCTGCGTGGCGGAGCTGACGTGCAGCGCCGCCGGGGTTGGCGGACGGGGGTGACCGGGTCGGACCGGGCTGATGGGCAGGCAGCCGTTGAGGACCGCCTCGGGTAGCCGGTAGGTCAGGTGCCCGGCCCGGGAGTGCCGTTCGGACGCGAGCAGCACCGTGGCCAGCGACCGGCGGTGGAGGGCGACGGCCTCAGCGCGGCCGACCCGAGGGGTCGTCCGGATCCAGGGCCAACGATCGGCCTCGGGCCAGGTTCCGACGACCAGGTGGTCGTGGTCCTTGGCCGCCGGTGCGAAGAACCGGAGGAAGGCGGCGTCGCGGTCGGGGTGGTGGTCGCCGACGAAGACGAGGTTCAGGTCGCGGTCGGGTCCGGCCAGAGCCGAGGGGTCCGCGGCGTCGAGGTCGGCGTCGGGTACGGGTGGGTACAGCGTCACGGCGCCGGGCTCCGGGGTCGCGGACGGTTCGCAGACAACGACGTCGGCGCGGCGGCGGAGCGGGTCGTCGGCGGGCAGTCGGCGGTGGAGGTCCCAGATCACCGTGGGTACGCCGCGGTCGGTGTAGCCCGCCAGCAGTTCGTTCTGCCGGTGCAGGTCACAGCTGTGGCCCGGGCGGCCGCACATGCTGGAGTTGCGCCCCGGCACCAGCCAGCGCCATTCCAGGACCAGGGCGTCCAGATCCGGCAGGCCCACGTCCCAGCGGTAGCCCGGAGCCGGCCCGGCACCGGCACCGGTCCCGGCTCCGGCTCCGGTCCGCGATGAAGGCAGAGCCGTCCCGGTCTCCAGCAGATCGCGGTCCATCTGCAGGAACACCACCTGGTGGCCGCGTGCCGCCAGGGAGTCGATCAAAGGTCTGCGCCAGCCACGGCCGCTGTCGGTGCTGCCGACCGGTCCAGCACCGAGGAATCCCCAGAACGTGTAGCCGATCCGCACGCCCTCGCCCCCTGTCGTCTGAGGCTGACGACTCTGCCCTGCCGGACTATCGGTGGCCTACCTCCGCCTCCCGGCAGCCGGACGGTCCAGCTGATGGCCGGTCACATCGGTGAGGGAGGACGGCTCCCCCGCGGTCTGCCAGGGCAGACGTTCGATATGGGCCCGATAGCTCGCGGCGCTAGCGTGGCCGCCGGAGTGTTCCAACCGTGCGGACAGCTCACGTCGATCGGCCACCCTTCCTTCTCTTTGCTCGGAGTGAGACATGCTTGAGGGCCTGAAGATCCTGACCCCGATACCCGGACCGCACAGCGAAGAGCTTCTCGCCTCCCAGGCTGCGCGCGAATCCAACGCACGCAGCTATCCGAGAAACCTGCCCATCGCCGTCGCCCGCGCCGAGGGGTGCTTTGTCGAGGACGTCGACGGCAACGTCTTCATCGACTTCCTCACCGGCGCCGGCGTGCTCTCACTCGGCCACAACCACCCCGAGCTGGTGGCGACCGCGAAGCGGCAACTGGACACGTTCGTCCACGGACTCGACTTCCCGACCGTGGTGCGGGACGAGTTCGTCTCGGCGCAGCTGCGCATGCTGCCGAAGGGGATGCGGGAACGGATGCGCATCCAGTTCTGCGGTCCCACCGGCGCGAACGCCGTCGATGCCGCGCTCAAGCTGTGCAAGACCGCGACCGGTCGAGGCGACGTGATCGTCTTCCAGGGCGCGTTCCACGGCAGTTCAACCGCCGCGCTGGCCATGAGCGGCTGGATCGGCCAGAAGGACCGCATCGCCAACTCGATGCCGGGCGTGCACTTCCTTCCGTTCTCCTACTGCACCCGGTGCCCGCTGAGCCTGGAGCGGGACAGCTGTACGACGAACTGCGCCGCCGTGCTTGAGAACCAGCTGCGGGACACGCACGGCGGCATAGTGAAGCCGGCCGCCGTCGTGCTGGAGCTCGTGCAGGGCGAGGGCGGGGTCATACCGGCCCAGCGGGAGTTCGTGACCAGGCTCCGCGCCGTCACCCGGGAGCTGGGCATCCCCCTGGTCGTCGACGAGGTGCAGACCGGTTGCGGACGCACCGGGACCTGGTTCGCCTTCGAGCAGTACGACATCGAGCCCGACGTCATCGTCGCTTCCAAGGCGCTCAGCGGCATGGGGCTGCCCGCCGCCGTCATCATCTACGACCAGGAGTTGGACCTCTGGGGGCCCGGCGCCCACAGCGGCACCTTCCGGGGCAACCAGCTGGCGTTCGCCACCGGGGTGGAGGCAATCCGGATCATCGAGCGCGACGGGGTGCTGAAGAACGTGATCCAGCGCGGGGAGCAGGCGAAACGGCGTCTCACCGAGATCGGCGACCGCCACCCCGAGGTACTCGATGTCCGCGGATCGGGGCTGATGTGGGGCATCGAGCTGGCCGACCCCGGGAGCGGTGAGCCGCGCGGTGACTGGGCCCGCGGGGTTCAGCGGCGCTGCCTGGAGCACGGGCTGATCCTGGAGGTCGGCGGGCGGGCGGACGGCGTGATCCGGCTGCTGCCGCCGCTGGTGGTGACCGAGGAGGTGCTCGACGCCGCGCTCGACATCATCGACCGCGCACTGGCGGAGACGCTGTCGGCCCCCGGTCCGGCCGCCGCGTAGTCAGGGCGAGCGGAGACCCGCGTTCTCACTGAGCACCAGCATCGTCTCGCAGCGTCGGCACGTCGTGCCCGGCACCAACGCGTCCAGGTGCCTCAGCGCGCTCTCCGCTTCCACCGGTCCATAGCTGTCGACGGCGGCCCTCCACATCCTGCGCGCCTCGCTGGAGCCGCCCTGGGCGAAATGCACGTGGGCCAGACCCTCGTGTGCCCGTGCCCCGCCCCGCATCAGGCCGTGCTCGCCGGCCAGGCTCGCGGCCCTGGCATAGCATTCGGCGGCCTCGGACAGGGACGACGTGCTCAGGTGGACGTCGCCGATGGCGCTGAAGGCATCGCACTCCGCTTCCACCATGCCCGTGTCCTGAGCCAGCTTCAGCGCCTCCCGCCCCTGGCCGAGTGCGGCGAGGTGGTCCCCCAGCGCCCGGTAGGTGGAGCACAGGCCGATCAGGCACCACACCTCGCTCAGTCGGCTCATCGCGGCCCGGGACGCGTCGAGCGAGGCCAGGAAGCCGTCTCGCGCGAGTGTCAGCGAGCCCCGCAGGTAGTGCACATGGGCGATGTTGTTCAGCGTCCCGGCCCGCAGTTGCGGTGTGGTGCCGACCATGTCGTCCTGCACGATCCGGCGGAAGTGGCGAAGGGCTTCCTCCAGGTCGCCGAGCTCCCGCAGCACCACTCCCAGATTGTTGGTGAGCACCGCGAACATCTGCCATTCCTCCAGCTCCTCGGCCAGTTCCTGCGCCGCGAAGAGGCTGGCCCGGGCATCGTGGAACAGCCCTTCCCGCATCTGCGCCCGGGACATGGTCGACAGCAGGCTGAGCCTGGACGCCGGTCCGTAGCCGCTCCCCTCCCGCAGTGCTTCGCGAGCCAGGCCGAGGGCCTGAGCGGCCGAACCGTGGTCGAGGTAGGCGAGAGCGAGCCCGACCAGGCACAGCTGTACACCCTGGTCGTCCTTCATCGCGCGGGCGTCGTCCAGCGCGCTCTCGAACATCTCGATCGTCTCGCGGACATGGTCGAGGTTCTTCAAATACGGCTGCAACGCACACGTCAGCTGCCAGGTGCGGTCGCGGTGCCCCGTCTCCCTGCCGCGGGCGATCACCGCGACGAAGTTGCGATGCTCCTCCTGCAGGTTCGCCATGGCCTCGGCGGAGGTGTCGGCGCTCTTCACGCGCACGGGTGGCGACCCGTCGTCCCGGGCGTGGCGGAACGGGGGGTTGGCCGCGTGCCGGCACCACGCGCGTGCCGTGTCCAGGTAGTGGTCGAGCAGCCGGGTCGTGGCCTCCTCCTGTTCGACCTCGGACTCGTGGTCCGCCATGATGCCGTGCGCGCAGTCACGCACGAGGTCGTGGAAGCTGTACCGGCCCCGCTGGTCCTGCAGCAGCAGGTTGTGCGCGAACAGGTCCTCCAGCACGGCCTCGGCGTCGTCGACCGACATCCGTGCCAGTGCCGCCACGGCGTGGGCCTCAAGTTCGGGCCCGGGGTGCAGACTCAGCAGCCGGAAGACCCGTTGCTGTGTCGCGGTCAGGTAGCGGTAGGAGAGCGCGATCACGGCGAGCACGTCGCGGTCGTTGGCGGCCAGCAGCCGGCCGCGCCGCTGCTGGACTGCCAGCCTGCTGACGAGATGGCCGATGGACCAGCTCCTGCATTCCCGCAGCCGCGCCGCGGCGATGCGGACCGCGAGCGGCAGTCTGCCGCACAGTTCGACCGCCGCGGTCAGCCCCTCCCGGTCGGCGTCGGCACGGTCGATTCCGGCGATCCGGAGGAACAGGGTGATCGCGTCGTCGATCGGCAGGGTGCCGAGCGACAATGGCACCGCGCCTTCCAATGCGGTGAAGCGCCGCCGAGTCGTTATCAGGATCAGCGTCTCCGACGTCGCCGGAAGAAGCGGCCGTACCTGTGCGACGTCAACGGCATTGTCGATGAAGAGGATCACCCGCCGTCCGGCCACACGTGACCGCCACAGCGTGCTTTGCCCTTCGAGGTCGGCGGGTATCTGTTCGGCCGGGACTCCGTTCTGCCGTAGCAGAACCTGGAGCGCGCGGGTCGGCGAAAGCGGCTCGACGCCGACGGTGAATCCCTGGAGATCGACGAAATAATGTCCGTCGGGATAGTCGGTGGCAAGGCTGTGCGCAATATGGGTGGCGAGGGTCGTCTTGCCGACGCCGCCCATTCCGTCGATGGCGGAGATCACCAGGGGCGCGGATTCGTCCCGCCGGGCAAGGGCGAGCAACTGCGCGATCTCCTCCCGGCGCCCGGTGAACTCATGGATGTCACGGGGCAGGTACCGGTGCCGGCCGTCCTCCGGCGGCAGGTCACGAGCCACCGGGGCGGCCCCGGTGTGGTCGGCCGGCTCGGCGGGTACCGCGGCGGCCGGCTCGGCGGGCGCCGCGGCCGGGTCACCGCGCAGTACCAGCTCCTGGAGCATCCGCAGTTGGGGGCCGGGGTCCAGGCCGAGTTCCTCGGCGAGGATCCGTCGGCCCTCCTCGAAGACCGCCAGCGCCTCGGCCTGGCGTCCGGCCCGGTGCAGGGCCGTCATCAGACCGGCCCGCAGCGGCTCCCGGAGCGGATGCTCGGCCACTATCGCCATCAACTCGCCCACCAGCGAGGTCGATTCGCCGCGCAGCAGTTGAAGGCTGGTCAGCCGTTCGATGGCCGCGAGCCGCTGCTCGTCGAGTCCGGCGGCGACGCTGTCCAGACGCTGGTGGCCGAGGCCGGTGAGGGCCTGCCCGCGCCAGAGGTCAAGGGCCCGGCGGATCATCTTCGCGGCGTCGTCCAGCAGCCCGCGCGCTTCGAGCGCGGTGGCCTCGCGGAGGTGCTCCTGGAAGCGGAAGACGTCGATCCGGTGCTTCGGAACGTCAATGCGGTAGCCGTCGTGGGCGGTGACGAGTGTGGCCTCGCTGAAGTTCCGCACCAGGGTGCCGCGTAGCTGCGTCGTCGCGTTGTAGACCTGCTGCCGGGCGGATCGGGGCGGCTCCTCCCACAGTGTGTCGACGATCCGATCGAAGCCGACGTCCGCGTTGGCATTGACCAGTAATACCGCCAGCAGGCTGCGCTGACGCTGACCGCCGAGCGGGACGCTTCGGCCGTCGACGAGTGCCTCGAACACCCCTAGCAACTGGAAGTCAGCGACAGAGCGTGACATCAGTACCTCCCCGCAACGCTTGGAATTGGACGAATGCCATCCGACTCCGTCTTGCTTCCGTTCCCCTGCCCGGCCTCAGAGCTTCCAAGATCGTACGCCACCGTGCCGGGGAGAGGTAGGGGATGAGTAGGTGTTCGGTAGACGGCTGGCTGAATCTGGCACGACCGAGCACCGGATGCGGGCAAGAGGGCCGACACCCGCCCTGCTTTAGTTCGCGTCTGAATTTCAACGAGAGGCAACCCCATGAAGAAGCCAGGGCTCATTGGTCTATTGATCGCGATCGCCGCGATCCTGACCGTCGTCACGATCGGTGCTTTCACCACTACCCAGGGGTCAAGCACGCCCTACGGGGGCAAGGTCGATTTCACCAACGGCATGGTCAACTGACCGACGATTCGATGGGTGACGAGGCGGACGAGACCGGCCGCACACCGGTCCACAGCGACGGCTCCCGGGGGTTCGCGCTGACAGCATCCCTGCTGTCAGCGGCTCTCGTACTGTGTGCGATTCCCCAGCTCCTGCCACGCGTCACTCCCGGCCGGCTTCGCGGCCAGGGGGCGGCGTTCGCCGTTCTCTGGCCGCAGAACTGGGACTTCTTCGCCAACGCGGCATCCACCGAGGTCACGGTCGCGTACCGGGTGTCGCCCGGCGGAGCCGGCTTATCGGCGGTGCCCGCGCATCAGATGTCGGAGGGCGATCTGTGGGGCCTGAGCCGCTCCGGAACGACTCAGGTCATCGAGACCCAGTACCTCGCCGATCTGGTCCCGCCACCGCGCTGGATCCGATGCGGCCCGGACACCGGGCCCGACTGCGTGGCCGCGGCGGTGGCCACGGCCCCCTTACCGCTCCGCAACACCTTCCAGACCGCGACCCTGTGCGGTCGGGTCGTCCTGGTCGTCGAAAGGCCGGTGCTCGCAACGCCCGGAGGCGCCACCGGCACGCCGTCGCCGTCCTCCGCGGCCAGACAGGCCGTCGAAGCGACCGCGCTCCAGGTGGAGTGCCCCGCGTGAGCGGGCTCCGAGCGCGGATCCTGGCCGCGGTCGACCGCTTCGAGCCGAGGCGGCCGCCGCTGGCCGTCGGGCGATCGCTGCTGGCGTCGGCCCAGCTCTCACTCCTGCTGTTCACGCCCGACGGGATGCTCTTCGCCCGGGATCCCGGTTCCGCCTACGCGCCCGGATGCGGCGGTGTACGGCGGCTCTCGATGTGGTGCCTCGCCGGGCAGGGCGAGTTCACCGTGTCCGCCGGCCGTCTGGCCGCGGCCGTCGTCCTGGTCGTGGTGGCCTCGGGATACCGGCCACGCTGGACCTGCGTTCCGCACTGCTACGTCGCCTTCAGCGTCAACGCGGCCATCATCGCCCCCAACGGCGGTGAACGGGCCTGCCAGGTGGCCACCATGCTGCTGGTTCCGGTCCTGCTGGGCGACCGGCGGACGTGGCACTGGAAGCGCCCCGAAGTCCTGCTCCCCCCTGACCGGCGAGGCAGCGCGTACGCCGCGTTGCTCGTGCTCCGCGGCCAGGTCGCCATCATCTACCTGATGGCCGCCGGATCGAAGCTGGCGAACTCCCCGTGGCGCCACGGGCAGGCGATGTACGTGATCTTCCAGGACCCGCAGTTCGGGGTGGCCCCCGCGGTCTACGGCGCGTTCCGCCCGGTCTTCGACTGCCACCCGCTGACCGCCGCCATCGGCTGGACGGTCATCGGCGTCGAGCTGGCGATCGGGCTGTCGATGGTCGGTCCGCGCCGGACGCGCCGGTGCGGACTGGCACTGGCTGTCGGCCTGCACGCGGCGATCATCGTGCTGATGGGGCTGGTGAGCTTCGGGCTGATCATGATCGGGATGGTCACCCTCACCGTCGCCGGTTCCCCCCAGCCGGCGCGCATCCGCGCCGCCGTACCGGACCTCGACCAGGAGCCGAGCACAGATGTCGATCGAGATCGCGTACTTCTGCCCGGCTGACGCGGAGCCGGACGACTTCACGGAGTGGTACGCGATGACGGCCGCGGCGGCCCGCACCGACAGCCCCAGCATGCCGGTACCCACCGTCGAGTCCGTGACCGCGCGCCTGCGGTTCCCGATGACGGCGCCGGGACCGTCGCTCTCCTGGACAGCCCGCAGGGACGGCGACTTGGCCGGTACGGCCGTCGTCCACCTCCCCGGGGCCGAGAACGACCACACCGCGGTGGTCGCCATCACCACCCATCCGGCGCTGCGGCGCACGGGTGTCGGCACCGAGGTACTGCGCGCGATCGTCCCGGAGTTGCGTGCCCGGCGGCGCCGCGTCGTCATCGGCTACGTGACGGCCGACGGCGACGGCGAGCGCTGGGCCAGGGCCACCGGATTCCGCGTCGTCCACCGCCTGGTCGTCCAGATCCTCGACATCGCCGGGACCGACCCGGCGTTGTGGGACGTCGAGGTCCCCCGGGGCTACCACCTGGAACACTGGTCCGACGCCGCGCCCGAGCAGCTCGTCGCCTCGTACGCCATGGCCCGGCGCGCCGTCCACGACGCGCCGACCGGACGGTCGAGCGAGGTGATTCCGCAGTGGACGGCCGCGAAGGTCCGGGAGGAGGAGGAAGACTGGCGGGCCCGGGGCTTCCACCACACCGTCGTCGCCGTCCGCGACCGGCACGGCGAGGTCGTGGGCATCACCGAGATGGCCGTCCACCCCAGTCAGCCGGACCGGGGCATGCAGCAGTTCACCGCGGTCGTCCCCGCGCATCGCGGTCGCGGCCTCGGCCGGGCCGCCAAGGCCGCCATGATGCGCCGGCTGACCGCCGAACACCCGCGGCTCAGGCGGGTCGGCACGTCGACCGGGGCAGAGAACCTCCACATGATCCGGGTCAACGGCGAACTCGGCTACGCGACGGTCCTCACGGCGGCCACGGTCGAGGCGGACCTCGACGCACTGCCTCCCCCGGTCCACCCGGTGTGACGGCGGAGGGTCCCTGACATCCGGGTGTCCTTGGACCAGGATGGCCGTATGGAAGAAGCACTGATGACACCGCGTCGGATCGCCGACGACCACGTCGAGCGGGTCGCCGCCCAGGATCCGACGACCTCGGCCGCGCTGGGCCTGCACCCGGGTGACGACCGCCAGTCCGACCTGTCGCCGGAGGGCTTCGAGGCCCTTGCCGAGCTCGACCGCCGGGCGCTGGGCCTGCTCGACGCCGCCCCCCGGTCCGGCGACCCGGGCGAACTCAACTGCGCCCGGCTGCTTCGCGAACGGCTCACCGCGAGCCTCGCCGTGCAGGACGCGGGCGACCACCTCCGCCAACTGTGCCCCACCGGCTCCCCGGTGCACCAGGTCCGGCAGATCCTCACGCTGATGCCCACCGCCACCGACGAGGACTGGGCCGCCGTCGCCGGACGGCTGCGCAATCTGCCCGGCGCGCTGGACGGCTACCGGGCCGCCCTCACCGAGGGCATGTCCCGGAAGCTGTTCGCCGCTCCGCGCCAGGCCCTCGTGGTCGCCGACCAACTCACCGCCTGGACCGGCGAGGACACCGGCGGCGACGACTGGTTCACCGGATTCACGGCCCCGGCCCCCGAGCACTGGCGCGCCGGGCTGGACACCGCCGCCGGCCGGGCCGCGTCCGCCGTCGCCGGGTTCCGGGACTGGCTGCGCACGGACTACCTCGCCGCCGCCGAGGGCACCCCGGACGCGGTCGGCCGCGAGCGCTACCAGCGCTCCGCCCGCTACTTCACCGGCGCCGACCTGGACCTGGACACCGACTACCAGTGGGCCTGGTCCGAGTTCCACCGCACCCTCGGCGAGATGCGCGCGGAGGCCCACCTGGTGGTGCCCGGCGCGACCGTGCTGGAGGCCATGAGCCACCTCAACCAGCACGGCCCGGCCATCAGGGGCGAGCAGCAGGTCCGCGAGTGGCTGCAGGAACTGATGGACGGCGCGATCGAGGCCCTGGACGGCGTGCACTTCGACATCAGCGGGCAGTTGCGCCGGGTGGAGTCCCGGATCGCGCCGCCCGGCACCGGCGTGGCGCCCCACTACATGGGCCCCAGCCTCGACTTCAGCCGCCCGGGCCGGACCTACCTGCCGACGCTGGGCCGGGAGACCTTCCCGACCTGGGGGCTGGTCAGCACCTGGTACCACGAGGGGGTTCCCGGCCACCACCTGCAACTCGCGTCCTGGGTCGCGGCCGCCGACCAGCTCAGCCGCTACCAGGTCACCCTCGGCAAGATCAGTGCCAACGTGGAGGGCTGGGCCCTGTACGCCGAACGCCTGATGAACGACCTGGGCTTCCTCGACGGCCCCGGACTCCGGCTGGGCTACCTGGACAAGCAGATGCTCCGGATCATCCGAGTGATCATCGACATCGGCATGCACCTCGAACTCGCCATCCCCGCCGACTCCGGATTCCACCCGGGCGAGCGCTGGACGCCGGAGCTGGCCGCCGAGTTCATGGCCGCCCACCTGGGCCTGCCGGCCAAGCGGCAGGCCGGCGAGCTGACCCGCTACCTGGGCCGCCCGGGCCAGGCCATCGGCTACAAGCTGGGCGAACGGGCCTGGCTGCGCGGGCGCGCGAGCGCGCGGGAGCGGCAGGGCGCCGGCTTCGACCTCAAGACCTGGCACATGCGGGCCCTGGTCCAGGGCTCCTTCGGCCTGGACGACCTGGTCGACAACCTCGCCGGGCTGTAGCGGCAGCGGTGCCGGGCGTTCGCCCGGGCGCTGTTCTCCTGGACGGCGGCGGCTCCACCGCCATGGCGGTCGACGGCGACCTGGTCACCAACCCCTCGGACGCCACCGGTGAGCGCCCGGTCGGCGACACCGTCCAGGTCCTGCCGTAGCGGACGCGCGCGGTCGGACTAGCGGGACGACGGCGGCAGGTCGAGGCGGGCGGCGATGGGCAGGTGGTCGCTGCCGGTCCTGGGCAGTGTCCACGCGCTCGTCGCGGTGATGCCGCGGGTCATGATCTGGTCGATCCTGGTCATCGGGAACTGGGCCGGGTAGCTGAATCCGAAGCCCGATCCGGCCGCGGCCTGTGCCGACCGCAGCCGCGAGGTCACCGGCGCCAGACTGCCGTCGTTCACCGTGCCGTTGAGGTCGCCCAGCAGGATCACCCGGGGGTTCCGCTCGGACGCCACTGCCCGCCCCAGGGCCTGGGCGGCGGCGTCGCGCTGGTCGGCGGTGAAGCCGCCGTCGAACGTCACCCGCACCGAGGGCAGGTGGGCGACGTACACGGCGACGCCGCCCTCCGGGGTCCGCACGGTGGTGCGCAGCGCCCGTACCCAGCCGATCCCGATGTTCACGGGTTCGGTGTCGGTCAGCGGGTCCTTGGACCAGAGGCCGACCGTGCCCTCGACCGCGCGGTAGGGGTACTGCCCGGCGAGGTCCCGCTCGAACTCCGGCAGTTCGGCGGCGCTCACCTCGACCAGGGAGATGACCTGCGGATGGGCGGCCTCCAGCACGGACACGGTCTGCGGGATGTCCGTGTTGTGGGCCCAGACGTTGTGCTGGACCACGGTGAGGTCGTAGGGGCCACCGCTCTTGTCCAGGAGCAGGTTGCCGAACAGGCTCGTCCACAGCAGCGTCGGGACCAGCAGCGCCACCAGGGCCAGCGCCGAGCGCCGCAGCAGTGCCGGAACCAGCAGCAGCGGCACGGCGACTCCCGCCCACGGCAGGAAGGACTCCAGCAGGCTGCCCCAGTTGCCGAAGCTGTTCGGCACCGCCGCGTGGAAGGCCAGCAGGCAGGCGTCGAGCAGGGCCAGGACCGCGATCACCGGTCCCCGCCGCCAGGCGCCGCGGCCCTTCGCGTCGCGGCCCCACCGGCCCCACCGGCTCCGCGCGGGGGGATCGAGCCGGTGGCCGCGCGCCGTCGTCGGGTGCCGCTCCATGTCCTCACCTATGTCTTCCATCGTGGCGTGGGCTCCAGAAGGTCAGTCGTGCCGGGCGGGCGGGAGGTGGAGGCGGAAGAGGGAACCGGAGCCCGGGGCGGGCTCGGCGGTCAGCTCGGCGCCGTGGGCGCGGGCGATCTGGCGGGCCATGGCGAGGCCGAGGCCGGAACCGGGCAGCGCGCGGGCGGCACTGGCCCGGTAGAAGCGGTCGAAGACGTAGGGCAGGTCCGCCGCCTCGATGCCCGGCCCGTGGTCCCGTACGGTGATCTCGGTCCCGGTGACGACAGTCTCGACCGGGCCGCCCGGCGGACTGAACTTGGCCGCGTTGTCGAGCAGGTTGGACAGCAGCCGCTCCAACCGGGCCGGCACCCCGGCCACCAGCGCGCCGCCCGCGTCGATTCCCGCGTCGTCCCCCGCGTCGTTCAGCTCGAAGGTGAAGCGGACCGCGGGCCAGTGCTCCCGCGCCTGGCCGACGGCCTGGGCGGCCAGCTCGGCCAGACTGACCTGTTCGACCAGCGCCGCCGGCTCTTCGTCCCGCGCCAGCTCGATCAGGTCGTTCACCAGCTGGATGACCTCGCGGACCTGGCGGCCCTGGGCGTCGGCGGCGCGCCGCCGCTGCTGCGGTGTCAGTCGTTCGTCGGCCAGCAACTCGGCGTTGGTGCGCAGGGCGGTCAGCGGGGTGCGCAGTTCGTGGGAGGCGTCGGCGACGAGCCGGCGCTGCGCGGTGACGGACTGTTCGAGCGCGTCCAGCATGCTGTTGAAGCTGGCGGTCAGCCGGGTCACCTCGTCGCGCGCCGGTCCGGGCGGCGCGTCGATGCGCAGCGCGGGGTCGCGGGTGGCGGTGATCCGCTCGGCCGTCGCGGTGAACCGGGCCACCGGTCGCAGGCCGCGGCGTGACACCCACAGGCCCAGGCCCGCCGAGAGCAGGATCCCGGCCCCGCCGAGCCCGGCGAGCAGGGCCGCCGCGTCACCGGCGGCCCGCTGGGCGCCGTCCGCGCGCAGTGCGACCTGGAGCGCCCGGCCGTCGCCGAGGTGGGTGACCAGCATCCGCGCGGGATAGCCGGCGTAGTCGATGTTCGCGTAGTAGGCGGGGCGCAGGCCCGCCGCGACCTGGCGCACGGCCGGGGTGACCGGGAGCAGGTACGCGGAGCCGCGGGGGTCCTGGGCGGCGGAGGCCGGGACGATCTGCGTGCACGCCGGGGCGGCCAGGTAGGCGCACTCACCGGACACCACACCGGGCGGCTCGGCGGCGCTGTGCTGGCGGGCCGCGGTCGCCGACTGGGTCAGCGCCAGGTCGAGCTGGTGGTACAGCTCGTAGCGGAGCAGGAAGAACGAGGCCAGGCAGATCCCCAGCACGACCAGCGCGGCCGTGCCCGCGGCGGCCAGTGCCAGCCGCGCGCGCAGGGTCACGCGGCGCCCAGCCGGTAGCCGACCCCGTGCACGGTGTGCACCAGCCTCGGCGCGCCGTCCGCCTCCAGTTTGCGGCGCAGGTAGCCGACGTAGACGGCGAGCGAGTTGCCACCGGGGCCGAAGTCGCGTCCCCACACCCGTTCCATCAGCATGCCCCGGGTCAGCACCTGGCCGGGGTTCTCCAGCAGCACCTCCAGCAGGGCGAACTCGGTCCGGCTGAACGCCAGCCGCCGGCCGCCGCGTCGGCCGGTCCGCGTCGCCGGGTCGATGACCAGGTCCGCGTAGGCCAGGTCGGTCGAGCCGCTCTCCGGCGCCGTGCCCGCGCGCCGCAGCAGGGCCCGCACCCGTGCGGCCAGTTCGTTGAGTGCGAACGGCTTGACGAGGTAGTCGTCGGCGCCGGCGTCCAGGCCCTCGACCCGGTCGTCGACCGAGTCGCGCGCGGTGAGGACGAGGATCGGCGTCGGGTCGCCCACGGCACGCAGGCGTCGGCAGACGGCGATGCCGTCGAGGACCGGCATCAGCACGTCCAGCACGACGGCGTCGGGTTCCCACGCGGCGACCTGGGCGAGTGCGGCATGCCCGTCCGCCGCGCCCCGCACCTGGTAGCCCTCGATCGCGAGCCCGTCCAGGATGGCCGCGCGCACCTCCGGATCGTCGTCGACGACCAGGATCCGTTCCGCGGCGTTCGCCTCCGACGTGCTGGGGTGGCTGGACTGCATGACCTGAATCCTCACTGTCGGCGGCGATCGCCCCTGGCCGGACCAGGATCGCAGTCCGACGCGGTGGCCCACGGCAGGCCGCCGCGGCCGGTCGGTCGCGGGGGTCACCCGAAAGGGGCAGCTCCGGTGCCGTCCTCGCGGGGTGCCGTCGGGAGGAGGACACTGTAGGCGCGCGGTTGTAGGAGAGTTCTATGAGCAGGGCCCGGCCTCATAAGAAGGCCTCTTATCCGTCCTTGGCAGCGTGCCGGGCATGACGAGAACACCCCGCTTCCAGCGCACCCGCCCCAGCCGGCCCCGGCTGCTGGGCGTCGCCGTCCTGTGTGCGGCAGCCCTCGGCGCCACGTCGCCCGGCAGTGTCGAAGCGGCGCCCCGGGGCGCCGGGCTGCCCGCCGCCCGAGTCCACGACGGCACCGTGGAACTGCCGGTCACCGGCGGCACGGCCCTGGTGCGGACGGCCACCCTGGCCGTCCTGGCGCGGACCGGTAGCGGGAACGTGCTCACCCTGTCCGGTGCCGCGGCGATCCCGCTGGGCCGGCCCGGGAGTGTCGTGCTGCGTGGCGCCTCGGCGACCTGGTCGCTGCCCGCGCGAAACCTGCTGGTCACGGCCGCCTCGGTGCGGGGCCGGCTACAGATCACCGTGCACGACGACACGGACGGCGCCACCCTGCCCTGGCCGGTCACCGGTACCGACCGCTCGGCCGCGCAACTGCAGCTGCCGCTCGGCGAAGGCCTGGGCATCCCGGTGGCCGACACCTTCTGGAACGCGCCGGGCAACGGCCTGGCCGGCACCAGCTACGGCCTGGAGACGGACCTGTCGATGCCGCTGTGGGGCTACACCCTGGCCGGGCACGGGGTCAGCTACCTCGTGCCCCAGCCGATCGACACCTCGCTCGCCATGGCGTCGGACGGGGGCCGCCTGCTGGCCACCGCCGTGCACACCTTCTCCCACCGCGAGGCCACCGAGGACTACCAGGTCGACTTCTCGCTGACCGCCCCGGCCCCGACCGCTCCCGCGCTGGACTACCGGTCCTGGCTCGCCCAGCACGGACAGCTGGTGACCCTCCGTCAGAAGATCGCCGCCAACCCGGCGGTCGCCCGGCTCCTCGGGGCCTTCCACGCCTACCTGTGGGGCAGCGCCCGCACGACCCAGGGCGTCCAGCAGATGCAGGCGCTGGGCCTGACCCGGATGTGGCTCGGCTACGACGCCGACGGCGACCCGATGACGCCCCAGGCCGTCAGCGCGGCCGAGAAGGCGGGCTACCTGGTCGGACCGTACGACTCCTGGGCCAACGGCCAGGACCCCGCCACCGCGGACTCACCCACCGCCACCTGGCCCGGCCAGGTCTACCCCGGCTTCTGCGTCCACCAGCAGGACGGCACCGTGCTGTCCGGCTTCCACGGCCAGGGCTGCTACCTCAGCTCGCAGGCCTTCGCCCAGCAGCCGCAGTACCTGGCCCAGCGCACCCGGCAGATGACCGCCAACGGCGCCGACAGCTACTTCCTCGACGTCGACGCGGCCGGGCAGCTCTACGACGACTACACCCCCGGCCACCAGATGAACCAGAGCCAGGACGAAGCCGACCGCCTCGCCCGGATGCGCCGGCTCTCCGGCCCGGACCACCTGGTACTCGGCTCCGAGGCCGCGCACAGCTGGGCCTCCCCGGTGATCGACTTCAGCCACGGCTCGCAGACCCCGGCGGCCGACGGCCTGTGGCCGCTGGAGAACGACCGGAGCGTCTGGGGCGGCTACTACCCCGCGACCGCGCCCAAGTTCTTCTTCCAACCGGTCACCCTGCCCGCCGCGCTGACCACGGCCATGTTCGACCCGGTCTACCGCGTCCCGCTGCTGGAGACGGCCCTCCACGACGTGCAGGTCAACCTCGACCGCTGGGAGCTGTCCTACACCAAGTTCCCGGCCCTGGAGACCGACCGGGCGCTGCTGGCCATGCTCGACGACACCCCGCTCAACCTCGTGCTCGACGGTCCGACTCTCACCGCACAGGGCAAGCAACTCGCCGCGCTGCAACGCTACTTCGCGCCCCTGCAGGAGGCGGCGGGCACCCAGCCGATGACGGACTTCCGCTACCTGACGCCCGACCACCAGGTGCAGCGGACCGAGTTCGGCGACGGCGTGCTGCGCGTCACCGCGAACTTCGGGACCAAGGCCTACGGCTCCCTGCCGGGCGGCTGCGTCGACGCCCAACTGGCCGGCGACCGCTCCCCGCGCCGCCTGTGCCCCAGCACCATCGGCTGACCGCGCGCACCCTCCCGGATGCCGGAGGGCGGGGCCGCCGACACGGGTGTCGGCGGCCCCGCCCTCCGGGGTGGTCAGCGGGTCAGGAACTGGTGTAGAGCGAGGTGACCACGGCTTGGCTGAAGGCCGTGGGGTAGACCCGCACGTCGCTGACGCTGCCGTTGACCTGGTCGTAGGGGGCGGTGGATCCCGCCGCCTCGATGGCGCCGATGGTGAGTGCCCCACCGGGGCTGTACTGCGGGGTGGTGTTGGTGGTGGTGCCGGCCAGCACGCCGTTGACGTAGAGCGCCTGGCTGCCGTTGGCCGCGTCGTAGGTGCCGACCAGGTGGGTCCAGACGCCCGCGGTCGCCTTGGCGTCGACGGTGGGGAAGGTGGTGGCGGCGGTGTCGGCGGTGGTGGTCTGGAAGATCCATCCTCCGTTGCTGGGGTTCATGCCGAGGTAGAAGGACTGGTGGTTGACGGTGCCCTGGCCGACCGCGATCTGGGCGTTGGTCAGGTTGTTGAGCTTGACCCAGGCGGAGACGGTGTAGCTGCCGGTGGTGACCACCGCCGGGGCGTTCGTGCGGATGATTCCGTCGGTGCCGTCGAACACGGCGGCGCCGTTGGCGTTGTTGGCGTGGTCCGGCCCGTAGCTGACGCTGGCGGCGGCGGTGCCGGGGTTGGTGGAGGCCGCGTCGGCGCCGTTGCCGGCGGCGGTGAGCTGCCAGCGGTCGGATCCGACGTAGTCGGTGTGGCTGGCCCACAGCACGTTGCCGTAGGCGTCGTAGATGACCAGGTTGCCGTCGGGCTGGAACAGCATGGCGTCACCGGCGTGGCCGTAGGTCGCGGTCGAACCGAGGGAGCCGGTGGTGCCGAGCGCGGCGTCGGCGGCGTCGTCATAGCTGACCAGGTTGCCGTCGCTCTGCAGGGTCAGTACCGCGTTGGGGTAGCCGGTCTTGCCCAGCGTGTACAGCGGGGTGCCGGCCAGGCTGACGGTCAGCAGGCCCGCGTTGAACGTCATCGTGTCGGCGCCCAGGTTCCACTGGCTGCCGCTGGGGTAGGTGCGGCCGCTCGACGGGAACAGGGTGGCGGTGGCGTTGGCGCCGTCCATGCCGGCCGCGAGCACCTGGGCCGGGGTCAGCGTCTGGTTCCAGGTCTGGATCTGGGACACGTCGCCGTTGAAGTACGCGTTGCGGGCACCGTTGAGCAGGTCCTCGCCGACCTGGAAGTCACCGGTGAAGCCGGCGACCGCGGTGTGGGTCGCCTGGCCGTCGGGGACGCCGTTGAGGTAGAGCGCCATCTCGCCGGTCGAGGCGTTGTAGGTCGCCGTCAGGTGGGTCCACAGGCCCAGGTGGACGGGGATGTTGCTCTCCGCGCAGTCGGCGTTCCACGGGCCGGTGTCGGTCTTGGCCAGGCAGAAGTTCCAGCCGGTGGCGCTGGCCAGCAGCGCGAATCCGGAGTCCTTCGACCCGTCCTGCGACAGGACCGCGTCATCGGCGGCGACGACCGTCCTGGGGTCGGCCCACACCGAGACGGTGAAGTTCTGCGAGGTGGTGACCGCCGGGCCGGAGGCGTGCAGGGAGCCGCTGCTCCCGTCCAGGGACACGTCCGGGGAGAACAGGTCCTTGGTGTACCAGACCGCCCCGGTGGCCGAACCGGTCAGCGGGAGCGCCGTGCCGTTGGTGGTGTCGGCGGCCGTGGCGACCGCGTCCGCCCCGGCGTCGTTGAGGGGCCAGTTGTGGGTCTCGGTGCTGAGGGCCTGGCTGCTCTGGGTGGTCCAGTTGGCGGTGGTGCCGTTGAGGGTCATCAGGTGGGCGGTGACGGCGCCGGTGGCGTTGACGCTCCACAGGTCGGGGGTGCCGTCGCCGTTGATGTCGGAGGCCTGGAGGGTGGGCGCGGTGGTGGAGTCCCAGCCGGTGGTGGCGGCCT
>OVEP011218249.1_pt1 | contig 19558 bp, 19 predicted proteins | sample 1779801 | NCBI WGS metagenome assembly OVEP01 (sample SAMEA3914791, study PRJEB12502) | metagenome | biome: forest; material: soil | place: Canada | collected 2011-07-03 | depth 0.1 m
ATCGTCACCGGTATTGCGGGCGGCGTGTTCGGCTGGCTGTTGCTGAACACCGCGCGCTGGATTCCGGCGCCCCTGCGTCAATTGCACGGCGAGCGCCCGGTTGTGTTCGCCGCGCTGTGCGGTTTCGTGATCGCGGTGGTCGGCCTCATCTCCGGCGGCACGACCTTCGGCAGCGGCTATGCGGAAGCGCGCGGACTGCTCGACGGGCACGAGCACCTGTCCGTGTTCTATCCGTTCCTGAAAATGATCTCGATGGTCGGCTCGTATCTGCCGGGCATTCCGGGCGGCATCTTCGCGCCCTCGCTGTCGATCGGCGCGGGCTTCGGCAATCTGCTGCACATGGTGTTCGACTCGATGCAGTTGCCGATGCTGATCGCCCTCGCGATGGTGGGCTATCTGGCCGCCGTCACGCAGTCGCCCATTACGTCGTTCGTGATCGTGATGGAAATGATCGATGGTCATGCACTGGTGATTTCGCTGATGGCCACCGCGTTGATCGCAAGCCGCGTCGCGCGCCTGTTCGCGCCGCCGTTGTACGAGTCGCTGGCAGAGCGCTATAGGGCGCCGCTGCCGCACCCGGCACCTGCACCGGTGCCGGAAGTACCCGAAGTCGAAGCGCCGGCGCCGGCTGTCGTCGATGAGATCAACGGCGACGCTGCCGCTGAAGACGGCACCCCGCGTCAGTAAACGACGACGCCCGGCGCGCGCACCACCAGCGGCCGCGCCGGCACTACCACGCAGCCGGCGAGAATGATCGCCAGCGCGGCGATCAGAAGCAGATTCTTTTTCATCATGTGTTTCCTGGAAGACGCAGGCGGGCGCTACGCCGAGAGCGTGCGCGGCGCCTGCGTTGTCAGTCTGGGGAGAGGAGCGCGAGCGGCCTGACACGCGCCGCCTCGCGCACAGCTGTTGCCTTTGAACTTACGCCCAGTGGCCTTCAACCCAGCGATAGTTCGGACCGTGTTCGACCCAGTGGCCCGGCACCCAGTGGTAGCCGACGCGCTCGGCTTGCCAATGACCCGCGGCCCACACATAGCGGCCGTGGTCCCAACGCCAATGACCGTGATCCCACACATAGCCGACGCGCGGCGCCGGCACGGCTTCGTAACGCACGGCCGGCGGTGCGGACGGCGCGATCACGATGACTTCCTCGGCTGAAGCGGATGCCACAGCGGATGCACCCGCCGCGATCAGAACAGCGTTGGCGATCAGCAAGCGAAAGGTCTTGTTCATTTTTCCCTCTGTAGTTGGACACCGAATGCGGCGTTATCCGTTTAATGCGCGAGGGGACGAAACCGCTGACCGCGCGCGTGTAACGGCGCACGCTGAAGTGCAACGGATTATTTCGCCGCACGGAAAACGCGCGTGAGAAGGCCCGTGCGAGCGCACACAGGGGTAGCGGGGACGACGAGGAGAACGACGCAAGGGAACAGCGGGAGGACGCAACAAAACCGCGAAGTCGCGAACCTACGAACCAGGACGGAGGAGCGCGCGACGACGCAAAGAAAGCATCACAACAAAGACAGCGCTGACGCTCCACCTCGTGACGTCATATCGACGAAACGAAGCAAAGCGCGCAGCACGTTATGCGGAACCAGCCTGCGGTATTTCGATCTTGACCTCGAGCACTTCGAGGTCGTCCTGGCGCTCCAGGCTCACGCGAATATCGTCATTGGAGATTTTCACGTACTTTGAAATGACGGCCACCAGTTCGCGTTGCAACGCAGGCAGGTAATCGGCAGGCGCATGGCCGCCGGCGCGCTCGTGCGCGATGATCAACTGCAGGCGTTCCTTCGCTACCGACGCGGACTTCTTCTTCTCGCCCAGCAAAAACGAAAGAATCGACATGACGTGCGCTCCCCTTACTTGGTGCCGAAGAGGCGCTGCAGCAGCCCTGGCTTCTGGTAATCGGTAAAGCGAAGCGACTTCTGCTCGCCGAGGAAACGCGACACGACATCTTTATAGGCTTCGGCGACGTCGGTACCGTCGAGGTGCACAGCCGGCAGACCCTGGTTCGACGCGTGCAGCACCGCTTCCGATTCCGGGATCACACCGATCAGATCGATGCGCAGAATTTCCTGGATGTCGGTGAGCGACAGCATTTCGCCTTCGCTCACGCGCTTCGGGTTGTAGCGGGTGATCAGCAGGTGTTCCTTGATCGGCTCCTTGCTTTCGATCGCGCGCTTGGTCTTGGACGACAGAATGCCGAGAATACGGTCCGAGTCGCGCACCGAGGAGACTTCCGGATTGGTCACGATCAGCGCTTCGTCGGCGAAGTGCATGGCGAGCAGCGCGCCCGATTCGATACCGGCCGGCGAATCGCAGACGATGAATTCGAAGTCCATCGCGATCAGGTCATTGATGACCTTCTCGACGCCTTCCATGGTCAGCGCGTCTTTGTCACGCGTTTGCGAGGCCGGCAGGATGAACAGGTTCTCGCACTTCTTGTCCTTGATCAGCGCCTGGTTGAGGTTGGCTTCGCCCTGGATCACATTGATCAGGTCGTACACCACGCGGCGCTCGCAGCCCATGATGAGATCGAGGTTACGCAGGCCGACGTCGAAGTCGATCACGGCGGTTTTGCTGCCACGCAATGCGAGGGCCGATGCAAAACTCGCGCTCGTGGTCGTCTTGCCCACGCCACCCTTGCCCGATGTCACCACAATGATTTTTGCCATTACCCTTACCTTGTGTTCGTCAAATTCGTCAATTATGTGCGGCCCGATTTGCCGTGGAGCGCCGCGTGCCGTGACCGTTCAGGGCAGCGCGCGCTTCACGCCGATCAGGTGAGCCGCAACGGTTCGATCATCAATTTCTCTTCTTCGAGCCAGATCTGCACCGGCTTGCCGAGCACGTCGGCCGGCAGCGGGTTCTCGGTTGTACGGTAGATGCCCGCAATCGAGATCAGTTCCGGTTCGAGACACGTGCAGAAAATGCGCGCGTCGTGATTGCCCTGCACGCCGGCCAACGCGCGGCCGCGCAGCGGCGCGTAAATATGGATGTTGCCTTCCGCGATCACTTCCGCGCCGTAGCTCACCAGACCGAGCACGACCAGATCGCCCTTTGCGTAGATGCGCTGGCCCGAGCGCAGCGGCTTGTCGACCACCATGGTTTGCGACGAGGTGGCGAGACGGACTGGCTCGGCGGCGGGCGCCGGCTCGACCGCGGCGGCCGTGGCCGGTGTGCCGCTTTCCGGAGGCCCGCCGGCTGCGGCGGTGAACAGATCGGCCGGGGGCGTGGCCGTCGCGGCGGTGGCAACCGGTGCTGCAGCGGCGCCATGGGCCCCCTCTTCGTCCGCGGACTTCGCTGCGGCGCCGCGGCGGTCGCGCGCTTCGAGCAGCGGCAGCGCGGATTCGGCCGCCCATTGCTGCTGCGGGTTGGCGACGACGCCGACCGGGCGCATGCGCACGCTGTCGAGCAGTTGCGCGATGTCGGCGAGCGGCACGCGTTCGTTCTCGGCGAGCCGGCGCACGTCGATCGCGACGACGTCGTTAGCGAAAAATTCGGGGGTCGCCTCGAAGCGCCGGGTCAGTTCGGCACGCATTGCGTCGAGGTCGGTTGTCTTGACCACAAACAGGAGCGTGTCGACAGAGCCGCTGCGGAGTTCGAAAAAGGGCGATTTCTTGGGCGACATAGCGTTCGGCAAAAAATTTTGCGTATTTTACAGGCGTCCAGGCGGGGAGCGAGTTTTTTTGCCGGGAGAACGCGCCCCTGCGGCCTGAATGCCCATGACGTAGCCACGCCTCGGCCTTTCAGGCCGCGCTTGGGCCGCTCATTGGGCCATGCACTCGGCCATGAACGCTGTAGCGACGCGGATGGGATGTGAGCGGCAGGGACACGCGCCGCTCGCGGGATCACTGCTGAAACACCTGCGACGTGGTCGGCACATGGCGCACCAGCAGGCTTTCGGCCTGCTCGGGCACACGCACGACCCGCCGATGCTCGCCGGTCGGACCGAAGCCGAGCGCCTCGTAAAAGCGCATCGCATTGCGGTTGGCGTCGGCGACCCACGCGTAGATTTCGGTGGCGCCTTCACTGGCGAGCCAGGTGCTGGCGGTGTCGACCAGCAACTCGCCGCCTCGCAGATGACGCACGGCCGGCGCCACCCACAACTCGCAGACGAACGCGCGGCGCGCCGCGGCGTCGTCGAAATGCGCTTCGATCAGTCCTGCCGGATGGCCCTCGGTATAGAGGATGAAACTGGTCACGATAAACGAAACAGCGTGCTCGGCGGCGGTGGCGTCGAACGTGGCGGCATCCGCCGACAACGCGTCTTCTAGCGTCTCGCCGAAGGCATAGGGCGCCTCCCGCAGCGACGCAGTACGGAGTTCGCGGAAAACGGTGCCCTGATCAGCGGCGATACGGCGAACGGTCAATGACGTACTCATGCAGACGAAAACCCCTTGAAACCCTAAGGCGTAGCTTTAACCGAACCGGCGCGCGAGTCAAATCCTTATTTACTGGATCGGACCGCAGCGCAGGTCCAAAGACCAGGAGCCGCGCGCCAACGGCGCAGCAATTCGCGCGCCCACCGCCTTGAAACGACGGTTCCTGAGGCGCGCCGGCCACGTATTCAAGGCGCTTCGTAATCGCCGGTGCCGTCCGGCCATGGCGTGAGCAGCTCGTAACCTTCTTCGGTCACGGCGATCATATGCTCCCATTGCGCCGACAACGAACGGTCTTTGGTGACCACGGTCCAGCCGTCACGCTGCACCGCGGTGCCGGCGCGGCCGGCGTTGATCATCGGCTCGATCGTGAAGACCATGCCCGGCTTCAGCCGCACGCCCTGCCCCGGTTGACCGTAGTGCAGCACTTGCGGGTCTTCGTGGTAGACCTTGCCGATGCCGTGCCCGCAGTAGTCGCGCACGATCGAGAAGCCGTCGCGCTGCGCAACCTTCTGGATCGCGTAGCCGACGTCGCCGAGCGTAGCACCCGGCTTCACCTCGCGGATACCGGCCAGCATCGCCTCATAGGTCGTGTCGATCAGCTGGCGCGCCACCGTGCTCGGCTGGCCGACGCAATACATGCGGCTGGTGTCGCCGAAATAGCCATCTTTGATGATGGCGACGTCGATATTGACGATGTCGCCGTCTTTCAGGATTTCATTGCGGTTGGGAATGCCATGGCACACCACCTGGTTGACGGACGTGCAAACGGTTTTCGGAAATCCCAGATAGCCAACATTTGCCGGAATCGACTTTTGCGTATTGACAATGTAGTCGTTGCACAGGGCGTCGAGCTCGTCGGTGGAGACACCAGCCTTGACGTGCTCGCCGATCATCGCCAGTACGTCGGCCGCGAGGCGGCCGGAAATGCGCAGCTTGGCGATGTCGTCGGGAGTCTTGTAGGAAATGGCCATGAATTCGGTCGAGGTGCGATGTTGACGATCGCCCAATTGTACAGAGGATCGCCGGACGGCCTCCGCGAGCCGGGCCGGGCCTGCTCGTCGGGTGCTTCCGGCATGGCGCCGAGCGGCCGTCAAAAACCGGCACCCCGACATCGGCCCGCCTCATGTTGCGAGCGCACACAGAAATCTTTTGCGAGGGTTGCATCTGCCAACGTATTCGCTCCGTAAAGGCGATTGAGGACTCGCTTTCTTCCCCTCCATCGTTTAGTTCTTCTCAGAAGAACGGGGCCTCCTTTTGTGTCCGCGATTTGCGTTTGTACAGCGCGCGAGTAGCCGTTTTCCACGCGTATGCGTTGCGAGTCCTGGGCATTGGCAGCGAACCATCTGAGGAGCACAACCATGTCGGAATCCAGCAATAAATCAGCAGAACTTATCGGTGCATTTGACCGCCGGGTTGAACGGCGCCTGCAACGCAGACAGTTTTTCCGCAACGCTGGCGGCCTGGGTTTAGGTTTGGTCGGCGGCACGCTGATCAGTGCGTGCGGCGGGGGCTCCGGATCGAGCGCGTCAGCCCAGAGCGCGCCGACCGACCCGGAAATACTGAACTTTGCGCTGAATCTGGAGTACCTCGAATCGCAGTTCTATACGTATGCGACGACGGGTGCGGGCCTCGCGGCTAGCATGACGGCCGGAGTCGGTACGATGGGCACGGTCATCCCTGGGCAGCAAGTGCCGTTCCAGGATCCGGTGGTGCAGGCCTATGCGAACGAGATCGCCAATGACGAGCGCGAACACGTCAACTTTCTGCGCAGTGCGTTGGGCAGCGCGGCCGTGGCGATGCCCTCGATCGACATCGGCGGCACCAATCCCAACGGTGCGTTCTCGAACGCGGCGCGCGCAGCGGGACTGGTCGGCGCGGGCGTGGCATTCAATCCGTATGCGAACGACAACAACTTCCTGCTCGGTGCGTTCATCTTCGAAGACGTCGGCGTAACGGCCTACAAAGGCGCCTCCCCGCTCATCAGCAACAAGACCTTTCTCGAAGCGGCTGCCGGCATTCTCGCGGCCGAGGCCTATCACGCGGGGCTCGTGCGCACGGTGCTGTTCGCAAAGGGGGTCGACACGGCGAGTATCTACACTGCCGCCAACGCGATCTCCGCCGCGCGCGACAGCCTCGACAACAACGGCCACGACGATCAGGGCATCACCGGCGCGACGCCCGGCTCGTCGAACATCGTCCCGCTCGACAGCAACGGGCTCGCCTTCAGCCGCGGCTATGGCAACGTGCTCAACATCGTCTATCTGACGAGTTCGGTGGCGACCAAGGGTGGCTTCTTCCCGAACGGCGTGAACGGTGTGCTCAACATGAGCGCCTGAAAAACGCAACGTGCTGGTCCCGCTGCACCGGCAACGAGCCGCCGCGATGACGATCGCGTTCACCCGTTGGCCGGTCGCCCGCTGCATCGCCTTGAACGCTTGAAGACGGACAGGAGCAGTCAATGAACGAAGCGATGAGTCAGGCCGCCGTGCCTCAGACCCTCACGGAACAGACCCGCTTCGACATCCGCGAGACGCTGGCGGGACGGCGCCGCGGCTTGCGGGCGATGCTGCCTTTTGTCGGACCGGCGGTGGTGGCCTCGATCGCGTATATGGACCCGGGCAACTTCGCCACCAATATTCAGGCGGGCGCCGGCTACGGCTATACGCTGCTGTGGGTGGTCGCCGTGGCGAATATCGTGGCGATGCTGTTTCAGTCTTTGTCCGCCAAGCTTGGGCTCGTGACCGGAAGCAATCTCGCCGAGCTATGCCGCGCGGCACTGCCGCACCGTTGCGTGCTGGCAATGTGGGGTATCAGCGAAATCGCGGCGATGGCGACCGATCTGGCGGAGTTCGTCGGCGGCGCGATCGGCGTCTCGTTACTGACGCATCTACCGATGATGCCCAGCATGTTGATCACCGCCGCCATCACCTATGGTTTGCTGCAGTTCGAGAAACGCGGCTTTCGCCCACTCGAACTGGCGATCGCGGCACTGGTCGGTGTGATCGGCCTGTCGTATCTCGCCGAGTTGCTGATTGCGCCGGTGCATTGGCCGTCGGTCGTCAAACATACGTTCACGCCGAGCATTCCCGACAGCAATGCGCTGACGATTTCGGTCGGCATTATCGGCGCCACGGTGATGCCGCATGTGATATTCCTGCATTCGGGACTCACGCAGAATCGCGTGAAGCCGCGCAACGAAGGCGAGTGCACCAAGCTGCTGCGCTTTTCGAACATCGAGGTGGTGGTCGCGCTCGGCGTCGCCGGGCTCATCAACATGGCGATGGTCATCATGGCGTCGAGCGCGTTTCATGCCGGTCACGCCGATATCGCCAGCATCGAAACCGCATGGCACACGCTCACGCCGCTGCTCGGCGGCGCGGCGGCAGGTTTCTTTCTTGCGGCATTGATTGCGTCCGGCATATCGAGTTCGGTCGTCGGCACGATGGCCGGGCAGATGATCATGCAGGGCTTCGTCGGCTTTCGCATCCCCGTGTGGGCGCGGCGGCTGATTACGATGGTGCCGGCCTTCGTGGTGGTCGCCTGCGGCGTGGATGCGACACGCGCGCTGGTGCTGAGCCAGGTCGTATTGAGCATCGCGCTGCCAGTGCCGATGATCGCGCTGGTGTGGTTCACGTCGCGCGGGGATTTGATGGGCCGCTACAGGAATCGTCGCACGACCACGATCGCCGCAGTGGCCGGCACAGTCGTCGTGCTGGCGCTCAATATCGTTCTGCTGGTCCAGATCACCGGCTTTTCGACGTGAGGCACGACGCGCGCGCTATGCGCCCTATAGCGTCATGCCGGGCAATTGCATACGCAACGGGTGCGCCTTACTGCGTTATGCCGAGCAACTGCTTGCGCAAGGTCGGCGCGCGTGTCGACGGGTCGAGCCAGATGCCGAAAAAAGCCCGCGCGAATGCGGGATCGTCGAACTCGCCAGTCATACGGTCGCCGGCATAGAAACGCACGCCCTTATCCGGCAAGTAGACCGCGCTTAACTGGTCGCCGGGCGCGACGTCGACGAACGCCTGCATCATATCCGCGCGCCAGTGCGCCAGCGTATCCGCCGGAATCGGCGCGCTCGCAAGACGCTCGATCTCGTTCATACCGGCGTCGACGAAACGCTCGCGCTTGATACCGCGAGCGTAAATGATGTGCAGCGCAAAGCGTTCGTCATAGTCGACGGGCACGCGGTCACTCCACATCTGCGCGCGATAGAGCGTGAAGCCGAACACCCTGAAATCGCCCTCGCCCACAAGTTTCGCGGACTGCACGTCGCCGCGCCAATCGGCGCAGGCGGCGGTCGCCCACAACACCAGCACGATAGCCGCGAGCGCACGCATGTCAGTCCGCCGAGGCGAGCACGAATTGCATCACGTCCGTGCGTCCTTCGTCGAAACCGGCTTCGCAGTACGCCAGATACAGGCGCCACGTCCGAACGAAAATCTCATCGAAGCCTTGCGTGCGGATCGCATCGAGCTGAGCCTCGAACGCGCTGCGCCAGCGGCGCAGGGTCTCGGCGTAATCGCAACCGAACGCCAACGACGTGTGCGCCGCGAGCTTGCCACGCCGCGCGGCTTCGATGAATCGCCGCGGGCTCGGCAGCATACCGCCCGGAAAAATGAATTCGCGGATGAAGTCACTGGTCGCGCGATACGCCGCGAAGTGCGGGTCGTCGATCGTGATGGTTTGCACGAGCGCGCGTGCGCCAGGCTGAAGACGTTCGCGCAAGATGCGGAAGTACGTCGGCCAGAATTTTTCGCCGACGGCTTCGAACATTTCGATCGATACGATACCGTCGTATTGGCCTGTCAACGTACGGTAGTCGCGCAATTCGAGGTGCACCCGGTCGCTCAGGCCCGCTTCGCTCACACGCTCCTGAGCGAATTCGAGCTGCGCAGGAGAGATCGTTACGCCGTGTACATAAATGCCGTGGCGCGCAGCGTGCATCGCAAAACCGCCCCACCCGCAGCCGATTTCCAGAATGCGCATGCCTGCGCACAAACCCAGCGTATCGATGATGCGTTGATACTTCGCATGCTGCGCGTCTTCGAGCGATTGATAGACATTGCCGTCGAACACTGCGCTCGAATACGTGAACGTCGGGTCCAGCCACTGCGAGTAGAACGCGTTACCGATGTCGTAGTGCGCGTGAATATTGCGCCGGCTACCCGAGCGCGTATTGGGCCTCAGTTTATGACGCAGCCCGTACCAGAGTTGCGCGAGCCAGCCGCCGTAGACGGTGCGTTGCAGCGCGCGTTCGTTGCGGATGGCGACGCGCAGCAAGGTGGCCAGATCGGGCGTATCGACCCAGAACGCGCGCCATGCATCGGCAAAGCCAATATCGCCTTTGCGCAGAATCGCGCCGCAGGCACGCCAGTCGCGCAGCTCGAGGCGCGCGCCCGGCGCCGCGTGTGGATCGCCGAACACGCGCTGCTGACCGTCGGGCGTGATCAGCACCAGATGCCCAACCTGAATCCGTTCGAGCAAAGACAGAAACAGACGGCCTGACGCGGGGATGGTTCGGTGCCCGCTCAGGGTTCTTGAAAGCGCCATGGCTGAATCTCCTCATTCGGACGAAATGGGGCGCGCAGCGGCGGACGGTTGGCCGGCTGCGGCGTGGTCGGTGGATGCGTCGGTGGGTGCGTCGGTGGGTGCGTCGGTGGGTGCGTCGGTGGGTGCGTCGGTGGGTGCGTCGGCGGTGCGACCCGGCGCGGGATTTTTGCCGTAGAACGGCGCTTTTTTAATGGCGAGACGCAGCGCCTGCCAATGAATTCTTGCGACAACGCCAACGGTCAGCAGCGGCTGACGGATCAGCGCGGCAAGCGCTGTCGAGCGCGTTAAGGGTTTTAGATGGCCAGCCAGTGCCGTACGAATCAGAAGCCCGTCAACGTCTTCGTAATCGATCGAGACAGACGCACGGTTCGGCGTCTCTCTGACGCGAAATTCGTAGCGCCCCTCGACGCGGCAAAACGGCGACACGTGCAGCACTTTGCGGCACGTGAGCGCTGTATCCACCGTGATCGGCGCATTGCCCGCGGCGCTCAGCAGATAGCTGTGGCGATCGCCGAAGGTATTGCGCACTTCGGCCAACAGCGCACGCAGATGGCCGTCGCGATCGTGGCAAAACCAGAAACTGACCGGATTGAACGCATAACCGAACACGCGCGGGAAGGCTTGCAGCCAGATCTTGCCGTCCGCTTGTTCAATACCCGCCACCGATAGTTGCGCGCGCATCCATGAGGCGAGATCGCTGCCATCGCGCGGACCGTGGTCGCGTGTGTGAAGGCTGAGCGGACGCCAGCGGTCGATGCCAAACCATCCGCTATCGAGCGACGTCAGACGATCCAGATCGCAGCGCACATAGAACACTGGATACGCGAAGCGATGGTGCTTCGGCCGCAGACGCTCGTGCATCACCTGGCCCGTCAACAGCCAGGCGGCCGGATCGACGTCGGCGCGAGCGGGATTCATAGCGTGGCCCACGCCGGTGACGCGTCGAAATCGGCGGCGACGCGCAGGGCCGATTTCAGACCGTCCTCGTGAAAACCGTAGCCCGTCCATGCGCCCGCGCACCAGGTGCGGCGCTTGCCTTGCAGCGACGGCAGACGGTGCTGCGCGTCGATGGCGGCCAGATCGAACAGCGGATGATCGTAGACGAAGCGGCGCAGCTCGGTGCCCGGCGCGGGCTGCGTCACCGGATTGAGCGTGACGACGAGCGGTGTCCTGAACGGCAGCGGCTGGAGCTGGTTGACCAGATAGCTGACACACACCGGATGCGTGCCGTCGACGCCGCAGCTTCCCAGATAATTCCACGCCGACCACACGCGCCGACGCCGCGGCAGCAGATTCGTATCCGTATGCAGCACGGCGACGTTCGGCTGGCAGCGCACCGCGCTCAGTACGCTGCGCTCGTGCTGATCGGCGTCGTTATCCAGCAGGCGCACCGAAGTCGGCGCGTGGGTGGCGAGCACCAGCGCGTCAAAACGCTCCGTGCCGTTGTCCGTGAAGACATCGACGCCGTCAGCATCGCGCCGTACGCCCCTAACCGCAGTACCGATGCGGACATCGTCGAGCGTGCCGACGATGCGGCGTACATACTCGCGCCCTCCTCCGACCACCGTCTTCCACTGCGGCCGCCGGTTCACCTGCAGCAGCGCGTGGTTCAGGCAGAAGCGCAGGAACGTGGTGGCCGGGAAGGCAAGGATATCGGCGGTCGCGCTCGACCAGATCGCCGCGGCCATCGGCAGCAGGTAGTGGCGCTGGAACGCGCTGCCGTAACCACCGGCCGTCAGCAGTTCGCCCATCGAGGCACGCGTTTCTATCGCGAGTTCGAGATTGCGCTGCGCACTACCGTTGAAACGCAAGATGTCGCGCAGCATGCCGATAAAGGTCGGCGAGAACAGGTTGCTGCGTTGCGCGAACACGGTGTTCAGGCTGGTGCCGGCCCATTCGAGGCGGCCTTCGTCGAGCGAGACCGAGAAGGTCATGTCGCTCGGGTGCGACTCGACGCCCAGTTCGGCGAACAGCGCGATCAGGTTCGGGTAGGTGCGATCGTTGAAAACCAGAAAACCGGTGTCGACCGGATGCGTGTGGCCCTCGAGCGTGACGTCCACGGTGTTGGTGTGGCCGCCCGCATAGTCGGCCGATTCGAACAGCGTCACCTGATGGTTGCGCGCCAGCAAATAGGCACTGGCTAAACCCGAGATACCGGCGCCGATAACCGCGACCCGCGAGCCGCGCAGCAGGGGTGAGGTCGGTGCGGGGTGGGTCATGAGCGCGCCTCCTGGTCTTGGGGGCGCGCGATCGGTTAGTTGGGTGTGGCGGGGTTTGCGCGTCCTTGTGGGGATTTACGCAGCGGGGGCTGAAATGGATGCAAAAGTGGCGGATTGGCAGCGGACGCGTGCACGCGAACCCGACGGGACAGGGACAGCGGGCGCGGTGCGGGGGCGCGATGCGCTCGCGCCCCCGGTCAAGGCCTTCTTTCAGGCCGGCCCTTGCGAGCCCGGCAAAAAAGTCTACGGCATCAGCGCACGGGAATAATCAGGTGCTGACCAATCAGGATAAGGTTGGGGTTCGGAAGGTTATTGCGCTTCTGCACGTCGACAAATCGCGCACCACTTCCCAACTGACTCGCGGCAATCCCATTCAGCGTGTCACCCGAGCGGACCACGTAGGTCTTCTCACCGCCGGTCGCGGCCGTCGTCAGCACCTGGTCGCTGATGAAATATTTACGCAACAGGTCCAGATAAGCCGGCGACTGCTTGACCTTCGCGATCGCGGAGTTCAGGTAGATCAGGAGCGCACTGTCTTCCTTGCGCACGCCGATTTTGTACGACAGGTTGGAGCCGTCCAGCTTCGTGACTGCGAACGTCAGATCGGTGCCCTTGATCTCCGATACGCCGAAGGGATAGTCGTAGACGATTGCGTCGACCTGACGCTCGTCCAGGAAGTGCGACATCCACGACCGCTGCCCTTCGATACTCGCATCCGACAGTTCGACGATTTTGCTATTCGGGAACGCTTTCTCGACAAACGCCTTCACGTCCGGATCGCCCTGCAGCACGCCGACCGTTTTGCCCGCGAGATCGGCCGCGGAGCGGACCGTCGAACCCTTGGCGACGATCAACGAATAGCCGAAGTCCTCAACATAGGGAATCGAATAGACGACGCCGCTCGGTGTGTTGTCTGGGAATGTCAGGCCGTCCATGGCGACGTCGACGACGGTGTTGCCTTGCTTGTCGGTTTTCGTCAGTTGCTCGGGGACCGCCGGATACGTGTCCACGCCGTGATGCGTGTCGACCGTGATGACCGGGTGGTCGCCCGAGGTGAACTCTTTCTGGGCGAACAGCAGATTGGCGAAGTCGACATTGAAGCCTTGCGGCTTGCCGTCGTCTTCCGAGTAAAACGGCCGCGAAGGATTCTCGACGCTAATACGGACGACACCGTTGCTCAAGATCGACTTCAGCGTGTCCTTGTTGGGCACGAAACCGTCCGGGTTACTCGGGGCCGGCGTTTTGACGTCGGCGCTGCTGCTGTTGCCGGTGTCTATCCCATTCACCGCGGCAGCATCTTTGTCGACGCTCTGGCCGTAATTGGGGGTTTTGAAGCCGCCTTCGTGGATATACCAACCGGCAGCCAGCAAGATCAGGAAAAGAACCGAACCCAGAATTTTCTTCATTATTTTTCGATCGAGTTGAGTGGTCGAGCGCTGCGCGCCTGATTATTTGGGTGCTGTAGGCGAGCCGAGTTGCTGAGCGGGCGGATTGATCGCGGCCATTTCGGCGGCGGTGGCGGCCGTGGCTTGCTGCACTTCCGCACTTTCCATCAGCGACGTTTCCATTTCGGAAAATGCCTTGTTCACCGAGTTCATCACGGAGTCGAGCGCGGCATCCGTTTTGATTTGCGCGAAGGTGTCGCTGGTTTGCATGCCGGCAATCTTGTTCATGCGTTGCGCGGATTGCGACATGTCCCACAGCGCTTTGGCGCGATCGATTGCGTCGGAAAATCGCTTGAGTTCGTCCTGCACCTGCTTATAACGCCCCTCGCGAAAAGCGAGCAGTTTTTTCATCGTCGCGAGTTGGGTTTCGAAACGCGCCGCGTCTTCGGGATATTGCTTTTTGAACTGCGCGGTCTTGTCTTCGAAGTTTTTCACTTCGGTGCGGAAGTCGGTGATGCTCTTCTTGAACCGCTCCGCGCCTTCCTGCTTTTCGGCCAGTTCGTTGTAGAGCGTCTCGATTGGGTTCGACTTCGCTTCGTTCACGAACATCTTGACTTTCTGGTTCGCGAATTTCATGGCGAGAACAGGACCGAAATTGATCGCCGCAAGCCCGATGACCGCCGCGATGATCAGGCCGACCAGTCCTTTGACCAGCAGGATCGCGAGCGGCGCACCGATAGCGATGCACAGCCCGATAATCGACCACTTGATGACTTTGTATTTCGTGCTGCTCGTGGTCGTGTCAACGACCGAATTGCCAACTGACATGTAAATCCCCTTTTGAAGCTTGTTTTACAAAACTGATTTTGCAAACTGCTCGGGACATCGTTGTGGCTATGCGCGTGGCGTCTATATTTTTGGGCCTGCCGCGAAAACGCTGTATGACTTTACAGGCACTCAGGCAACTCGGGAAGTGCCACCTATTTTTCACCATCATTCGGCGAATCACGAGTTCGGATCGGTCTGGTGATCAGTAGCGGCACGTGTCGAATTCAGGCTGCAGCCTTTATGACAAAAACATATCAATTTATTTTCTAATTGCTTTCATATGTGACATTCACTGCCAGCGAATACGCCCACCCAAACGAGAAAATACCCGTCGATTATGCGAATGAGATCAATCCAGGCGATCGCTACACCCGGATTGACGTACGGGTCAGCTGCCGCGGTAATGGCCGTCGCATTCGCCAAACTGACCGATCGTGCCTGGATACGGAAGGCGTACAGGCATTCTGAGGCGCTCCAGGTGACCTAATATAAAGTCCGAAGTAACCCGCGAGTTCGATAACAGTGGAGAGCAGATGAAGACGCCCGGACTCGTCAGATTCTCCGACTTCGAACTCGACGTCGACCGCTACCAACTGCGCCGAGCCGGCGAGGAAGTGCGTCTCGAACACAAGCCGATGGAACTGCTCATCATTCTGGCGACACGAGGGGGAGAACTCGTCCCGCGCGCGGAGATCGTGCGGGCCTTGTGGGGGGCGAATTCCTTTCGTGACACCGAGAACGGCTTGAACACCGTGGTGCGGAAGATCCGCATCGCCCTGAACGACGATCCGGTGAACCCGCAGTACGTCAAGACAGTCAAGGGCAAAGGCTACCGGCTGGATGGCATCGAGGCGCCATCGCCCGCCGAATCCCAACCCGGCCCAACGCCCGCCGTTCGCGTGATCGTCCTGCCTTTTGCAAACATGACCGGCGACGCGGCGCAGGACAGCTTCTGCGATGCGTTGGCGGCTGAAACGTCCGCCACGCTCGGCGCACTCAAACCGGGCCGATTGATGGTCATCGCGAGGACCACCGCCGCCCGGTACCGACGCACCGAAAAAAGCATTGCCGAGATCGCGCGCGAGCTCGCGGTGGACTATGTCCTCGAAGGCTCCTTGACCCAGGAAGGTCAACGCTTCCGAATCCTTGCTCAGTTGATCCGGTGCGCCGATCAGGTGCAGGTCTGGAGCCATGCTTACGAGCCCATGTCGCGAAGCGTGCTCGATATCCAGAAGGAGATCGGCGCGGCATTGGTCGCCGAAGTGGCGCCGACCCTGACTGAACAGCAGCAAACGATGCTGGCAAGACGCTTGCCCATCGACCCGGCCGCTCACGACGCTTACTTGCGTGGCCGGTACTTCTGGTACCGGCGCGTGCATTTCGATGCGGGGTTTTCCGCGCACCACGCGATCAGCGGCGAAGATTTTTTTCGCAGCCGAGTCTACTTCGAGAGCGCAGTCGAACTCGATCCCACCTACGCGCTCGGCTATGTCGGCCTGTCGAACTTTCATGGCTCGACGGCCGTACACGGTCTTTATCCGCCTGAGCAAGGTTGGCCGCTCGCCCGCGTTGCCGCCGAACGTGCGTTGGAACTGGATCCTGGGCTGCCCGAGGCCCATCACGCGATGGCTGCGGTTCACTACTTCTACGACTGGGACTGGCGAAAAGCTGAAGCGGAATTTCTTGAAGCGCTGCGCCTGAACCCCAGCTATCCCGAGGCCCGCAGGCTGTACGCGAGGGTTTTGCTGGCTATCGGACGCGAGCCGGAAGGACATGCGCAATTGAAACGCGCCGAACAGATCGATCCGCTCGCGTTCAAGGGCTCACGGGCCTTCGGTCTCGTGATGGCGGGCCGCCACGATGAAGTGATGAAAGAGTATTTTTCCGGCGAGCGGAGCGAGCGCTCGCCGCTCATCTATCAGCTATTGGCCACGGCATTCGAGATAAAGGGCTTGTTCAAGGAAGCCGTGGAAGCCACCACCGAGGCACTGGCCTCGTGCGGCGCGCACGCCCGCGCACAGGCGATCCGCACCCAGTGGGAAAGCGGTGGCCACGATGCGGTCTTACGCTGGCTCCTCGACGATCTGCTCGTTAGGCACCGCTCGGGCTACATCTCGCCGCTACTGCTTGCCGAGATCTACGCCAGACTCGCCAGACCGCCCGAAATGTTCCATTGGCTCGAGGCTGCGCTTGCCGAACGCTCGTCGCGTGTGTGCGAACTGCGCAACAACCCCTGGTTTCAGCGCTATCTTTCGGCCGGGCAATTCCGAAGCGTGGTGAAGCGGGCCGGCTTCTGAACACAATCATGGTCGGCGAATCCGCGCTCCGGCGGTCCGGCGGTCCGGCGATCCGGCGATCCGGCGATCGCGAGGCAACGCCGGATGCGTCGTTCACTGTCCACCTTTGAATAGATCTTTCATGCGGTCTGCTTCACCGTTGTGCTGCGATTGGATCAGTTCGTTGTAGACCTGCTGGCGGCTTTTGCCGGTCGGCGATCCCATTTCACTGCTGGTCGACGGCGTGCCGCCTACCGCGGTGGTGGCCAAATCCTGGGAAGGCTGCGCTTGCGTTGAAGCATCTTGCGCGTAAGCGCTGCCAACAGCGAAGGCGATGGCGCCGGCGACCATAATTTGAAGGGCTTTCATTTTGCTTGACTCCGGAAAGTTAATTCAGGAAAGGCCTCCATGGCGCGGCTAGGGAAGTAATTCCCTGCGCCCATACACCGGGAGCCTGAAGGGCGTTTTGATGCGAGACGCCTGATGACATGCTGCTTGTGCGTGAGCGTTTCGCCCATGGAGGCTGAATGAAGAAATCCTTAATTCTCGCGACGAGGCGTCTGGACTCGAGGTGCGATTTGCGAGGACAGGCTGGATGGCGACGCCGGCGCTTCTGCTGGTGTTCGGCGCGGCGTCGCGTTTGTTGCTTCGTTTAGGATGGGCCAGCCGGCCTAGGGGAAAGAAGGCGCGTCATGCCGCCTCAAGGTTCGATAGAGCATCCACGTGGCGGCCGAACCCATACCGACCGTCATCGACCACGCGATCCCCGTCACCCCCCAGTAGTGGGTCAGGGGCGGCACGATCGCGAACAGAATGACCATCTGTATCAGCGACGCGTGCGTCGTCGCCTTGGCATCGCCGACCGCGCGCAAGTAGGCGACGAGCACCGCGATCAATGCGCCGATTGCCATGTTGATGACGAAAATTTTGAAGAGCGGGACCGCCGACATCCACGCGGGACCGAGAATCAACGCGAAGAGCGGCTCCGCAGTCATCCGCAGCAGCACGACGAACATCGTCAGGCCGCAAGCGACGATAACCAGGTACAGCTTGACAAGCCGCGCCGCCACGCGCGCGTCGTGCCGGTGTTGCGCCGAAAACGTTGGAAACAGGTATTGCCCCATCGCAAACGCCGCGTCCGTCAGCAACATCTGCGCGAGCTTCGACGACATCTGATACGCGCCCAGTTGCGCCGGCCCGAGCAGTTTCCCGACAACAACCTTGTCGAACTGATTGAGCAGCAGATTCACGACGCTCCCCGCCCAGATCCAGCGGCTAAAGCCAATGTAATGGCCGATCCCCGACCACGCGGCCCGAATCGGTGGCCGCGGCTTCATGGTCGCCCACGTGAGGGTGCTTTTCAGCGTTTCGCCGACGATCATGCCGATCAGCAATGAGTAGGCGCCCGCTCCGCCGAACGCGAACGCGAGGCCCGTGCAGCAATCAACAAACGCCGCGGCGATTTCGATCCCCGCGATGTGCTGGAAGCCGCGATTGCGCTGGACCACATAGTAAGCGGGCGATGCAACGCCGCGAATCAGCGGCAGCGCTGCCGCAAGCTGTAACAGGACGAGTGCATTGCCGAGGTGAAACTGGCTGTTCATCACCGGCGCGAGTGCGATCAGCAGCAGCGCGACCAGCAGGCCGCGTGTCGCGAGCGTGGTCCAGACGGCGGCAAGTTCTGAACGAGTCGGCGCATTGGTCCCCTGGATGACCGCCTGAGGGAGACCCGTGTCGGAAAGGGATTCCGCGATCGCGACCCCGAGCAGCGCGATGCTGACGCTCCCGATCGCCGACGGCCCGAGAATGCGTCCGAGCGCGAGAAACTTCACCGCGACAAGACCGCGCACGAAAAGCTGTTGCAACAGTACCCAGGTGGGAGCACTTGGCCCGAGGCCCGCTCGCACTGAGAATGCCGCCCCCCTGATCGATCTCACTCCGCCTCCGTGGTCGCTTATTTCCCTGGATGGTTTGCGTTTTTAGCGATCAGGGTTGATGCGACGTCGACAGAATGTGAAGCCTCCGCACAGGAAAAACTGTGCGGCACTGAACGTCGCGTGACAAAGATATTTCCACAGCGTCGCACGGTCGCCCGTCTTGGGCAACGACCGCAAGACATTAAAGGTTCCCAACATGGCAGGCAGCTTGAGATAGGCCTGCGACGTTACCCGCGTTGTGCAGCGCAACCCCACAAGCAAAAACCCCGCAGAACTTTCGTTCTGCGGGGTTTTTAAATTTGGCGGAAAGGGTGAGATTCGAACTCACGGTACCCCTAAAGGTACACTGGATTTCGAGTCCAGCGCATTCGACCACTCTGCCACCTTTCCGGGTCTTCCAACTCGCAACAACGAGGCTGCTGGGTTGCTACTGAGTCAGATCCAAGCGGGTCGCTGCTTGGGAGAGAAAGATTATAGAACAGCTGAATACGATTTCCAAGCCCCTCGTCAAAAAAATTTCAAAGAGGCTAGGCTATCGGTCGCGTGATTAGCCGCGCATCAGCGCGGCACGCATCAGGCTGCCGGTACTTCCAGCCGTTCCACCCCACCGAGGTAAGGACGCAGCGCCGCCGGTACCGTCACCGAACCATCCGCGTTCTGGAAATTCTCCAGCACGGCCACGAGCGTGCGGCCAACCGCCAGACCCGAACCGTTCAGCGTATGCACTAGCTCCGGCTTGCCTTGCGCATTGCGGAAACGCGCCTGCATCCGGCGGGCCTGGAACGACTCCGTATTCGAGCAGCTCGAGATCTCACGGTACGTGTTCTGCGCAGGCACCCACACTTCGAGGTCATACGTCTTGGCAGCCGAGAAACCCATGTCGCCCGTGCACAGCGTAATCACGCGATACGGCAATTCCAGCTTCTGCAGAATCGCCTCAGCATGGCCGACCATCTGCTCCAGCGCGTC
>OVEP010008641.1_pt5 | contig 19528 bp, 17 predicted proteins | sample 1779801 | NCBI WGS metagenome assembly OVEP01 (sample SAMEA3914791, study PRJEB12502) | metagenome | biome: forest; material: soil | place: Canada | collected 2011-07-03 | depth 0.1 m
CTCGCCAGTCCGCTCGCCGCCACCGATCTCACCGGCGTGGCCAGCGCCACCATCATCAGCGCCGAATACGACCCGTTGTGCGACGAGGTCGAACACTATGCGGCACGTCTCGCCCAAGCGGGCGTGCTCACGACTCATCTGCGCTGGCCGGGGCAAATGCACGGCTTCGCCAGTTTGCTCGGCGCGCTCGATGCGGCCGACCACGCACTCACACTGGCAGCGCAAACCTTAAGCCATGCGCTGCACGCCTAGAACACCTGACTCCGCTGACTAGAACAGACATGACTGCATTGATCCGCCTCGCGGCCGAAGACGGCATCGCGACGCTCACGTTCGACCGCCCCGAGGCGCTGAACGCCCTCAACGAAGCCATGGCAATCGAACTGAACGCCAAGCTCACACGCCTCGCTCACCACGACGAAATCCGCGCAATCGTGCTGACCGGCGCCGGCAACGCCTTCATGGCGGGCGGCGATTTGCAGAGCATGCGCGCCGCGCTCGATGCGAAGCCCGTGGTACGCGACCGCTCGATCGGCAAACTCGTGCGGCTCGCGCAAACCGTGGCCGAGACCGTCACGGCTTCGCGCAAGCCGATCATCGCCAGTGTCAACGGCGCCGTGGCGGGCTTCGGCTTAAGCCTCGTCGCGGCCTGCGATCTGGCGATTGCCGCAAAGAGTGCGACGTTCACTTCGGCGTACAGCCGCATCGGCACCTCACCGGATGGCGGAGCGACCTACACGTTGCCACGCGCGCTCGGCACCAAGCAGGCCGCGCAATGGATGTATCTCGACGAACGGCATACCGCCGACGAAGCGTTGCGAGCAGGCTTCGTCAACTGGGTCGTAGCGGACGATGACCTCGTCGCACAAACGCGCGCGCTGTTGAAGCGGATGGGTGCCCTCTCGCCGGACGCGTTCGCGCAAACCAAGAATCTGATCCAGCATGCCCCCGAGCGCAGCTTCGTCGAGCATCTGTACGCGGAGCAGCGCAGCTTTCTGCACTGCGCGGCAGGCGACGATTTCCGCGAAGGCATCGACGCATTCTTCGACAAACGCGCACCCGTATTCGGCTCCAGCGCACGTTAGGCGTTCTTTCTGATTCGCAGCGATAGCAAACAGCAACAGCAGTAGCACAGGAATAAACCCCATGAAACTCGCCACTACCGACGAAATCGTCGCCGAACTGAAAGCTGGTCGCATGATCATTCTGGTCGACGAGGAAGATCGCGAGAACGAAGGCGATCTGCTGATTGCCGCCGACCACGTCACGCCCGAAGCGATCAACTTCATGGCGCGCTTTGGCCGCGGCCTCGTCTGCCTGACGCTGAGCGCCGAGCATTGTGCACGCCTCAAGCTCCCGCCGATGGCGGAACAGAACGGCACACAATACGGCACCGCGTTCACGGTCAGCATCGAGGCCGCGCAAGGCGTCACCACCGGCATCTCGGCCGCCGACCGCGCGCATACGATCCGCACCGCGATTCACGCGGAGGTGCGCGCCGACCATCTGGTGCAACCCGGCCATGTGTTTCCGATTGCGGCGCGCCAAGGCGGCGTGCTGGTGCGTGCCGGACACACGGAAGCCGGCTGCGATCTGACCGCGCTCGCCGGACTGACGCCGGCCGCCGTGATCTGCGAAATCATGAACGACGACGGGACGATGTCGCGCCTGCCGCAACTGATCGAATTCGCGGAACTGCACGGGTTGAAGATCGGCACCATCGCCGATCTGATTCACTATCGCAGCACGCATGAGTCGCTCGTCGAGCGTGTCGGCGAGCGGCCGTTGCACACGCCGTGGGGACCGTTTCGCGCCATTCAGTATCGCGACACCGTGCGCCAATCCACGCATCTCGCACTGGTGCGCGGCACGCCGCTGCCCAACGTGCCGGTCCTCACGCGCGTGCACGAATGCTTTTCGCTGCTCGATCTGCTCGATGCCGAACCGTCCGCGCATTCGTGGCCGTTGCACGCAGCGTTGCAAAAGATCGACGCGGCCGGTTGCGGCGTAGCGGTGCTGCTCGATTGCGACATGCGGGCCGATACGATGAACGGCACCGGCAACGGCACGCCGGCGCGCAGGGACGGCCGGCTCTCCGGGATTGGTTCGCAAATTCTGCGCGACCTCGGCGTGCGTCGTCTGAATGTGCTGTCAAGTCCGTTCAGGCTGCCGGCGCTGTCGGGTCATGAACTCGAAATCATGGCGTTCATTCCGCTTGGCGAAGCGGATCTGGATAACCCGTACGCATTCGAACGCGCCCCTGCTGTGGCGAGGGTCGGCGCAGCGCCGATGTCCGCGCCGTTCCGGTCCGCTGCGACGGTGCAGGTAAACGCTCAGCCCGCTTCATACGAACTCGAAGCCTCTTGATGGTGAATCCTCGATGACTCAACCTGAAAAACCCTATGTAGCGCTCGTCACGGGCGCCTCGCGCGGCGCCGGCAAAGGTATCGCCCTCGCACTCGCCGCAACTGGCGCGACGGTCTACGTGACCGGGCGCACGCAGCGCGAAGGCGATGCACCCCTGCCCGGCACCGTGCACGCGACGGCCATCGAAATCGACAAGCTCGGCGGCAAAGGCATCGCGCTCACCTGCGATCACGCTGACGATCGGCAGGTGGCGGAAGTGTTCGACACCATCCGGCAGAATAGCGGGCGCCTCGACATCCTCGTCAACAACGCCACCGCGTTGCACGATGAACTGATTCGCCCGGCACCGTTCTGGGAAAAGCCGCTCGACCTCGTGGATATTCTTAATGTCGGCTTGCGCTCCGCGTATGTCGCGAGCTGGCATGCCGCGCAATTGATGGCCGCGCAAGGCGACGGGCTGATTGCCTTTACGTCCTCGTTCGGCGCGAGCTGCTATATGCACGGCGCGGCGTACGGCGCGCAGAAAGTGGGCGTCGACAAGTTCGCCAAGGACATGGCCGTCGATCTGAAACCGCATGGCGTCGCGGCGGTTTCCATCTGGATGGGCATGCTGCAAACCGAGCGGACCGCACGCGTGATCGCCGAGCATCCCGAACAGTACGCGGGTTTCAGCGAACTCGCGGAGACGCCGCAATTCACGGGCCGCCTGATCGATGCGTTGTATCGCGACCCGCAGCGTCAGCAGAAATCTGGTTTGGTGCTGGTCGGCGCGGAGCTTGCGCGCGAGTACGGTATCACTGAGCTCGACGGCCGGCAGCCGCCTTCGCATCGCGAAGCGTTGGGCGGGCCGGTGCAGGCGCATCCCGCGATCGTGGCCTGATGCGCTGCGTGGCGTAGGGGGAGCGGCACGGCGGTTCACCTGCGCCGCGCCGAGGCGCGTGGGTTCCTGTCCTGCCCCACCCTGTCCTGTCCCGCCCTGCCTTGTCCTGCCTTGCCGCGCAGTTTCCTGTCTTGCCCTGCCGCACGGTGCCTTGTCTTGTGCTGCCACACGGCGCCGTGCCGGGTCCTGCGGGACCGGCAACTAGAAGCCTGTCACCACCATTGCAAACACCAGCGCTGCACCGCCCACCGCGCCGAGGAAGGTGAAGCACTGTTCGTCCGCGCCCGAGTGGCGTGCCCATACTTTTCCAACCAGCGCAGCCAACCCGGTGATGCCCAGAAACACCGACAGCGACGAACCGGCCGTGCACACCATGCCGGGAAACTCGTCGCTCCAGGCGCACGCGTAGAGTTGCCGCACGGATACGCCGACCACACCGATCGCCACCAGTACGCCGGCAATCAGGCCGTCCCGCTGAACTCTGGGTTTCATTTACAGCCCTCCCGCATCACGCTCTGCCCCATCCCTATACGCGACCCCAACGCCTGCCGCGCGGCTGTGCGCCTCGATACGGTGGACGGAAAGCCACGTCGCACCGTTCTCGGTTCATACCGCCATTGACGGCGATTCGACGCGCGCGGTCATCGTCCGGATGGACTAAGGGGATTGCCCGACGGATCGCCTGAGCGATTGCCGGGAGGGACTGCAGGAGGGACTGCGTCAGCGTGCGCGTCAGGCCGTTTGCGGCTTACCGGTAAACCACGTCCCAATGATCTCTTCAATCGCGCGCGCAGCGGACAGCAGCGCAGCCTCGCCGCGCGGCTTACCGACGATCTGGATGCCGACCGGCAAGCCACTGGCGCTCATCCCGCACGGAATCGCGATAACCGGCATGCCGGTGAGCGTCAAAGCGTAGGTGATCGCGAGCCAATCGATATACGTATCGAAGCGCTGGCCGACTGCGTCGCGGATATCGCGCGCTTCCACCGGGAACGGCAGCACGATCGAAGCCGGGCAGATCAGCACGTCATAGCGTTGCAACAGCGCGTTCATCTTGTGGAACAACACGCCGCGCGTGCGGTGTGCCGCGAGCATCGCGCGGTTATCCACCTGCAGACCGAACTCGATGTTCCAGATCACGTTCGGGTTCAGCACGTCGCGATGTTGCGCGAGCACCTCTTCATAATTCGCTGCGTACGAGATACCGCGCAGCGTGTGGAACGCCTGGGGCGCCCCATTCAGATCGATATCGCTTTCGTCCACACCGACGTCCGACGCCGCGAGGCGGTCCATCGCTTTGCGGCAGATCGCGAGAATTTCGGGCTCGACTGTCGCGATACCGAGCCCTTCGCTGAAGGCAACACGCGCCGGACGCTGCGGCCTGCGCGCATGCGCCAGAAACGAAGTCGCCGGTTCGCGCAGCGACAGGGGCGCGCCATCGACATCGCCGCACATCGCGTCGAGCAACAGCGCGGCATCCGTCACGTTGCGCGCCATCGGACCATGGATGCCCAAGGTTTCGTACGGATTGGCGGCCGGGCCATACGACACGCGCCCCGGTGTCGGACGCAGGCCCACCACGCCGCAAAACGCCGAAGGCGTCCGTAACGAACCGGCCAGATCGGAGCCTTGCGCGACCCACGCCGTGCCCGACGCCAACGCGGCAGCCGCGCCGCCGGACGAGCCGCCCGCCGAGCGCGACAGGTCCCACGGATTGCGCGTCACACCGAACACGCTGTTATACGTATGACCACCCGAGCCGAACTCCGGCGTGTTGGATTTGGCATAGACCACGCCACCGCGCGCTTCGAGCAGCGCCACGCCGGCATCGGATGCTTCCGGAATGCGATCGCGATAGACGAGCGAACCGCGTGTGGTGCGAACGCCGGCTACATCAGTCAAATCCTTGATCGGCACCGGCAACCCGCATAGCAGGCCGCGCTCGCCGACCGGCTTCTTCAGCAGCGCGTCGGCATGGGCATGGGCGCGCTCGAAACACAGCGTGGGCAGCGCGTTGACCCGCGGTTCGACGCGCTCCACCTGCGCGGCCAGCGTATCGAGCAGATCATGCGGACTGACTGCCTCCTCGCGCAACAGATCGACAATTTCGCACGCGCTTCGCTCAATGAGACTCAAATCGACGGACATAGTGGCTATCGGCTTCTTGGTGGGGGATGCCCGTCAGTTTCGCATGTCGCGCGCGTTTGTGTCGTCGGCCCCGCACTTTCTCCGCAGTCGCGGCTCTTTCATTTGAGCGCTTATGCGGCGGACGTTGCGGACTCGTACGTGATTTTGCCGCGGCGAGCGTCGCCAAGCATCATGTCGGCAGCTTTCTCGCCAATCATGATCGACGGCGCATTGGTATTGCCGCTCACCAGCGTCGGCATGATCGACGCGTCAGCAACGCGCAGGCCTTCGAGGCCAATCACTTTCAATTGCGGATCGACCACGCTGTCGGCGTCAATGCCCATCTTGCAGGTTCCCGCCGGATGAAACACCGTGGCCGCGTGCGCGCGAATGTAATCGAGCAGCGCAACATCCGACTGCACGTCAGCGCCAGGCAACATCTCCTTGCCGCGCGGACAATGCAACGTACGTCCGTTCAAGCGCGCTTGCGGGGCGGATTCGAAGTTGTAGCTGTACTGAGGGCTCTTATACAGCGCGATGGTGCCGGCCGGCACCTGTACGCGCGCTGTGCTGTCCGAGCCGCCCGCCTCGACGAGGCACACCGTATAGCGGCCATCCTCGCTCAGCCGGTTCGCCATCACGCAACCGGCCGAACCCGCACCGACGATCACAAAGTCGAAATCCATGGTTTGTGCTGTTTGACTCATGTTGTGCGCGTTCCAGCAGTGGGGAATGATCAGGCAGCCGCGCGAGCGGTTGTGCGGGAAAACCGTTTGCAACCCACGTAGTAAACCAGCGAGGTCAACACAAGACCGACGACCCATGAAATATCCGCGCCGTCGAGCTTCTTCGCGATCGGCCCGGTATACAGGTCGGTTGCGACGAACGGCAGTTGCACCGCAATGCCGAACAGGTACGAGAAGATCGCAATGCCGTTGAAGCGCCCGTAGATGCCGCCGTCCTGCCGGAAAAACGAGTCGACATCGTATTGGCCATGGCAGACGAGGTAGTAGTCGATCAGATTGACCGCCGTCCAGGGCACCAGCACGTAGAGCAGCAACAGAATGAAGTTCGTGTAGGCCGCGAGGAAATTGCTTTGACCGAACAATGCAATCGTCAGCGAAATGCCGAACAGCACCAGGGCAGTGATGGCACGCGCGCGCGCCTTGCCGGACCATGAGGGAAACAACGTCTGAAGAATCGTGATAGTGGAAAGCGCGCCGCAATACAGATTCATCGCATTGGTCGCGGCGATTCCGATCGACAGCACGATCACCACCAAGGTGCTGATGCCGTGCGTGAGCGTGGTGAGACCGTTGACCACGTCCCCGTCCGCCACCATCAAACCGATCATGGCGCCCAGCACCATCGGGAAAATGGAGCCGAGCGAGCAGCCCCAGTAACTCGCCCAGAACGCAGCGCGTGAGCCCGTGTTAGCCGGCATGTAGCGCGAATAGTCGGATACGTAGGGCGCATACGCGATCTGCCAGAGCGCCGCGACCGAAATCGTGCCGAGAAAACCGGTCAGATTCGCACTGTTCTTCGTGAAGAAATCAGCCGGCAAGCCATGCACGAAAATGATCCACACGAAGACCAGCACCAGCACCGCGCCGGAGCACCAGGTCATCAAACGCGTATAGGCGTGAATCAGGTTGTAACCGAAGATCGTCGCCACCAGACTCAGGATGCCGACCACGATCACGCCATCATTCACGCTGACGGCAGGCGTCAGGCTGCGCAACGCCTGACCGCCGAGCACGAGATTCGACGCAAAGAAGCCCAGATACATGATGACCACGAGGCCCACCACCAGCAGCGAGCCGATGGAGCCGAACTGGCCACGCGTTTGCACCATTTGAGGGACGCCCAGTTGCGGTCCTTGCGCCGAGTGCAGCGCCATGAAAACGGCGCCGACCAGTGTGCCGATCACAATGCCCAGCACGCCCCACCAGAACGGTTGTTTGAACACCGTCACTGCCAACGCGCCGGTCACGATAGTGAGCAACATGATGTTCGAGCCGAACCAGATCGTGAACAGATCGCTCGCCTTGCCGTGCCGCTCGGCGGTAGGAATGGGTTGGATCGTGCTTTGTTCCAGACGGCCAATCGTATCTTCCTGGGTCATCGGCTTATTCCTTGAGGTTCGTCGAATGGGATTCACAGCCCGACTGTTCAACGACAAAAAAGCCTCCGAAAGAACAAATTTGCTTTCTATTGAATTGGTTTTACCTATATCTTTCTCAAAATGCATAGATTGGCGCGGCGGCTCGACGATTGCATAGACGGTGCCTCTCCATTGGATCGGATTAAGCTTCTTGCAAAGGAAATGCGGCTGCGGCGATAGTCGGCATACAACGGCTCGCTTACATTAAGCAGTATTTAATTCCGGAGACATGCTTGATCACTATCTATGGCGAACGCCATCGCCTTCATCATGGCCGCAGTGAACTGATCGACGGCGAATTGAAGCCGTGCTTCGAGATGCCACGGCGTGTCGATATCGTCCACGAGCGCTTGCGCCAGGTCGGCCTCGGCGAGGTGATCGCGCCCACTCGCTTCGGCATCGACGCATTGAGCCGCGTGCATAGCGACGCCTACCTCGATTTTTTGCAAACGGCGTGGCAGGAATGGAGCGCGCTCGGCCGCACACACGATGCGCTGCCGACTATCTGGCCGGCGCGCGGACTGCGGCGCGATCGCGCGCCGCGCAGTATCGACGGCAAGCTGGGTTTCTATGCGATGGACGCGGGCGCACCGATTACCTCGGGCACGTGGCACGCAATCGAAGAATCCGCGCATGTCGCCCTGACTGGCGCGCAATGCGTGAGCGACGGCGAACGCGCGGCTTTCGCGCTGTGCCGGCCACCCGGACACCACGCGGGGCGCGACGTGATGGGCGGCTACTGCTACCTGAACAATGCCGCAATTGCGGCTGAACACTGGCTCGCGCACGGCGCGAAACGCGTCGCCATTCTCGACGTCGACTATCACCACGGCAACGGTACGCAATCGATCTTCTACGAACGCGACGACGTGCTGTTCGCGTCGCTGCACGCGGACCCGTCGATCGACTATCCGTATCTGCTTGGCTATGCGGATGAAACCGGCCGCGACGCCGGCGAAGGCTTCAATTTCAACTATCCACTGCCGTGGGGAACGGATTGGTCCGGCTACTCTGCAGCGCTCGCCCAAGCCGGCAAGCAGATCAACCGGTTTGCGCCGGATGCGCTGGTGGTGTCGCTCGGGGTCGATACGTTCGAAGGCGATCCGATTTCGCAGTTCCGCCTCACGAGCGCGGACTATCCGCGCATCGGCGCAGCCATCGCGCAACTTGGCTTAGCGACGTTATTCGTGATGGAGGGCGGTTACGCAGTGGAGGAGATCGGTGTGAACGCGGTCGGCGTGCTGACCGGTTTTGAAGAACACATGCAGGCTGTGTCAGGGTGATATCGTATAAGCGCGCCGTGCCGTGCGCGGCGCGCTTGCCGTACCGTCAGCTCTTGAGCCGATACCCGGTCTTGAAGATCCACGCAACGATCCCGAGAAACACCGCCAGAAACAGCGCGGTCATTCCCAGGCTGACACCGACATCCACATCGGCGAGCCCATAAAAGCTCCAGCGAAATCCGCTGACCAGATACACAATCGGATTGAACAGCGTCACGACCTTCCAGAACGGCGGCAGCATATTGACCGCGTAGAAACTGCCGCCGAGAAAGGTGAGCGGCGTGATGATCAGGAGCGGCACGAGTTGCAACTTCTCGAAGCTATCCGCCCAGATGCCAATAATGAAACCGAGCAGACTGAACGTCACCGCGGTCAGCACCAGAAACAGAATCATCCAGAACGGGTGCTGCACTTGCAGCGGCACGAACAGGCCGGCGGTAGCCAGAATGATCAGCCCGAGCAGAATCGATTTGGTGGCCGCCGCGCCCACATAGCTCACGACGATTTCCAGATACGACACCGGCGCCGACAGCAACTCGTAGATCGTGCCGGTAAAGCGCGGAAAGTAAATCCCGAACGACGCATTCGAAATGCTTTGCGACAGCAGCGACAACATGATCAAACCCGGCACGATGAACGCGCCGTAGCTGATGCCGTCCACTTCCTTGATGCGCGAACCGATTGCCGCGCCGAACACGACGAAGTAAAGCGACGTTGAAATCACCGGCGCGATGATGCTCTGCATCAGCGTGCGCCAGGTGCGCGCCATCTCGAACTTATAGATCGCGCGAATTGCGTAGATATTCATTGGTTACCTCGGAGCAGACTGACGAAGATGTCTTCGAGCGAACTTTGCGTCGTATGCAGGTCTTTGAAACGGATGCCGGCGTCGTCGAGCGCTTTGAGCAGCGCGATGATGTCGGTGCGCCCGCCGTCGCCCTCATACGTGTAGATCAGCTCGTTGCCCCCCTTGGCGACATCCAGTCCATATCCGGCCAGCGCCGGCGGCACCTCCGCGAGCTGACTCTCCAGTTGCAGCGTCAACTGCTTCTTGCCGAGTTTGCGCATCAACTCCGTCTTCTCTTCCACCAGCATGATTTCGCCCGCATTGATCACGCCGATGCGGTCAGCCATCTCTTCGGCTTCGTCGATGTAGTGCGTGGTGAGAATGATCGTCACGCCGTTGGCGGTCAGCGAGCGCACCAGCTTCCACATATCGCGGCGCAACTCGACGTCGACACCGGCCGTGGGTTCGTCGAGAAACAGCACACGCGGTTCGTGCGAGAGCGCCTTCGCGATCAGCACGCGGCGCTTCATGCCGCCCGACAGCGTAATGATCTTGTTATTGCGTTTTTCCCACAGCGACAGATCGCGCAAGACCTTTTCGATGTAAGCGGGGTTTTTCGGCTTGCCGAACAGCCCGCGGCTGAACGAGACGGTCGCCCAGACGGTTTCGAACGAGTCGGTGGTGAGCTCCTGCGGCACGAGGCCGATCAGCGAGCGCGCGCCGCGATAGTCCGTCGCGATGTCGCGGCCGTCCACCGTCACGCTGCCAACGCTTGCCTTGACGATGCCGCAGATGATGCTGATGAGGGTGGTCTTGCCCGCCCCGTTGGGCCCAAGCAAGGCGAAGATTTCCCCGCGGTTGATCGCCAGATTGATGTTTTTGAGCGCATGAAAACCTGTGGCGTAGGTTTTCGACAGATTCGTGACTGAGACGATTGGCTGCATGGATTCGACGATGGCAGACACCGGTATTGGGTTGAAAGGGGGCGGAGCGAATGCGCGGCCGCACCCGCAATGTAAATGAAAGTGAGAAAACGTGCAGCGCGGCATCGTATCAGGACGAACGTGTCCGGCGGCCGAGTTCTCGAATCAGCTCCCGCCGGCGTGGCGTAGAAAAGCTGAAAGGCCGGCTATTTCGCTGCAGCGCATAATAGTTCGGCTTCCGTATCGATGCGATGGAAGTCAAGCCCCGGCAAGGCCATGGTCATGCCAACCGCACAAAACTGCATGCTCAACGATGGCCGCCGGGAAAGCGGCTGGCGATCACGCGCTGGAGTTCTTCGGACGACACCGGCTTCACCAGATGGTGATCGAAACCTGCCTCGCTCGAATGCTGACGGTCGGCCGCCTGTCCATAACCCGTCACGGCGATGAGCAGTGCATTGGCCGTAGACGCGCGCCTGCGCATCTCCTGCGCGAGTTGAAAGCCGTCCATGCCGGGCAAGCCGAGATCGAGCAACACGATCTCAGGTTCGAACTGCGCGGCAATCTCGAGCGCATGCCCGGCTTCGTGCGCGACGCGCACGTCATAGCCGTCCGATTCGAGCACCAGCGACATCGCCGTCGCGGCATCGGCGCTATCGTCCACCAGCAGCAGACGCAGAGCCGGTCCCGCGCCTTGCGGCACGGCAGCGGGCGCGGTGACGACCGGTTGACCGGTTTGCGACAGACGCGTGAGCGGCAGGCACACGATGAATTCGCTCCCCTGCCCCGGCCCGTCGGAAAATGCCTCGATTGTGCCGCCGTGCAATTCGACCAGCGTGCGCGCTAATGGCAAGCCGATTCCGAGGCCGCCCTCGGAGCGTTCGAGCGAACTCTCAGATTGCACGAACAGGTCGAAGATATGCGGAATGGTTCCGGCAGTCATGCCGACACCGTTGTCGCGCACACTGATCTGCACGTTGTCGTGCAACCCGCGAACGTCGATCAGGATTTCGCCGCCTGGCGGCGTGTACTTCCCTGCGTTCGAGAGGATATTGCCAAGCACCTGCGCAATCCGCACGCCGTCGCCGACAATGAAAAGCGGCTCATCGGGCATCTGGGTCTTCAGCGTGTGGCCCTTCCTGGTGAGCGTGGGTTCGGCGGTTTCGATCGCCGCTTCGATGGCGGCGGCGAGTCCGACGATCTCCTGCCGTAGCGTGATCTTGCCTTGCGTGATCCGCGCCACATCGAGCAGATCGTCCACGAGACGGCTCAAATGCTTCACCTGGCGCCCGATCACCGCGCGCATCGCATCGAAATTCTCCGGCGAAGGCGAGCGGCTCGGATCAAGCAATTCGATTGCATTGCGGATCGGCGCCAACGGGTTGCGCAGTTCGTGCGCGAGCATCGCAAGGAATTCGTCCTTACGACGATCGGCGTCGCGCAGCACCATTTCGTTCGCCTTGCGCTCCGAGATATCGTTGACGATACCGGCCAGCCGGTAGATACGCTCGCGTGCATCGCGCACGGGAAAGCCGCGCTCGGCGACCCAACGGGTTTCACCATCGGGCCGCACGATGCGGTATTCGATCTCATACGGCACACCGGTTGCCAGCGTGCGGTACGCGGTCTCGACCGCCGCTTCGTCTTGCGGATGAATGCGGCCCGCCCAGTGGCCCGCGCCGGGTACCGGCGCGAGCGCTTCGTCGCCCCACAGGCGGCGATAGGCCGGGCTCACGTACAGCAGTTGAGCGGTTGAAGGGTCGAGCATCCAGAACACGTCGTCGATATTCTCGGCCATCTGGCGAAAGCGCTCCTCGCTTTCGCGCAATGCGCCTTCCGCGCGACGCACCCGCAACAGGGCACGCACATGCGCGATCAACTCCGCCGGTTCGATCGGCTCAATCAGGTAGCTGTCGGCACCGCCGTCAAGGCCGCGAATCTTGTCGATGCTCTGCACGGCCGCCGCGGAAGTCTGCAGCACGAGGATGCCGGCTGTCTCCGGCGCCGACTTGATCTGACGGCACACTTCGAAACCGTTGATGTCCGGCAGCTTGACGTCGAGCAGCACGAGGTCAGGCAACGAGATGCGCGTGCGTTCGATCGCCTCCGTGCCGTTAGCGGCTTCGATCACCACAAAACCGGCACGCGACAGAACCCGACTCTTGGCGTACCGTGCGCCGTCATTGTCGTCGACGTTCAATATCAGAGTGGTGGTCGCGTCGCTCATGGCAGATCGTTTTCCGTGTGTACTTCAGTGGCTGCCCGTGGCGAATCGCCTGGTACGGCCGGCGTGTCCACCAGGATGGTTGCGGTAAAGGTCGAGCCTTTGCCCAGTTCGCTTTCCAGCCCGACCGTGCCGCCCAGCAGCTTGCACAGCTTGCTGCACAACGGCAAACCCAGCCCGGTCCCCTTCACGTAGGCCTGCAGGCGGTTTTCCACCTGCTCGAATTCTTCGAATACGCGTTGCTGGTGCTCAGGCGCAATGCCGATGCCGGTATCGCACACCGAGAAGGTCAGGAGGTGTTGAGCGGCGTCATAGTGCGCCCGCACCCGTACCTCCCCCTGTTCGGTGAACTTGAGCGCATTGGATATGAAATTACGGAGAATCTGCGAGACCTTGCCTTCGTCGGCGACAACCGGCGGGATATCGTCGCAAGGGTCGAACAGCAAATCGACGCCGCTCGCCGGCAAGAGCGGACGCAACATGCCGCGCAACGCCGAAAACAGATTGGCGACTTCGAATTCGGCGGGCCGCAGTTCGATCTTGCCCGCCTCGATCTTCGCGATATCGAGCAGGTCGTCGACCGTCTCGGACAGTTCCTCGGCCGCCTTGCGAATGAAACGCACCTGCTTGGCCTGCTCGTCGGTCAGCTCGCCGTCCACGCGATCCATCAGCAGTTTGGCCAGCGCCAGGATCGAATACAAGGGCGAGCGGAATTCGTGGCTCATGTTCGACAGAAAGCGCGACTTCGCGTCGTCGGCGCGGCGCAGGTGGTGAGCGCGCTCGTCCAGTTCGGCGTAGAGCGCGACCACGCCGCGATTGGTGTCCTCGAGTTCGTGCGTGAGCCGGACCAGCTCTTCCTGACGCTCCCGCAAATCGCTTAACGCGTTGACCAGCTCGCGGTTTTGCCACTGGACTTCGTCGAACGAACCTTGCGCGCCCGAGGCAGCGGCCGCTTCGGCACGCGCGGCGGCAGCCGCAACGGTGGCGGCAGTGGCATGCGGCGCGTGCTCCGGCACATGTTTGGTCAATGTGACGACGGCGTCTCCCGCCGCGTCTTCGAGCACGCACGTATCCATCAAACGCTGGGCGGCGAGTACGCCCAGCGCGCCGGCAGGTTCTTCGGTACCCGCGGCACGCGCGGCGCCGCCGGCCCGTCCGCAGAGGTCTTCGAGCGTGGTTGCGGGCGCAACGAAACGAATCAGCAAGCCTTGCGGACGGCTCACTTCGTCGAGCAGAAATTCGGCGCGGCCGTGCAGCGTGGCGCTCAGCACCGCACGCGCGACTTCGAGCGCCGACGTGGCGATGCGCGTTTGATCGTGCGCGGTAAAGGCCAGCGCTTCGCCGAGTTCGCGCGCGCGCCGGCGCGCAGCCACCACGGCGAACTCGCTGTCGATCGGCATGGCATAAAGCACGTCGGCCATTACAGAGGCTCCCCGCAACAGGCTCGTGCGACGAACACCGTGACATCGTCGCGGCCGCGCGTAAAGTCGCGATACAGCGTGGCGGCGACCAAGGTTGGATGGCGTAGCGTGAGACCCGGATAGCGGCTCAGATCCCAGCGCGTGGCAAGGCCATCCGAGTGCAGGATCAACAAACCGTCTTGCGGCCAGTCGACCTGAAATTCCTGCGCCTTGCGCAACTGATGGCCGACGATGCCGGCGTGCGACACCAGATGGCGATGACCTTGTGGTGTCCAGACGCTCGCGGCAATGTTGCCTACGCCGCAAAAGCGCGCGACGCTGGATGTGCCGGCGGCGGCCCGGGTGGGGATGCGTGCCACGCCTAGCGCGGCACCGCGGGTGGGCCGCAGCGCTTCATGCGAGGCCTCGACGATTTGCTCGACGCTTGAGGGCCCAAGCCGGCCAAATGTGTCAGTCGCAGCAATCGCCGCGCTATTCGCGAGGGCGCCGTGACCGAGGCCGTCGGCGACCATCACCGTGAATTGGTCCTCCGCGTAGCCACACGTCCACGCGTCGCCGCATAGCGTCTCGCCCTGCAGCGGCAGATTGATCGCGCCGTATTCAACTGGCCCGCGGTATTGCGCGGCCGCCCCGCCGGGATCGGCCCAGACCACGATGCGCAACACCGTGCCAAGACCCGCCGCACTCCAGATGTCGAGGTCGTCGGCGAGGCGCTGAATCGCGCCCATGCCGTTACCTGGACTGCCAGCCGTCGTATAGCCGTCGACGAAACAAGCGTGCAGATCGCGAATACCCGGACCGCTGTCGATCGCGAGCAGCTCGATGCCGTAACGCGACGGCAGCGCCCTGCCCGGCAGCGCCACCTCGCTGATCGGCCGTGCGAGCAATTCCCCCCGCTGCGCGTGTTTGAGTTGATTGGTCGCGCACTCAGTCACGATGATCGCCAGCTTGCCGATCACCGTTTCGCCGCAGCCGATGCTATGCGCCAATTCCCCGATGCCGCGCCGCGCATACGAAACCTGGCTCGGATCGCCGACCTCGAAGCGCTGTTGGGACGCGCTCAATCCGTTCAGAACGGTTTCCATTTCGTCACGGAAATATGGGTACCTTCGCCGGGCGCCGAGCGGATCTCGAACTCGTCGCACAGCCTTTTCGCGCCGCCGAGCCCCAGCCCCAAACCAGTGCCGCTGGTATAGCCGTCGGTGAGCGCTCTTTGAATGTCAGCAATTCCCGGTCCATGGTCGACGAACTCGAGACGCAAACCGACACGACCGTTTCGCCGAACCGTATAAAAGTGTAGGTCGCCGCCCCCGCCGTATGTGAGTGTATTGCGGGCGAGTTCGCTCGCTGCGGTGACCAATTTCGTCTGATCGATTAATGACAGTCCTAACGCCACCGCTTTTTCACGCACGAACCGACGCAACCGTACGATCTGCTCGTCCGAGCGGATCGGCATGATCTCCTCCGGCGGCTGACCATCAGGACTGGCCGAACCCCACGAGGCAGGCGCATTGTCGTTGCTCGTCATGGCGGATAGGGGCGCGCTGCCGGGCGCCTGACCGGGAATGGCGCTCAAAGCGGTTCCGTGCCCGTTAGCAACGCCATGCCCTTCTCGACGTTCAGCGCGGTGCGTACGCCCGGCAGCGCCAGGCCGAGTTCGACCAGCGTAATCGCGACGGACGGCTGCATGCCGACCACGACCGTTTCCGCGTCGAGCACGCGCGCCATCGCCGCGGTGTCGCCGATCATCCGGCCGATGAAGGAATCCACCACGTCGAGCGACGATATATCGATCAGTACGCCTTTAGCGCGGTCTTTGACAATGCGGCTAGTCAAATCGTCCTGCAATGTCATCGCAAGACGGTCATGCATGTCTACCTGGATGGTAACCAGCAGCAGCTTGCCCATCCGCAAAATCGGAATACGTTCCATCGCCGGGCCCGGTTGGTGTTCGCGTGAGCCGGCGTCAGTCGCCGGCGAACTGGTTGCCGCGCAATGCGCCTGGCGAACCGGGCGTGCTGGGTATCCCTGGCGCTTCGCCGTGATGACCGGCGTTCGATACGGACTTACCGGTACGTTGAAGCGCGATAGTGAACGCGTCGGCGAGTGTGGCCTTGGTGATCACGTTCGACAGATTCACACCCAGATGAACAATGGTCTGGGCGATTTGCGGCCGGATCCCGCTAATGATGCAATCGGCGCCCATCAGCCGCGCCGCCGCCACGGTCTTGAGCAGATGTTGCGCAACGAGGGTATCGACAGTCGGCACGCCGGTGATGTCAATGATTGCTATCGCGGCGCCGGTGTCGACGATCTTCTGCAGCAGGCTTTCCATCACAACCTGGGTGCGTGCCGAATCGAGCGTACCGATCAGCGGCAACGCGAGGATGCCGTCCCACAGTTGCACGACTGGCGTGGACAGTTCCAGCAACTCCTGCTGCTGACGAACGATGACCTGCTCACGGCTCGTCTGGAATATTTCTGTGGTGTAGAGGCCTAGCGCATCGAACAACGTGCTGATGGTCCAGGTCAGTTCGGACAGTTTGGCGGGATCGTCCGCCAACTCGCCGCGCAAGCGTGCAAAGAGCGGTTCCTTCAGCGAAAACACGAACATTGCTGTTTCGACCGGGGTAAAGCCCTGCCGCGCGCGTTGCGTCGACACATCAGCGAGCAGGCTGCGCACGTCGTCCCACGCCGGCGTCCTGAAGTCCACACGGTCGGATGCGCCGAGCGCAGCGCAAGTCAGTGCGACGAACTGCACGAACTGGTTACGCAATTGCGCCTCGGTAACGCCCCCGCGGCGCGCCGCGACCGCGTATTGCTGGGCAACCCATTCGCCCAGCAGCTCGTTCTGCCGATCGTTGAATAGTTGGGCGAGACGCGTTCCGCCGAGTGTTTCCATACAGTGTCCCCAGTCGTTTATCAGCGGGCGGCGCAAGGCGCCGGGCCGTGCATTTTTACTCTTGGTCAAGCCTGCAGCCGATTAAGCGCATTGGACTTTAGCAGGTGAGAAGCGCCTTAACAATGCTCCGGCCCCGAGTCCTGCGCAAGCGATATCGGCGGCACCGTCGGTGCGCTTGCCAGCATCTTGACTCGGCTTCTTTTACATGCGACAGCACCCCCGCGCGCAAAGCCAGGTAACTATTGCCTGCCCTGACGCACATCGCGCTGGCCGTTTCGCTAGCCCGCCCCCCCCACGGCGACGTTTGCTGCAACGCCGCCAAACGTTTGCGAAATACGATCTGCGCGACAGACCAGCACGTCCGATGGGTCAATATTGCTTCGGATACCTATAGTTATGCCGTCTCGTGCGGTGCGATGATGATGACACTTCATGCTCGCTCATTAACGTACTTCAACACCGGCCGTAGTCTTTGCCACTGCGGTCAGATGCCGTCACGGTTCGGCGCACGCGAAGCTGCTGGCGAGATTCACATTACCCTTACCGCTATAGCGGGGAAACAGCGGATAACGGCACAACGGACGCGAGCGTCCGTTGGTTGCTGCCGCGATATCCGTAGCGGTCAACGTTTCGGGCGAGATACCACGCGTCACCCAATTATCGAGCGCCCCAAGCAGATCCACGGAGGGGATGAACACGCCGCTCCCGTGTTGAAAACCCGGCACCATGTACAGCCGCATGAACGCATCGACCTGGTCGATGCCGAAGCGATCAATCAGCGCTTCGTAGTAGGCGATGGTCTGGTTCGGGCTGATGACTTCGTCGGCGAGGCCTTGCAGCGTGATGAGCTTGCCGCCGCGCGCGATGTAGCGTGTGAGGTCGGGGTTCATCGCGCCAATCGTCTCTGACAGCGCGACGAGCTGGCCGCGATATTTGCCGGGATGCAGCGGGTCGAACCTGAGCGAGTCGAACGCCGCGTCACGTGTCACGAAATAGCGGAGGTAGCCATCGCCCTGCGCGAACAGGTAGCCGTTGGCGAAGAAAGTTGGCACCGGCAAGCGCTCGGGTTGATGCGCGAGACCAAGCACGCCGCTCAGATGCGTGCCTTGAAAGACATTGTAGCCACGATAGCCGGTGACGCCCCACGCCAGCTTGTACGGCAACGAGAGGCCGTCGCGCATCACCAGCAAGGTGGAGAGTTGCGCGTCAGTGAGGCATTCGTCGTGCGAGGGCGCACGTCCGGCGCAGCGCAACGAGGCGATGATCTCCGCTTCGTGTTGCCGGCACCCGGCGACGTCGCTGATGATGCCGTCCGCCGCGCCGTCGAGCCGGTCGCAAACGGCTAGCGTGCGTTGCACCACGTGCTCGAGCAACTGTGGTGGAATGAAACCGCCGGGCGTTGCGAATTCCGCCTGGCCGAGCTTCACGCCCATCAAACGCACGCCGGTAAAATTGAGCGCGGGCGAATTGGCGATCACACCGTCGTAGTCGTCGGGATAGCGCTGCATCACGGTGTAGCCTTCACGGCCACCCGTCGAGCCGCCGGCGAAATACATTCGTTGCGGCGGCCGGCCGTAAGCGCGCGCAATGAGTGCGAGCGCGGTGTCGTGCGTTTTCTTCAGATGCGCGTAGCCGAAATTCGTCACCGCTTCGTCGACGAGGCCAAAGATCGCGAGCGACGAATCGCCCACATGCCCGGAGTCGTCGCCGAAGGTCGCATAGCCTTGTGCAAGCGGCGCGCGATTTGGAGAGAACGGCATCACGCCCGTGCCGCTCACCACCACGCCGTTATAGCCCCCGCCGCCGATCTGCAGCGCGCGGCCGTTCCAGCGGCGCGGTAGATTCAAGTCGAAGCGGATATCGGGCGTACTGGCTTTGAGCGCCTTGATACGGCCGGTGATGCGGCAATATTCGCCGCCTTGCTGATTGCCGAGCGCGGTGGCGGCCACCATCGTCGCGCTTTCAATCTGTACACCGGCAGTGGGCAAAGCGATCAGTTCAGGGGGTAACACTGCGCCCGCGAATTCCGCGCAATGCATGGCGAGCGGCTCTTCCTTGGGCGCGGCCCATGCCTCTGAGGCGCTCATCAGCCATAGCGCGGCGCCGGCGACCGTGATGATCGTGCGCGAACCTCGCGTAGAGCGCCCATGGCGCTGATAACACGTATGGCGCGCACGCGCCCTCATCCGTAACCCGCTCCGTTGACGGCCGCGCGTGACGGCTGCCCCTTCCAGCCGTTCCAGCCGCGCGCAATCATCAGCAGCGCACCGATGGCGACCAGATCGCCGCCGAGTCCGATCAGCGTGCCGCGAAAACCATGGAACGTATGCGGCGTTGCCGTATCGACGATCAACGACACCAGCGTGCCGGTGACAAAACATACGAGCCCGGTACGGCCGACCGTCACCACCGCCGGCAACCGCTGTGCAAGCCACGCGACGCGGCCCTGG
>OVEP010007250.1_pt3 | contig 19505 bp, 11 predicted proteins | sample 1779801 | NCBI WGS metagenome assembly OVEP01 (sample SAMEA3914791, study PRJEB12502) | metagenome | biome: forest; material: soil | place: Canada | collected 2011-07-03 | depth 0.1 m
GCGCTCGTCCCGGTCGCCGATCGCGACGAGCGTCGGGACGGTGATCCGACGCAGGGCGTCCTCGGGCGTCGGCACGAGCGATTCCAGCACCAGCAGCAGCGCCCGGGTGTCGACGCCGAGCCGCTCGATCCAGTGCGCGATGAGCGCGTCGCGGGAGCCGGGCTCGATCGCGGAGCCGTCGAGGAGCGCGGTGAGCACCCGGTGGCTCGCCTCGCTCTGCGGACCGGTCACCTTCGCCAGTCCCTGCCCGGCCACGATCGCGCGGCCCGGCCGCGCGCCCCGCGCCAGCATGCGCAGCACGGTCCGCGCGCCGAGCGAGTAGCCGCCGAGGTCGTAGTCCCCGTCGCCGAGACCGAGGTGCTCGACCAGGGCGAGCCCGTCATCGGCCAGCACGTCCGCCGGATAGGCGGCGGGATCGTGCGGCCTCGCGCTCTCCCCGTGGCCGCGGCAGTCCGGAAGGACGACGCGCCGCCCCTGCCCGACGAACGCGTCGGCCCAGCCGTCGAGCAGCTGCGAACCCGCGCCCATGAAGCCGTGCAGCAGGATCAGCGGCCGCCCGGCCCCGGTCTCCTGGCAGGCCAGCCGCACGCCGTCGCGGCCGGCGAATCGGTACGTCTCCATAGTGCGGTCGATCCTAGGCCACCGGCCCCGGCGGCCCCGGGCCCGCTGTTGCACCGCCGTGACACTGGGCACACGGATCCACGATCTTTGGCTGACAGTCTTCTCTCATCGCACAGGGCGGCAACCGAACGAACCGGCCGAGCAGGTCGGGCCACGGCGGCGCTACTCCAGCGAATCCCCCAACTCTGTTATCTCCCAGGGAGACAGCCATGTCTGCTCGCCGTAGCCGCCGCATCGCCGCCGCCGTCGTCCTCGCCGCCACCGTCACCGCCCTGGCACCCACGCTCGCCAGCGCCGCCACCCCCGCCGCCCACGCCGCGGCCGTCAACGGCACCGGGGGCGACGGACTGACCATCAGCGACGGCAGCCGCTACGTCGTGATGAACGGCACCGTCGTCGACTTCCACACCGACGTCCGCGACCTCGCCTGGAACCCGGCCGGGACCAAGGCCGTGTACGTCGACAGCTACGGGGACCTGGAGACCGCCAACGCCAACGGCACCGACCGGGACATCATCGCGGTCCACCCGGCCGGCACCGCCTTCTCCCACCCCACCTGGCAGGTCGCCGAGGCCGACGCGCGCGACGGCATCGCCGCCAAGGACAACGTGGTCTTCGTCGCCACCAGCAAGGGCGTCGCCCGCCTGGAGACCACCGTCGCCACGACCCACTTCGGCAGGCCCACCGCACTGCCCCTGGGCGCCGAGTCCGGCGAGGGAACCGTGCCGAACCCGCTGACCGCCAACAGCTGGCCGAACAGCGGCGGTTCGCTCGGCACCATCGTCTACGACAACACCCGCACCGGCGAGGTCTACCTCCGCGACGACAACGTCCGGCAGCAGGGCGGCGCGGTCACCAAGGGCTTCGAGCCCGCGCTGGCGCCCGGCAACGGGGCGGCCGACGAGATGGTCTTCGTCCGCTCGGTCGGTGGCCACGACCACATCTTCGAGGGCCAGTACGAGACCGTCGACGGCAGGTACGGCTTCGTCACCCGCGACCTCACCCCCCGTGCCACCGTCGACTACACCGCACCGGCCTTCTCCGCCAACGGCCGGACGATCGCCTTCAGCGGCACCGACGGCACCTACACGCTGCCCGTGAACGGCACCCACACGCCGGTCAGGACCTCCGGCTACACCGGCCTTGCCGCCTACCGCGGCTGACCGCCGACTGACCGGGCTCTGCTTTCACCACAAAGCATTCAGTCACGACAAAGCACCAGTCACGACAAAGCACCAGATGCAACCCTCCGGGGCAGAGCGGGAGTACTTACGGGTGAAGCGGTGCCACTCCACCGATCGCTTCCCGATCCGCCGAGGAGAACTGTGTTCAAGAGCCGGACCAAGAAGATCGCCGCCGCTACGGCCACCGCCGCCGCCCTGGTGGGCATCGTGCTGACCACGTCCGCCGCCGCGCAACCGACCTCCGCACCGGCGTCGAGCAACGCGCCCCAGGCGGTCGCGACCAAGACCATCCCGACCAAGTCGGTCAGCCGGGTCCTCGGGCAGGGCGTGATGAACGGCAAGAGCTGGTCGGCGAAGCTGGTGTACTACCCGACCACGCCCGCGAACTACGCGCCCGGCCACAACCCGAAGAGCCTGGTGTGCATCGCCGTCACCATCAACGGCAAGGCCACCAACGACGGTTACGGGGCGGAGTGCGACGGGGTCAGCGGACCCCACGACCCCAGCACGGACCTGGGCATGTACGGCCAGGACTACTACCCCGGCGGCTCCAGCCTGTTCTTCGGCCAGCCTGTCGCGGACGTGGCCTCGGCCACCATGACCTTCACCAATAGCGGTCCGGTGACCGTTCAGAAGGTCACCATCCCGGGCACCGACTTCAGCGCCTATGCCATCCCGGTCGCCGCCGGGCAGCACATGAAGGGCCTGAACGAGTACAACGCCAAGCACCAGGTCGTCGGCCACCAGTCGTTCTGACCACGACGGACGGGTGGGCCGGAGGCGTCCTCGCCCCGGCCCACCCGCGTCACGCGCCGAAGGTCACGGCTGGATGTAGTAGCCCTCCTCGTCCACGATGATCTGGCTGGTGCCGGCGCTGTTGTTGTAGACCTCGAACCCGTTGTCGGTCACCGGGGTGGAGACCAGGTTGGGGACGGTCTCGCCCTTGCTGAAGTTCAGGTTCGACGTGGTCGGGGACTGCGGCAGGTCGGTGTCCACCGCGAAGGCGGTGAGTGAGCCACTCGCCTGCGGCTGGGTCACGGTCATGTTGGCCACCAGGGCGACCGGGGTGATGGTCTTCCCCCAGGTCGGCGTCGGTGCCGCCAGGACCACTATGTATGACCACGCCGGAACGGTGCGGTACACCTCGCTCGTGCGGGTGTCCATGATGCGGGTCGGCGTGATCGGGACATAGGTGTCCACCGCGCCGGAGGCGGCGTTGCCGAAGTAGCCCTCCAGGTCCGCGACCAGTGCCACCGTGCCGCCGCTGCCGTTGTAGAGGTCGACCTTTCCGTCGGTCACCGGGACCACGACCAGGTTGGCCACGGTCTGGCCGGTGGTGAAGTTGAGGTCGGACGCGGTGGGGGTGGCCGCGCCGTCCGGGTACACGGTCAGGAAGCCGGTCGCCTTCGGCTGGGTGACGGTGACGTTCAGGACCGCCGCCGTCGCTCCCTGCGGCAGCTGCCCGGAGAGGTTCAGCCCCAGGGTGCCGCGGGCAGCGACGGGCTTGGCCGTCGCTGCGCCCAGACCGGAACGGGTGTCCAGGACGGGGGAGGCAGTCAGGGGCTTGTAGCCGTATCCGGCGCTCCCGTAGAAGCCCTGCAGGTCCGCGATGATGTGGACGGTGCCACTGCTGCCGTTGTGGAAGACCAGGCCCCCGGGGCCCATCGGCACCGTCACCAGGTTCGGCACGGTGTCGCCCTTGGTGAAGTTCAGATTCGAGGACGTGGGCAGGGCCTCACCCTCCGGGGAGACGGTCAGGAACCCGGTGGCGGTCGGATCGGTCACGGTGACGTTGGCGACGATCGCGTTGACGTCGGCGTCGGGGAAGCCGGCGATGCTGGGGATCGGCAGCACGAGGTTCTGGCCTGCGGCGACGGGGGTCGTCGTCTTCACGCCGATCGCGCTGCGGGTGTCCAGCAGCCGGGTCGGGGTGACGGGTGTGTAGTCGTCCCCGACGGTGGCCCAGGCCTGGGACTCGATGCTGAGGTTGCCGTACTCTTGCCCGAGCCCGACCGAGTAGGTGCCCGCCGACCAGTAGGTGAAGTCGACACTGGTCGCCGTGGTGCTGACCGGGTGCGACGGATCCTGGAAGGTGTACAGGTAGGTCGGGGTGATCGGGCCGTTGGACACCCAACTGGTCGTCGGGTCCGTGGCCGTGGCGGTGACCGTGAGCGGGTCGGCTGCCCCGGCGGACGCCAGCGAGACCGTCCCGCCGCCGCTGTAACCGCCCTGGAGCTCGACCGCGCCCCGGTCGAAGTAGTCCAGCGATCCGGCGCCGGTGGCGGTGACCGCCGGGTCGTCCATGCGCGGGTTGCCGTAGAAGTCGGTGGGCAACTCGCCGGGGGCGCCGGAGTCAGCGGAGTTGATGGCCGGCGAGGTCGCGCCGACCGTGGAGATCCAGTCCTTCAGGGTGATCTGCGGGCTCGCGGTGATGTCCTGGGCCCCCTGTCCGGAGCCGGAATCGGCGGCGAAGTCGGTGGAGTCGGCGTAGCCGGTGCCGCCCCAGGAGTAGAGCGCCTGACCCGCCACCGGAGCGACCAGGTTGTAGTCGACGGTGGTCTGCGCCGTCGAGTCCGCCGAGACCGCCAGCGCGGTCGCGTTGTCCGTGGCCGGGCAGCTACCTGCGGACGAGGCCTGCACGACGTTGTTCTCGATGGTGGATCCGGGGGACGCTCCCTCCAGGCTGATGCCAGAACCGCATTCACTGAAAAGGGAGTTGCTGGTGACCACGGCCCCGGGGGATCCGTTGACCAGGACCCCGGGACTGCTGTTTCCCGTGCTGTCGATGATGTTGGTGGTGACCACGGCCCCGGTCACCCCGGGGTCGATCTCGACCCCGCCGCCCTCGGCGTCTCCCTGGAGCAGCAGCCGACTGAGTGTCACATTGCTTGAGCTTCCGGTGACCTGGACCCCGGGGGCATACACGCTGTAGATGTAGCCCTGGTTCACCGTGATGTTCGAGGAGTTGTTCACGAGCACTGCCGGCTGGGCCTCGGACCCGGTGGAGATGAAGTTCTTGATCACCACGTTCTGCGCGCCGGACACCGAGAAGGCGGGTCCCTTCGCGCCGGTGGCCGTGAGGCCGACGTGCGCGGCGGGCCCGCCGAGGTTGCTGGCGCCGACGAAGGTGATCGGCGCGTTCGCCGTGCCGGAGCGGGTGATGTCGACGGACTCGTTGTAGGTGCCCTGCGCCACCATGACCGTCTGCCCCGCCTGGACGACGGCCGCGGCGGCGGAGATGGTGCAGTACGGCAGGGTCTGGGTGCCGCTGCCCGAGTTCGAGCAGCCTGGTCCCGACTGTACGTAGAGCGTGCCGGCGACCGGTACCGGGGCCGCGGCGGCCTCCGCCCCCGACAGCACGGGCAGCGCCGCGCCGAGCAACAGGGCGGCGACCGCCGCCCCGGCGGCGCCTATGGTTCTCTTCACATGGATTCCCAGCTGGTCAAGGGCGTTCGTGTCGGCTCGCGGGGATCGCGGCGCCGTGCCGATCGTCTGACGTGTCGTTGTGCGTGGAGCTGCGCGCACGCGCGTGCATGCGTGGTCAAAACGGGTACGGATATGCATGGATGGCATCAGAGGCGATGTCCTGCCGCCCGGACCGGACCGGACTGCTCGGCCGGTGGTTCGGTGGCGGTCTCGTCTGTCATGACGCCGAGCGGGATTCTATGCCCGAAGGGGATCGTCCGGCTGGGAATTCACCGGATTCCGTGAGCTGCCATCCATTCCGGTACGTACTCCTACGGCGCTGGTGCGGTCCGGAGAGCGCGGCGAAGGGGCCGGCCACGCGACGGTCGGGGGCGGCGCCGGAACCCGGCACCGCCCCCGACCGTCGCGTCCACGCACCCGCTACATGTAGTAACCCTGCACGTCGGCAGCCACGTTGACGCTGCCGGTGCTGTTGTAGAGGTCAATGCTGCCGTCCGCGCCCACCGGGACCAGGACGTCGTTCGGCCGGATCTGCCCGGCGGCGACGTTGAGGTCCGAGGTGCCCGGGAGGGCGGTGCCGTCGGCGAAGGCCGAGAGCCAGGTGGTGCTGCTGGGAGCGATCGCGGTCAGGTTCACCAGGACCGCCTTGACCCCGGCCGGGATTCCGTCGACACCGCCGACCCGGACCGGCAGCGTCGCGGCGGCCCCGAGTGCCGCCTGCGGCGCGCCGTTGCCGGTGCGGGTGTCCAGTACCCGGGTGGGCACGATCGGGGTGAACACCGATCCGAGCTCCTGCTGCGCGGTGGGGCCGGTCTCCCCGACGTAGCCCTCGACATCGGCGATCAGGTCGGCCTTGCCGGTGTGGTTGTAGAAACCGATCCAGCCGCCCTGCTCGATCGGCACGACCACCTGGTTGGCCAGGGTCTGACCGGCGTCGAAGTTGAGCACGGACGTGGCCGGCACAGCTCCGTACCCCGGCGAGACGCCGATCCAGCTGGTGGCGGTGGCGCCGGTCTCGGTGAGGTTGAGGATCACCGCCGTGGCATTGCCGTAGGAGGACGCCGGGAGGGAGAAGCCGAGCCACTGCCCGGTCGTGCCCCGGGGCCCGGGCTGGAACGGAACGGTGCCGGTGCGGGTGTCCAGCACCCGGGTCGGGGTGACCGTGGAGACCGTTCCGGTGCCGACGGTGCTGTCGGTGACCGTGCTGGAGCTGTAGTAGCCCTCCACGTCGCCGATGAGCTCGACGCTGCCGCTGTTGTTGTAGAGGTCGACGCTGCCGTCCGCGCCCACCGCCACCGTCACCAGGTTCGGTTCGGTCTGCCCCCGGACCAGGTTCAGGACGGAGGCGTTGGGCAGGGCGGCGCCGTCCGGGTAGGCGCTGACATGGGTGCTGGCCGTGGCACCGGTCGCGGTGAGGTTCAGGGTCACCGCGGTGACGCCCGCGGCCGGGATGCCGTCGACACCGGCCACGTGCAGCCGCACCACGCCACCAGGGCCGACCGCGGCCTCGCGGGCCCCGGTTCCGGCCCGGGTGTCGAGGATCCGCACCGGTGCCAGCGGGGTGAACAGGCTGCCGGCGGTGACCTGCTGGGTGAGCGTCCGGGTGTTCCCGCCGGCGTCCCGCACGGTGAGCTTGACGCTGTAGGTGCCCGGCGCCGGATAGGCGTGGGTGGTCTGCGGGGCGGTACCGAGGTCGACCGGGGCGCTGTGGTCACCGAAGTCGATCGTGGCGTCGGTGAGGTTCCAGGCATCGGTGGTGCCGCTGAGATCGGCGTTCACCGTGAGCCCGCTCTGCCCGTCCTGCGGGCCGGTCAGGACCAGCGAGGGCACCAACGGCGCGGGTGCGACGACCTGCACCCAGTTGGCCGCGCCCTGGTGGACCACACCGGTCGACGTCGTGGCCGACACCGACACCCGCGTGGCCTCGTCGACCGGGGTGATCGCGCTGAAGGTGTGTGTCACGGTCGGGGTGCTGGACACGATCGGGGCGGTGCCGTCGCTGAAGGTGAAGGTGTAGCCGGTGATCGGCGTGTTCCAGGGGTTGGACTCGTCGGCGGTGATGGTCTCCGCCAGCGGGGCCGGCCCCTTGGTGGCCGTCAGCCCGACGGACACGCGGTACGGGTCCTGGTACTCGATCGCGCCGCGGTCGTCGTAGCCGACGCCGGTACCGGTGTTGGGAACCAGCGGGTCGTCCACCCGGGAGTTGCCGATGAAGTCCGTGGACAACTCGTCGGGGGCGTTGGCGTCCGCGTTGTCGACGGTGTACTCAAGCCTGGTCGCCGTGCCCGGCGACTGCGGGGCGACGACCTGGTCGAAGTCGTGCGCGCCCTGACCGGTCCTGGCCAGCAGCGCGGCCGCCGTCGGGTAGGTCCGGCCGGCCCAGCTGTAGGGCGCGTAGGAGGCCGAGTTCTCGATGGTGTTGTAGTCGTACTCGGTCCCGGTGGCCGAGGCCGCCGACACCACCACCGAGGGCGCGGGGGACTGCTGACCCGCCGGGCACACCTGGCCCGTTCCGGTCTCCACCAGGTTGTTCTCGATGGTGGAGCCGCTGGAGTCACCGCCCAGCGAGATCACCGTGGGGCAGTCGTAGATGTCACCGACGGTGTTGCTGACCAGGACGGTGCCGGTGCTGCCCGCGCTGGTGAACGCGGGCTGCGTCCAGACGTTCAGCTCGCTGGTCGTCACCACGACCCCGGTCGCACCGGCGCCGACGGCCACCGCGCTGCCGCTCTGGGACGAGTTGACGTCGTCGCGGCTGAGCGTGACCGCGCTGCTCGATCCGTCGACGCTGACTGCGGGGAAGGTGTTGCTGTTCAACCCGGTCGCATCGATGACGTCCTGGTTCAGGGCGATGTGCGACGACCCGTCGACGGCGACCGCGGCCGGTGAACCGGACTGCCCGAGCATCTGGAAGCCCTCGACAACCACGTTGTCCACATGGTCGAAGGTCACCGCCGCCCCGGTCCCGGACTTCGCGAGCACCGAGGCGTGCGGGCCGGTTCCGTCGAAGGCGACGTTCCCGACGAAGGTGATCGGCTCGCCCGCTGTGCCCGAGTGGGTGATGTCCAGTGGCCCCTGCTGGTCGCCCTCCCCGGGCGAGACCTCCACGGTGTCCCCGGGCTGGGCCGCGTCAGCGGCGACCTGAAGCGTGCAGTACGGCTGGGCCTGCGTGCCCGCGTCGGCTGCGGTGTCGGAGCAGTTCGCGGTCTTCACATTGCTTACGAACAGAGTGCTGCTATCGGCAACGGCAGCCGTGGGCATGGTCGACAAGCCGGCCGTGACGACCCCGACCGCGACCAGCGCGGCCAGTGAGCGTCTTCTCAAGGTCACTCCCCTGGGCATAAGAACAGTTCATGTGTCCGGCCATCATCCACCACGCCCGACCCGGCCCCACCTGCGGTATGCGCCTGGTCGGCAGGGCACGGGACCGAAAGGGACGAATAGCCGAATAACCGCCCTGCGCAGTGGCCCGGGAAATCAATTCCCTATGCGGCTTTCGGCCGCCAGCCTGCCACTCTGGATCACATTCGTCGGCCGCCCGGCCCCACCCGCGAACCCGCGATCCCGGGGCCCCCGCCCCGGCCCGGGCGCGCTGGGGGCATGATGCCCCCGTGAAACAGGCGAGCGGGACCAGGGTCAAGTACCGCGGCGGCAGCCCGAGATTCAAAGGGGTCCTGGCGCTGGTGTGCGGTCTGGGGCTGCTGATCGGCTTCGTGGTGCTGGAGGTCGACAGCTACGCCCTGCGTACGCATGGCGTCCGGGCGACCGCCGGCGTCGACGGTACGAAGCACGACGGTCACAACAGGTCCTACCTGCTGACCTTCTCCGGCCCCGGAGGCTCGCCGGTATCCGAGTGGACCGACGACGTGCGCAGCGGCACCAAGGTCGGGGACCGGATCACGGTCGTCTACGACCCGCAGGATGTCAGCAACGTCGAAGACCAACGCGACGAGGGCCGCGGCCCGTGGGCAGACCTGGTCCTCCTGGCCGGCGCCGCCTTCTTCCTCTGGACCGCCTACACAGACCTCCGCCCCGCCACAGCCCGACCCCGCCGGAACCCCAGAAACCCCTTCCGCCACCAGTAACGCCCGCACCCAGTCGACCAGTGACGTGCGGGTCGACCCTTCCGTCCGTGCCGATCGGGGCTGCCGACCGGTATCGCTGCTCCCGCCCTTCCGATTGAGTGCCTTCGCCCCGGTGAAAGGTTGTCGGATTCCATGGATGAGCCGTTGTGGCCGCCGTTTGCTCATGATCGACGCGGACGGCCCCTTTGAACCCGTTCAGGGCGGTGCCTGACCATCGGCCGGATGAGTACGAGGCGCATCGTCTGCTGATGCTGACTCCTGGGTGGGTGGCAGCGCAGGCGGCTCGGAACGCCGAGCGGGGCTACCCCGAACGTCAGCCGGTTCCGTTGCCGGTGTCGCTCAACCCGGCGCACGGCCCCGCGCTGTTGGCGCTGCCCTTTGCCGCCGCCCACCATCCCGGACCAGCCCTGCTGCTGCGGATCGGTCCGAGCCTGGGCGGCGAAGGCGACGCGGTGACTCCCTACGTGGTCTTGCCGTCGATGGCAAAGGTGCGTGGACCACGCGCTGACGGCGGCAAGGCCGTCCACCCTGCGTGCCGCCACCTGCACGGCTCCGCGGATTCGTTCGGGTGTACAAATATCCTGGCGCTCTCTCAGAGAGGGCGCCGACTATCTTTTTGGGGGAATCCGCGCCATGCGCACTGTAAGACTGGGGTTGGCGTCGGCAGTGTCACTGCTCAGCCTCGCCGCCCCGTTCACGGCCCACGCAGCGGGCTCCGCCGGAGGCGCCATTCTCTACGTCGGCAAGTCTGCCGCCTGCACCGACAGCGGTCAGGGCCTGCAGACGGCACCGTTTTGCACCGTCCAGGCCGCCGTGAACGCCGCGCAACCCGGCGACACGGTGTCCATCGGTGCCGGGTCCTACGCCCAGACCGTCAGTGTTACTGACCAGGCCGACGCCGCCGACCCTCTCACCATCACCGCGACCCAGCCCTCGGACTCCGCCGAGGAGAGCATGCTCGAAGGACTAGACCTCACCGGGGCATCGAATGTGACGGTGGAGGGACTCGTCATCCAGTCCGGCGGGGTCACCGTCGATGCGTCCCACTCGATCACGTTGGACCAACTGCAGGTCCTGGTCCCGCGTGGCGTCGACGGCGTCCATGTGACCGGTTCCTCCACCGGGGTGACCATCAGCCGAACCTCCGTTTCCGCCGAAGGGGCCCCGGACGTCGCGGTGGATCCCGGATCAGGGCACGTGGTGATCACGACCAACGTCCTGGAAGACGGGCTCACCGCGACCTCCGCGGTATCGCCGGTGACCGTCACCGGGGCAACCGGTACGGACATTGTCAGCAACACCCTGCTGGGGCAGACCTGCGCGGAGGATCCCCGCATCAGCCTCTCCGGGGGATCTACCGGGTCGGTGATCGAGAACAACGTCCTCACGCTCGGAGGGACCGGTTGCGACCCGACCCAGCCAGGCGTCCTGGTCGCGGCCGACTCCCTCAACGGCACTGTCAGCGACTACAACGACATCGACGCGGTCCCCGGCACTGACCTCTACAACTGGAACGGGATCGGCTACGCCACCCTGGCCAAGTTCCAGTCGGCCACCGGACAGGGCGAGCACGATCTCGACGCCGATCCCGTCTACGGCCCCACCACTCCCTTCGATGCTGGGGATTTCGGCTGCGACAGCGCATTCCAGGAGCCGGAGGCGACCTCGCCGCTGATCGGCTCGGCGGACGCGCTCGCCCCCGGTGAACTCTCCACCGACATCAACGGCGTACCCCAGCAGGCCGACCCGCAGGTCGCCAACACCGGTACCGGTGTGGGCTACTACGACCGGGGAGCCGTGGACCGGGAGTTCTGCCTGTCCGCAGTCCCGCAGACCAACCAGCTCCAGCCCGACAGCCCGCGCACCGTGCAGGACACGACTGCGCTCACCACGACCTGGCCGGCCGCAGTGAGCGAGATGGTGCAGTGGGGGGATGGCACCAGTACGACCCAGACCGTCCATGCCACCGGCGGGGAGACCGCCGACGGCATCGCAAACCCGGTCTATGTACATACTTACGGGCAGAGTGGCACCTACCAGGTGACCGTCACCGCCACAGTCGGAACGCAGAGGCGAAGCTACACCCAGCCGATCACGACGCTCGGCAGCGACTACATCGCGATCACGCCCGACCGGGTGCTCGACACTCGCAATGGCACCGGAACCAGCGGATCGGTCAAGCCGGTGGCGGCTCACGGCATGATCCAGGTCCAGGTCGCAGACGGCTCGGGACTGCCCAGCGGGCAGGTCACCGCCGCTGTCCTCAACATCACAGCGGTGGACGCTAAAGCCGACGGCTTCCTCTCCTCCTTTCCGCTGTCCAGCAGCACCAACCCCTCCTTTCTCAACTACACGCGGGGTCAGGCCATAGCCAACCAGGTGACCGTACCGGTCGACGACGGTTCCATCGACATCTACAACGGCTCCGACGGCACCGTCGACCTGGTCGCCGACCTCCAGGGCTACTACACCCGCAGCGGCGGGTCCGGCTTCGTACCGGCCGCTCCGACACGGCTGCTGGACACTCGTACCACCAGTGCCACCCGCAAGGCCGGCCAGGTTCCCGCCGACGGCACCGTGACCGTCCGGATCACCGGCAGTAACGGAATCCCCGCCACTGGGGTCTCCGCCGTCGTCATCAACACCACCGAGACCGACGCCGGCGCCAGCGGTTTCATCACCGCCTACCCGGGCGGGGGCGCCACTCCCACCGCGTCCAACCTCAACTTCATCGCCAGAAGCACCGTCTCCAACCTGGTCACTGTCGCCGTGGGCGCGGGCGGCACGGTCACCCTCTACAACGGCTCCAGCCGTCCCGTGGACCTGGTCGCCGACCTTCAGGGCTACTACACCCAGGGCTCCGGCCTCGCCTACATCCCGGACGAGACCCGTCTGTGGGACACCCGCACCGCCGGCTTCCAGCCACTGGCGGCCCGTCAGGACGTCGGATACGGAACAGACATCGGCTACTGGGGTGTCGGCGGTTCCTGGTACACGCCGACGGCGGTCCTGGTCAACAACACGGTCGTGGTCCCCGAGGGGTCGGGCTACCTCGCCGTCACACCGGTCCAGACCGGCGCACCCAAGACGTCCAACGTCAGCTTCGGCGCCGGTGAGACCATCGCCGGCGCCGACATGGTCGGCCTGAAAGCCGGCGCGCCCAATCTGTACTTCTACAACGGCTCCGCCGGCGCCTTCAACCTGGTCACCGACCTCGAAGGCTACTTCGCCTGAGCCTCGGAAGTACCCGGCACCGCGATCGGCCCCCGACCAGACGGAATGGTCGGGGGCCGGGGCGTTTCGTCGGCCTGGACCGTGGTCCTCACGGCCGCCCTCAGCCTCACCAACCACGCCCGAAGTTCCTGATCCGCAGCCCACTCGGCCGTGTTCGCCCAGGCCGCCGAGGTGATCACCGCCCAGGTCCATCGCCGGACCGGGGTGTTCCCGCGCCCGGCGTCGAGCAGCACAAGGCAGGCGGGTCGGCTGCGCCGGGCCGGGGAGGTGGGCGCGGCCTGGCGTTTTCCGGATGTTGCGGGCGGGCGGAACGTGGTGCGGATACGGTGGGAACCAAGCTGAGCTGGGGCGGTGCCTGTTCGTGCGGCCGCGCTGAATACGGGGGTGTGGCGTGGTCGATCCCATGTCGATGTCGGCGGTGGTGACGTTCCTGGGGTCGTTGAACCTGTCGCTGGGGACCGAAGCCGGCCGGTCGCTGTGGGAGGGCGCAGGGGTGCTGGCGCGTCGGTGCGCCGGGCATCCGGTGCCGGCGCCGGTCGGCGCGGCGGGGCGGGAGGAGGTGGCCCGCGTACTGTCCGAGGGAGCGCGGCACGATCCGGCTCAGGCACGGGCGCTGTCGGCGTTGATGCGCGGCGTCCCGCCCTCGGCGTCCGCGCATGCCGTTCCCCGGCTGCTGCCTGCGTCGAGCCCGTACTTCAAGGACCGCCAGGACGCGTTGAAGGCCCTGGACCGGGAGCTGGCACGGCCCGGCGACGGCCGCCCCCGGGTGGTGAACATCCACGGACCGGCGGGGATCGGCAGCTCGACGCTGGCCGTCCACTGGGGCTGGCGCGAGGTCGCGCACTTCCCCGACGGACAGCTGTACCTGGATCTGCACGGAACCTCGGCGAGCACGGCGCTTCCTGCCGGCGCGGTACTGCACCGGGTGCTGGCCCAGTTCGGCCTGGACAAGGACGCGATCCCGGCGGACGCCGAGGACCGGATCGCCCTGTACCGCACCTCGGTCGCCGAGCGGCAGCTGCTGGTGGTGCTGGACCACGTCCACTCCGCCGCGCAGATCCGCTCCCTGGTCACCTCCGCCCCGGGCGTGGTCGTGGTCGCCGTCAGCCGCCACGCGCTGGTGGGTCTGGACGCCGTCCGGGTGCCGGTCGGGCCGCTGCCGGAGCAGGACGCGCTGCACCTGCTCGGCGACCTGGTCGGCAAGCAGGCGCTCGCCGCGGCCCGGGCCACACTGCCGTCCGTGCTGGAGCGCTGTGCGGGCTCCCCGTGGGCCCTGCGGGCCTGCGCCCCGGCCCTGCTCCAGCAGACCGGCCCGGTCACCCTGCCGGACGACCCGGACGCCGATCCGCTGCACGGCATCGTGGATCTGGTCTACGGCGGCCTGCCGCCGCAGCTGGCACTGGGGCTTCGGTCGCTGGCGCTGCGGCCCTGGCCGGCGCTGACCCCGGCCGTCGCCGCGGCCGCCCTGGCCACCGATGCGGCGCGGGGCGCCGCGGTCCTGGCCGAGCTGGCGGAGCGCCAGCTGTTGCAGGGCGTTGCGGACGAGCAGTACGTGATGCGTCCGCTGGTACGACGGTTCGCGCTGGACGCGGCACTGCGCGAGGACACCCCGGCGGAGCGGTCCGCCGTGCTGGACCGCACGGTGGCCGGGCTGGTGGAGTTCGCCGTCGAGGCCGACGAGGTCGCGTTGGACGCGCGGTGGCACGTCGGCCCCCGGTACGACGGAGGTGACCGACCGGGCCAGGTGTCCCGATCGGCCGCCTACTCCGGCCCCGGCCAGGCACTGGCCGCACTGGAGGCCGAGTTGGGCAATCTGCTGGAGGCGGTGCGCGCGGCCGAGGAGGGCGACGACGCCGCGACGGTGTTCTCCCTCTGCCAGGCGATGTGGCCGGTCCAGCTGAAGGCCGGGCGGGTGGAGGAGATGCTGCCCGCGCTGCGCGGCAATGTGCGGCTGGTCGACCAGGCGTTCCCCGGCACCGACATGGCCGGGCGGGCGCACACGCAGCTGGCCTTGGCCCTGAAGGACCTGCGGCAGGAGCAGGAGGCGCTGGTGCAGTTGCAAGCCGCCGCCGACGCCGACCGGCTGGCCGGGCACCTGCGGGGGCAGGCCACGGCGGTGGAGTCGCTGGGTCTGCTGCGGCTGGGCCAGTGGGACCACGAGGCGGCGCTGCCGCTGTTCCAGCAGGCGGCGCGACTGCTGGAGACGATCGAGCCGGGCGAGCGGGGCGCGAGGGACGTGCCCCGGGGGCTTGCCCTGCTGGAACGGCACCAGGGCAGGGCGCTGCGCGGACTGGGCCGGCTGGACGAGGCACGCGAACGGCTGCTGGTCGCGCTGCGGTTCTTCCGCGGGACTGCCGAGGCCTACAACACGGCGCGGACGCTGACCGATCTGGCCGCCGTGCTGCTGGACGCCGGGCAGGCCGAGGCGGCGCGGCCGATGGCCCAGGAGGCACTGGCGCTGCTGGAGCAGGAGCACGCGCTCGCCCATCTGGAGTACGTGCGGGCGCTGGTGGAGCGGTGCGTCAACGAAGCAGGGTGAGTGAGACGGTGTGGGCGCTCGCGCCGGTCCGCACGGTCAGACCTCCGGCCGCCAGCGCGTCCAGCACGCACGGCTCGTCTCGACTGCCGTCCGCGGCGAGCACGGCGAGCAGCGCCGAGGCGTAGACGGCCGGATCGGCCGTCGTCTCCGGGGCGGCGTTCAGCGTGAGCAGCTGTCCCGCGCGGGTGCGCACGGTACAGCTGCCGGGGCCGTCCGCGTAGGCCGCCAGCGCGCACTGCGGGTGGCGTGCCAGGACCTCGGCTGTCCACTGTGCGGGCGACCCGAGGCGGTGGTCGGTGGCCGGGCCGTGGCGGAAGACGACATCTGCCAGGTCGAGCAGGCCGGGGTCCAGGGTGTCCTCGTGGACGGCGGTGTGGATTCCGCCCTCCCCGGCTGGTTCGTGGAGCGGGTCGCAGTAGCGGGTGACCACCACCTGCGCCGGGCCCAGGACCCGCGTCAGGACCCTGAGCGGGACGGTGATGTAGGCGGGCTGGTAGCCGGGCAGCGGGAGCGGGCCGAGCAGGGCGGGGTGCGTGGGCTCGGGCAGCGCGAGCAGTTCGTAGAACAGGTGGCGCAGCAGGGCTCCGGCCTGGCCCGGTACCGAGCTGGTCAGCTCGGCCGGTCCGACCGGCTGCGGGTGCCCGGCGAGCAGCCGTTCGACCTGGGGACGCAGTGCCGCGCCCGGGTTCAGTCGCGGGGCCTGGCTCGTGAACGCGCCCACCGGCGAGTCGGGGTCGAGCACCTCCCCGGACGCCGCGCCGAGGAGCACCGGCAGGCCCAGCGCGGCGGCGTAGTAGCTGACGGACCCGAAGTCGCCGATCACCGCGTCGGCGGCGGTCAGCGCCTGTCGCCAGCCGTCCAGCGGGTCGATCAGGGTCAGGCCGCTGCGGCAGGCCCGGTCCAGCCAGGTCCGGATCTGGCCGACGCCGTGTCCGTGCCAGAGGTTGGGATGCAGTACGGCAGCCAACCGGTACTCATCCGCTGCCAGTTCGGAGGTCAGCCGCTCCAACAGCCAGGGCAGGACGTCGTACTCGCCGCCGTTGCCGAACAGCGACTGCGGGTTCCAGGTGGAGTTGAGCACGATCAGCCGCTGGCCCGGGCGCACCCCCAGGGCCCGGCGGAAGCGCTCGCGGTACGGGCGGGCGGCGAGCATCCGGTCGAAGCACGGATCTCCGCCCAGGACGGCGGTGTGCGCCGCTTGCGGGCAGGCCGCCCTCAGCCGCTCGAACTGCTCGGGATGGGAGAGCACCAGGGCGTCCGCGATGGGCGTGTCACCAGCGAGCAGCCACTCGGGCGAAAGCCCGAAAACCGGCGTCCGGCGTCCGGCGTCCGGCGTCCGGCGTCCGGCGTCCGGCGTCCGGCGTCCGGCGTCCGGCGTCCGGCGTCCGGCGTCCGGCGTCCGGCGTCCCCAGCCTCTTATTATACCCGACTCCATGTGACAGAACGGCCAACTTGCCTGAAAGTAGCTCAAGTTGACCGCCGAAGCTGGCGGAGACCGCCAGATCCACCGGGGTCTCCAGTGCCTGCTCCCACGGCAGGACAGGAAGCCCCATCCGGGTCAGCAGCTCGGCCACGCCGTCGTCGAAGGGAGACGACTCCGTCCAGGTGGTCAGCAGTTGCACCCGCAGGTCGTCACGGAAGAGCGGGAGCACGTCCAGCAACCTCGTCGCCGAGGTCACGTTGTGCACGACGAGAAGCACCTTCCGCAACTGCCCTCGGGAGGCCCAGCGCGCGGATTCAACGCCGACAGGCACACGCTTCCACCGCATCGTGCCCGCCCCCACCTGGTGCTCCTTCGTCGTCGGTGCCGCTGTTCCGCGTCCCATGTTCGATCAAGCACACGATAGTCAAGCCGAAGAAGTCGCGGTCGAATACCGGCTTTCGGGCCTGAGCTGCCAGCACCTCTGTGCACCGCTGTTCGCCGAAGTGTCCGGCACGGATCCGGCACGCGTCCCGGTGACTGCTCAGCCCGTGCCGGAGGCGGCTTGGGGTGGGTAGGTGGCGTGGACGAGGTAGCCGCCGTCTTCGGTGCGGGCGGCGTGGAGGGTGCCGCCGGCGAGGTGGGCCCGTTCGTGCAGACCCGCCAGGCCGTGGCCGCCGGAGGGGAGCCGCGGGGACGGGATGCCGTCGGCGGACGGTCCGTTGCGGATGGAGGTGTGCAGGTCTTGGCCGCTCTGGTAGAGGCGAACCTGGATCGCGGCGCCGGGCGCGTGTTTGCGGGCGTTGGTGAGGGCTTCCTGGACGGTTCGGTAGGCGGCGTGCTGAACGCTCTCGGACCACTGGCAGGTGGACGGCTCGTCGAGGTCGATCTCGACGCGGGTCTCGACGTCGAGTCCGCTTTCCGCGATGAGGCGAGGAATGTGGGCGAGGTCCGGTTGCGGGGCCCGGGCGTCGACCGCTCCGCCCGGTGCGCGCAGGACACCGACCATCTCGCGCAGTTCGTCCAGGGTGCGGGCGGCCAGGGTACGGATCTGGCCGGCCTCCTCCCGCGCCCAGGGGTCGGTGGAGGCCGTCTGCACGGCGGCGGTCCGGACGCTGATCAGACTGACGTGGTGGGCGACGGTGTCGTGCATCTCGCGGGCAAGGCGAGCGCGTTCGGAGGACAGGGTCTGCTGAGCCAGGAGGGAGTCCTCACGCCGCCGGGAGTCGGCGAGTTCCTGAAGGCGGGCGTCCAGCTCCAGGCGGGTACGGACAAGCAACCCGAAGGCGACGGGGGTAGCCACGGTCGCCCCGGTGGCCAGGAAGCCGGAGAGGTCGGTGTCGGTCCACGCGCCGGGCCACAGACTCCGTGGGCTGATGCCGCCTGGGCCGTATCCGGATTCGAGCTCCCAGGCCAGGGCGTACAGCAGTCCGCACACGGCCACGACCGTGCGGCGCGTGCTGGTGACGCTCACCGTGTAGAGGGCGATCAGCGCCGGGAGCCGTTCGTTCTCCCCGCACAGGTAGACGTCCGGCAGGCAGGCGAGGAAGGTGCCGAGCGGAAACCGGCGCCGGGCCAGCAGGAGCAGTGGGGTCGAGAAGGCGATCAGCGTCAGCGTCATCGAGTCGAATGAGCTGAGCGGCAGGTCCTCCGAGGCCCTGCCGTAGGCCGCGGCGACGGGAAGCAGCAGCCATAGCCAGCCGCGGGCCCCGGGCGCGGGGCTCAGCCACCGGGCGATTCGCGTCGGGCAGGTGCGGCGTGCTGCTGTCACAGTCGGGATCGGGTACGGAGGAGTCCGGCGCGTTCGGCGAGGACGGCGGCCTGGACTCGGTTGAGGCGTCCCAGTTTGGCCAGGAGGGTGCTGACGTGGTCCTTGGCCGTGCTGGGGGCCAGATGCATGCGGCGGGCGATCTGGTTGTTGGTCAAGCCCTGTCCGAGCAGGGTGAGTGCCTCGCGTTCGCGGCCGGTCAGGCTGGCGATGCCGCCGGTGCCGACGCAGTGGGGTGGTGCGCTGAGGTAGCCGTCGATGACGGTCTTGGTGATGCCGGGGGCCAGTGAACGGCCTCCGGCGGCAAGGGCGCGGACTTCGTGGATGAGGTGGTCGGGTGAGGTGTCCTTGAGGAGGTAGCCGACCGCGCCGTGCTGCAGGGCCCTGCGGACGTAGTCGTCGGGACCGAAGGCGGTCAGCATGGCCACCGTGGGCGGATCCAGCAGGGCACGCAACTGCCGGAGTATCGCGATGCCGTCGGCGCCGGGCATCTGGACGTCCAGCAGCACGAGGTCGGGGCGGTGGAGCGCCACCGACTCCAAGGCGGCGGGGCCGTCGCAGGCGTCCACGACCTCGACGTCCGGAGCACCGTCCAGAATCATCCGTAGCCCGCTGCGCATCAGCTGCTCGTCGTCGACAATGATCAGGCGCAGCCGCCTGCCACTCCCCGTACTTCCGGCCCCGTTCACGCTTCCGGCCCCGTTCACGTGCATGATCCTTTAACTTTGCCTTACCTTTCCTTTACTGTATGCGGACGAAAGCTGAACCCGCTTCCGTCCAGGGGGCAGACTTCCGGTGGCCACCCCCTCCGATCGGCGGGGGTGGCCGGCACACGGACTGCGGGGTTGTCCCGGAGGGCAGGCCACAGCCAGGATCGACCAGGTCGAGCCCGGGGCACGACACCTGGCGGCTTCTGCCGGCCCCTCTCCCCCCGCCCGCCCGCCCGCAAAGGGCCCTTGTTCCAGCGACTGGATGACCTGTGCGTTTCACCCGAAGCTGCCTGCCTGCTGCAGCCGCCCTGGCTCTGGTGGCCACTGCTGCGCCGGCATGCGCCGATTCCGGTCTGCAGGACGGTGCGACCGCGAGCGCCCCGGTCTTCGACCCCATGGCATCCGGCGGACCCGCGGCGGGTGACGCGGATCCGGCCTCCGGGCCCGACACCACCGTGGCCGGCGCCACCACCGTGGCCGACTCCGAGTCCCGCTGGACCTACCGGCAGACCGAGCGG
>OVEP011198482.1_pt1 | contig 19446 bp, 17 predicted proteins | sample 1779801 | NCBI WGS metagenome assembly OVEP01 (sample SAMEA3914791, study PRJEB12502) | metagenome | biome: forest; material: soil | place: Canada | collected 2011-07-03 | depth 0.1 m
GCGCGGCGGGCGTCAGGTTCCGGGCCGAGGCGGCGCCGGCCGTGAGGGGGACGGCCGCAGCAGTCAGGGCCACGGCCAGGGCCACGCCAGTGGCGACGTTGCGCTTCATAGAGGTTGTCCTTCGGATGGTTCGGGGCTGTCGACCGGACGGACACGACGCCTCAGCCCGCACCTTCACAGCCGCAGCCGAACCGGAACTGGACTGACGGCGAGATCCGGATGATGTGGGCGTGAACGCCCCGCAGGCCCCTTTCAGCGAGCGCGAGTTGGGCGAGGCGTCACGGTGGGACGTGCTCGGCTGATCACCGGCGATCCGGTGCGGCGGCGTCGGTCTGCCCCGGATCACCACCTGGCGGCAACCGCGCTGCCACGAGACCCTGGCACGGGCCGCGATCGCCGAAGGGGACCGGGGGATGGCCGAGCACCGGGCGCACCCGGATGTGGGCCCACACCAAACTCGCGTCTCCAACGGGGCGAGCCTCACCCGCGCCCTGCTGAGCGAGGCACCCGGCGCTGCGTGACGGCGTCCTCGTGAGGTGGTCCTCGCTAGGCCGGCTGGGTCCAGCCGTGGTCGGAGCGGGTCTGCGTGGATGCGGCGGCGACTGCCGCCGTGAGCAGCAGGGCGGCGAGGAGCAGGGGCAGCGACTGGTGGCCGTGCAGCACGGCCAGGGCCCCGATGAGGGCGCCGAGGAACATGGCGGCGGCAGAGACCAGGCGCCGGCCGGCCCGGCTGCCCGGTCCTCCGGCAAAGCGGCTGTCGGATGCGATTCCGGTGATGGTCAGGGTCAGCACGGTGGTGGTCAGGTCCGGGACCGCCAGGGTGCGGGCGGCGGCGTTCTGCACCCCCAGGGCGAGGCCGAGCAGCACGATCAGCGGGAAGCGGACGGCAGCGTGGGCGGGATCGGCGGTCTGCGCGGTGACATACCCGGCGACGACCAGGGCGGTCTCCAGGAGGAGTGCCCGGTGCAGCAGTTGGCCGCGGTGGGCGGGCGACCGGTGGGCGATCCGCCCGCCGAGCAGCGCGCCGGTCGCGAAGGCGCCGAGCGCCGCCAGCGAGGCGGTCAGCGAGAACCCGGGGGCGCCGGCGAGGGCGAAGCCGGAGAAGACGACGTTGCCGGTCATGTTGGCGACGAAGACATGCCCGAGGGTCAGATAGCTGAAGGCGTCGACGAGTCCGGTGACCAGGGTCAGGGCCAGCATCATCGGCGGCAGTGGACCGTGCCGGCCCTTCAGGTCGGGAACCAGGGTGGTCCATGCGTCTCGCAGGACGACGGGCATGAGAGAGCTCCGATCACAGGGCCGCGTGGGGCGGCGGGTCCCCTCCAGCCTGTGCGGATGCCTTTGTTCTGTCCAACATGTGGATCCGTGAGCAGTGATCGCTCATACCGATTGATTGTGCCGCAGGTGGCGGTCCACCGTGTCGAGGAAGGCGGCGGCCGCCGAGGAGAGACGCTTGCTGTCGTAGACCACGCTGATGCGGTGCACGGCGTCAGGGTCCGCCAGGGACAGGATCCGGGCACCGTGGGGCAGGGCGGTGCCGGAGCCCAGCAGGGCGCCGGGGCCCCGCACGGAGGAGCGCGGTACGACGGTCACGCCGACGCCCCGGGCGGCCAGCCGGATCATGTTGTGGACCTGGGCGACCTCGAAGTGGCGGCCGGGTTCGACGCCCGCGCGGGCGAACGCCTCCTCGACCTGGCGGCGCAGTCCGGTGCCCTGGGTGAACTGGATGAGTTGGTGGGTCGGCGGCAGGTCGGACAGGTCGACCAGCTGACGGTCCGCGAGTCGGTGGTCCCCGGGCACGATCACGACGAGCGGATCGCTGCCCAGGGCCCGGTGGTCGAGTCCTTCCGGCAACTGCTGCGGCCGCAGGCCCACGACGGCGAGGTCGAGGTCGCCGGAGGCCACCGCGGCTGCCATCTCGGTGCTGGTGGCGTTGACGAGGTGGTAGTCGATGCCGGGATGGCGCGTGTGGTAGTCGGCCATGACCTCGACCATGTCGAGCGAGCCGGCGAACGTCTGGACCAGCCCCAGGCGCAGCCGTCCGCGACGCAGGCCGGCCAGCGCGTCCAGCGCCTCCTGGGCGTGGTCCACGTCGGCGAGAATCCGCCGGGCCATGGGTACGAGCAGGTCACCCGCGGCGGTCAGGCGCACCGAGCGGCTGGTCCGACTGAACAGTTCGGCGCCGACGTCCTTCTCCAGACGCGCGATCTGCTGGCTCAGCGCGGACTGCGCGACGAAGCACTGCGCGGCGGCCCGGGTGAAGTTGCGGGTCTCGGCAACGGCGAGGAAGTACTTCAGGTGACGCAGTTCCATCTGTCATGCCGATCGGTCAACGGTGAACCATGTGCTGGCCCGATTCATTGTCGCAAAGGGCTTCGGGGCGGTGGCCGGTCAGGGCTTGCGGGCGATCCCGGCCCAGATGAGTCGGTCGCCGACCCGGAGCGGTTCGGCCACGGGCCCGTCCGGGTGCCACAGCGGGGCGGGGACCAGACCCGGTTCCACCAGGTCGAGTCCGTCGAAGAAGGCGCCGATCTCCGTCCCGGTCCGGAACCGTCCGGTGCCGAGCAGGCTGAGGAACTTCTGCTCGGCCTCCCTGGCCTCCGGCCCGGAGTCGCAGAAATGGCTGATGAACAGGTAGGAGCCGGAGGGGACGGCCGACAGGTATGCCTCGACGACGCCCCGCGGGTCCTCGTCGTCGTGCAGATGGTGCAGGATTCCCACGAGCAGAACCGCCACCGGGCTGTCGAAGTCGATCAGGCGGCGCAGCGCCGGAGCGGTCAGGACAGTCCCGGGGGAGCGGAGGTCGGCGGTCACCATGGCGGTGAGGTCGTCGCCGATGAGGGTGCTGGCATGCGCGGCGACCAGCGGGTCCTTGTCGACGTAGACGACACGGGTGCCAGGGTTCACCGAGCGGGCCGCCTCGTGGGTGTTCTCGGCGGTGGGCAGCCCCGAGCCCAGATCGAGAAACTGGTCGATGCCCTGCCGCACCAGGAAGCGGACGCCGCGGCCGAGGACGGCCCGGTTCAGCGTCGCCACGGTGCGCACCTCCGGGACGGCCGCCGTGACTCCCTCGACCACCCGGCGGTCCGCCGGGAAGTTGTCAGTACCCCCGAGAAAGGCGTTGTAGACGCGGGCGATGCTCGGCACCTCCGGGTCGATGCCCAGGGCTGCCCAGTCCTGTTCGGTGTTCAATACGGCCTCCAAGGATGAGAGTTGGCCCTCCAGCGTGGCCCGGCCGCCCGAGCGCGCCGCCCTGGTGCGGGCCGGGGCGGTGCTCGACGGGTGCGGTCATGCCTGGTCAACTCCCTCGGGCGGCCGCAGGTCACGCGCCAGTTGCCCAGGTACGGCCCGGCCCGGACAGCGGCCCCGGCCGCGGACGAGGCCCACGCCCTGCTGGTGCGAGTGCTGGGCCGGGCGCCCGCTGATCACCGAAGGCGCAACGCCAGGCTGGTAGTTCGGTGCTTCGGCTACGTCCGAGTCCCCTCCTCGTGGGAAGCCTGGTGAGCCGGCGTGTACGAGGGTGGCGTGCGGGAGGAGCGTCTGCCGTGCCGCCATGAGGACATGACACAGCCCGACATGCTCACCCGCGTGGGAGAACTGACAACGGGATGGTTGAACGAACGTCACTGACGATCCTGAGTCAGGACCTGTCGGCGCACCACGATATCCCGATATCAAGTCCTACGGCCGTGGTGACGGCGGTTCGGGCCAGATGGTCTGCTGTGCCAGGTTTTGCGTCATATCCACTCGCCATGGGAACCGGTATGGCGTAGCCATGCAAAATACAGGCAGCGAGGTGAAAAGCTTGGACTTTCTCTGCGGTCGCACTACAGTGGACGACGCTTCACCTGTCCGCGGAGGCTCTCGCCTACCAACGGATCGCCCTCCGTCCTAGCTGTTCAGCGCGGCGCCTCGCGTCGCAGCCGAGAGGGGAGTACAGGAGTGAGTGGTCAAACAAGCTCAAGCCGGACCATGGGCGGCCTCTTTCCCGGCTTCCCGGTCCGTGGTTTACGCCCTGAAGCGCAGCTGCTGCTTGCGCTGTCGCGGCTTCGGCTGAACGAGGAGCAGCAGGAGTCAATCCACGGATTCATCGAGGGGCAAGCGAGCCGACTCGACTGGGGATACTTCCTCGACCAGGCGTGCCGTCATGCCGTACTGCCCCTGGTGGGGCGAAATCTGATACGCCTTCGGCTGACGCAGAGCGACGAGGGGCGCCCCCTGGCGCCCTACCGGTGGATCTACTCGTACGTCTACGAGGGAAACCGGCGCCGCAACACCGCCCTCGCCGACGAGTACGCGAAGGTTCTGCGGAGTTTCAACCGGCTCGGGATCCGTTATGCGATCCGGAAAGGGCCACTGCTTTCCGACGGCGTCTACCACGACATCGGTGTGCGCCGCATGGCCGATCTCGACGTCGTCGTCAGTCGGGCACAGCTGCCTGATTTCGAGAAGGCGGTCACGGCGATCGGATACGCGCAGGGCCATCAGTCCCGCAACGGGGAAACGGTCGTGCCGTACAGCAGGGAGACGCAGCTCTACTGGCGGATGAGTGTCCAGAACGCGTTGCCCTACATCAAGATCGCAAATCGGGACGAGGTCGAGGTCTTCGTTCTCGATGCCTGCCTGAGTCTGTTCCAGACCCTGTCGGGAAATGAGACGCCCATCGAGGAGTTCCTCGACCGGGTTGTTCCTGTCGAGATCTACGGCGAACCCTCGTACGCGCTCTCGCCGGCCGACCAGTTCGTGGACCTGTGCCTGCACCTCCACAAAGAGGCCGTCGGCCTCCACTACATCCAGGCTGGAAAAGACCTGACGATCCTCAAATTCCTCGACATCGTGGAGATGCTCGGGACTCTCGATCCCGGGAGCCGCTCCCGGCTGCCGGAGCTCGGAGCAGCCTATCGGTGCACGGAAAGCCTCTACTTCGCCCTCCACCACGCCGCCCTGCTCTACCCGGATGCCGTGCCCGTGGATCTGCTGGAGCAACTCAGGCCCGGGGACACGGCCTTCCTCGACGAGTACGGGCAACTGGACGGCCACCGGTCGCGCTGGGACCGCCCATTCCTGGAAAGACTGTTCGACCCGTCCCGCTCGGCGTCGCTCACCGTGGCCAGCAGTGTGCCCTGGTCCTGACCACGCCCTCCGTTTCCCGGGAATTTCAGCGAAAGGGGACATATGGACCGGCCATGGGACGACGCCTTCGAAGGGCTTCTCCTGAGCACACTCGGCGAACTTCCGCCTTCGACCGCCCTCGAAGCGGATACGGATCTCCGCGGCTACGGCCTCGATTCCATACGGATCGTCCGATTGATGATCTCCCTTGAATCGACCTACAGCTGCGTCTTCCCGGACGAGGCGATGACGTTCGCGACCTTCGCCACCCCCGGCGACCTGTGGGCGGTGGTCGACGCACTGCGGTCCGACGCCTCGTCGCTGGGAGGAGGCTGACGCATGGCAGGGTTTGAGTTCGATGCGGACTGGTCGCCCGCGGCCGCAGCACGAGACCTGCTTCCGTTGCTGACCCAGAACGCGGCCGCGGTCGACCGGGACGCGGTGTTCCCCGAAGCCAATCTCGCGTCGCTGCGCGCCAGCGGCCTGCTGGGCCTGCTGGTGCCGCAGGAGTACGGGGGGCCCGCGGCGGGCGTCGCCGAACTCGTCGAGGTGTCCTCCATCCTCGCGTCGGCCTGCCTGTCGACCGCGATGATCTGGTCGATGCACTGTCAGCAGGTCGACGCCATCGCCAGGTTCGGCACCGATGAGCTACGCGCCACCCTGCTTCCGCGCACGGCGTCAGGTGACGTCTACATCGCCTCGGTCACCACCGAGAAAGGCAAGAGCAGCGGCATTCTCCAGGCGGTGAGCCCGCTGCGGCCCGGGGACGGCCTGTTGGCACTGGAACGTGAGGCACCGATCGTGACCGGCGGCCACCACGCCGACGGATTCCTGATCACGATGCGTGCCTCTGCTGAGGCGCCGTCGCACCAGGTCTCCCTCGTCTACGCGGACCGGGAACAGCTCACTGTGAAGGCCGAAGGACGGTGGGATCCGCTCGGCATGCGCGGCACCGACAGCGTGGGGCTGCGCCTTGCCGGACACGTGCCGCCCGGCAACGTGGTCGGACCGCCCGGCGGCTTCCGCGAGGTCGCGGTCGACAGTCTGGTTCCCATCGCCCATCTGGGCTGGTCCGCCTGCTGGCTGGGTACGGCCCGGGCCGCATTCGCCCAGGTGGTCGCGCTCGCGGCGGCGCCGACCGCGCCGTCGGGGCTGGACACCGGTTCGGACCTGGTCGCCGAACGTCTGGCGCGGATCAGACTCGACCTGGAAACGGTCGGCGCCTACCTGCGCTCGGTCACCAGCGAGGTCGCCGGGTACCGCGCGGCGGGGCGGGTGCCGGGCCGGCCAGCCGCCGTCATCCACCTCAACTCCCTGAAGATACTCGCGTCCGAGCTGTGCTTCCGCGCCGTCGACGGCATGATCGCACTCGTCGGCATGTTCGGCGGCTACAGCCGGGACTCTCCGCTGCATCTCGAACGGCACTTCCGCGACCTGCGGTCAGCTGCCCTGAACTACTCGAACAGTCGGCTCCTGGTGACCAACGGCAACCTGGCGCTGATGGACCGCTCGGTCGAACTGGCCTGATCCGTGAGGGAGGCGGAGTGTCGCACAGGCGCCTGCTGATCGACTGGTTCCTGGTCGGCGCCGGTCGCTGCCCCGACGGGGTCGCCCTGTGCCTCGGGAACCGCACCTGGACGTATGCGCAGGCACGGGGCACAGCCCTGCGATGGGCGGGGGCCTTGACGGCGGACGGTGCCCGTCCGACCCGCGTCGGCCTGCTGGCCGCCCGAAGCCCCGAGTCGTATCTCGGACTGCTCGCCGCCCTGTGCTGCGGCGCCGCCGTCGTCCCGTTGAACCCCGCCTTCCCCGTCGTCCGGAACCTGGCGATGGCGAAGACTGCCGGGATCGACGCGGTGATTGTGGACAGGAGCGGCCTGCCGCAACTGGGCCCGCTCGTCGACGCCCTGCCCGGGCTGGCCGTACTCGCCCCGCAGATCCCCGAGCCGGGTGTCCCCGTACTGGCCGCGAACCACGCGGCACTGGAGCGTCCCTTCGCCGCCCGGCTCGGGGATCCCGCCTACATCCTGTTCACGTCGGGCTCGACCGGCAGGCCCAAGGGCGTCCCGATCAGTCACGCGAACATCTCCCACTTCCTCAGCGTCAACCACGAACGCTACCGCCCGGGGCCGGACGACCGGATCACCCAGACCTTCGACCAGACCTTCGACCTCGCCATGTTCGACCTCTTCATGGCCTGGGGAAGCGGTGCCACGCTCTGCCCGGCCACCAGACTCCAGACGCTGCATCCGGCACGCTACGTCGCCCGTCACGGCATCACCGTGTGGTTCTCGGTGCCGAGCGTGGCAACGATCGCCCAGAGCAGCGGGCTCCTGGTGCCGGGGGCGATGCCGGGTCTGCGCTGGAGCCTGTTCTGCGGGGAGGCGTTGGCGGACTCAGCCGCCCGGGCGTGGTCAGCGGCGGCCCCGCACACGGCCCTGGAGAATCTGTACGGTCCCACGGAGCTGACCGTCGCCTGCACCGTGCACCGCTGGTCCGGTGACCGGCCGTCGGCGCCGGGACCGCACGGGCTGGTGCCGATCGGCCGTCCGTATCCGGGGATGGAGCACCTGGTCGTCAGCGGCGGCAAGCCGTCATCGGAAGGGGAGTTGTGGCTGCGCGGCCCGCAACTGTTCTCCGGTTACCTGTCCGCCGACGACGACCGGGACGCCTTCGCCGAGCGTGACGGGTATCGCTGGTACCGGACCGGTGACCGGGTCCGGGTGCTGCCCGACGGCGAACTGGCCTTCCTCGGGCGCCGCGACAGCCAGGTGAAGATCCGCGGTCACCGGGTCGAGCTCGGCGAAATAGAGCACGCTCTGTGTAGCGTGCCAGGAGTGACGAGCGCCGCCGTGGTCGCGGTCCCGGGCCCGCAGGGTGCCGCACTCATGGCGTTCTACACGGGCACTGAGCACGGCAGCCGGGCGCTGGCCGCCCGGCTGCGGGAGAGGCTGCCGGAGTACCTGGTGCCGCCGCGCTTCGCCCATCTCGGCGCGCTGCCGCTCAACGGCAACGGGAAGACCGACCGGGGGGCGCTGCGGGCTGCGGCAGCGGAGGAGTGGTCGTCCCTGTCGCCGCCATGAGGCGGCCGCCGGAGGGCAACGGCCTTCCGACGGCGGCGATCGACTCGGCCACGGTGCGGCTGACGTCCCCGAGGCCGGCCTCACGCACGAGCAGGTCGTCCAGGCGCGCCAGGAACGTGTCGACGGAGCAGTCCGGCAGGAAACGCCGGTCGACGCACAGGGTCAGGACGCAGCGCGCCGACAGTTCCCTGACATAGAGGAAGAACTTGGAGCCTTTCTGCCGGTTCGGCGAGTCGAACCGGGTGATCACCGTTGCCGGTGCGGCGTCACCGGACTGGGCTTCGGCGTCCCGCTCGTGATAGCGGACGTCGTTCAGGAAGCAGTAGTCGCCCGGGGTGAAGTCGCCCTCCTCGCCGACCTTCGCGATCGTCGCGTCGATCTGTCGAGGGCCGGCCTCGCAGTAGCGCAGCGACAGGATGTAGGTGTTGCCCACGCGCCGCAGAAAATCCCGGACGGTGCCCTCGGTGACAGGGAGACGCAGCAGCGCGTTGAGGTTGAAGGCTCCGACCAACTCCGCGTCCTCCTGCTGGAAGCGGGTGGCCACGATCGAACGGAACGCCAGTTCACGGTCTCCGGTCAGTGCCGCCAGCACCAGCACGGTGGCGGCGAGCAGGACCGCCATCTCGCCGACTCCGCTCGCGGCCGCCAGCCGGCGCACTGCCTGGGCTGCTCCCGGCGATTCCATTCTGCCCCATTCGAAGCGGGCCTCGCCCAGGTGATCGAGCGTACGCAGGGTCTGCGGCTCCATCGCCCGCAGCGTCCGGTCCCAGTGCGCGACGGTTCGTTCCTCACGGAGCCTGCCGGTCGTCGACCGCTCGTGCAGGGCCCGGTCGATGGGCTGCCGGGCGCGCGGGCCCAGCGTGCCGGGACTGTGCAGCAGGGTCTGCAGGTCCGATCGGACGATCCGCAGACTGCTACCGTCGACCGCCAGGTGGCTGGCCACGATGACCAGCGCCGCCGGCCGTTCGTCGGCTGTCAGCAGCAGCGCGGCTCTGAGGGGAAGGCCGGACCCGACGTCGAAGGAACGGTCCCGCAGTGCCCCGCCGACCCGTGCGGCCTCCTGCGCGGGCTCGCCGCCCAGGCTTTCGCAGGCCAGCGTCAACCGTCCGCTCGCCGCGACCGTCTGGGTCAGCGTCCCGGCTGCCTCGTGGAACGTGCTGCGCAAGGCCTCGTGCCGGACCAGGAGAGCCGACAGCGCCGCGGTGACCTGCTCTGTCGAGCGGTCGTCCGGTACCGGCAGCCAGGTCATCTGGTTCAGCGAGCAGTCGCCGGGCGGCAGCCAGGACAGCACGTCCCAGATGGCGACCTGTCCCCACATCAAAGGACCCGAGCGGTCAGGGCCGCAGGCGTCGAAGGCCACCTCCAGGGCTCGGATCATCAGGGGTTCCTCTCGCTCGTGGTTCACCGGATGAGACGACGCTCCAGCCGTGCCGTGGCCAGGCGCCACCCGATCAGGCCGATCACCAGCAGATACGCGGTCGACCAGAGCAGGTTCGGGTTCAGCTCGCCCAGTGCCATGCCACGCAGCAAGGTGATACTGGGAAACAACGGCAGGCAGATGACGACGTACCCGGCGGCGCGCGGGTACACGGACAGTGGATAGAACGTCGTGGAGAGCAGAAACATCGGCAGCATGACCAGTTGCAGGAGCTGGAACTGCTGCCAGCCGGAGATGAAGGTCATGGCCAGCAGCCCAAGAGCCCCGAACGACATTCCCACCAGGGCCGCGCACGGCAGTGTGAGCAGCGCCCAGGGCGAGCGGACGAATCCCAGGGCCGCCATCACGGCGAGGAACCCGCCGCCCGACAGCAGGCCGCGTGCCGCGGCCCACAGGATCTCGCCCAGCGCCAGGTCCGCCGGGGTGAGCGGCGTCCTGATCACGGCGTCGTAGACGTTCTCAGCGCTCAGCCGGGTGAAGGCGCTGTAGGTCGTCTCGCTCACGGCGGCGTTCATCACCGCTGTGGCGAGCAGAGCTGGTGCGACGTAGTCGGTGTAGGTGACGTCGGGCGCCCCCAGACCCGACACGTGTCCGATGAGGTGGCCCACACCGACCCCTATCGACAGCAGGTACAGCAGCGGCTCCACCACGCTGGCGACCAGGACACCCCAGGTGTGCCGGTACACCAGGAGATTGCGGTACACGAAGGCCGAGCTGCGGAAGCGGTGACCGCCCGGGGCCGGCCGGGGCGCCGGTGCGCTGACGTGCTTCACCGCGGTCGAACGGCTCATTCCCACTCTCCTCCCCAGGTGGATCGGGTGATGTCAGTCATGCAACTCACGCTGGTAGTTGCGGGTCGCGACCAGCGCGCCGAATCCCACCAGGGCCGTGAGATAGCAGACGTGGACGAGTGCGGTCGAGGCGGTCACGGTACCCAGACTGAGGTCCCGGCACAGTTCCACGCCCTGCCACAGCGGTGTGAACTCGGCAATTCCCCTGAGCCACGAGGGCAGTTGGGCAACAGCGAAGAACGTGCCGGAGAACATGTAGAGCGGGAAGATGACGAAGCGGAAGAACAGGTTGAGCGACGCGGACCGGCGGACCACGACCGCCCAGGCGGCGGCCGGTACGGCGAACGCCATACCAGTGAGCACCGCCGCCGGCACGGCCCAGACCACTGCGATCGAACGGTTGGCACCCAACGCCGCCATCACCGCGACGAACACCGCGCTGGTGGTCGCCACCCGGAAGACCACGTAGAGCATGTGGCCGACCAGGATGTCGGAGGGCTCCAACGGGCTTGCTGCGGCAATGCGATAGCTCCGCTTGGTACGCAGTGCGGTGAAAATCGCCTGCGACGACTCACTGAAAGCCGTTTGCATTGCCGAGGCGGCGAGGATGCCCGGGGCCACGAAGGCGAGGTAGGACACTCCGGGCAGCGGCGAACTGCCACTGGCGTCCACCAGTTTACCGAGACCGACCCCGACGCCGAGCAGGAACAGGAGCGGATTGAGCAGGCTGAACACCGCGCTGGCACGCCAGGTGTGGCGGTAGCGGGTCATCCAGTAAGCGAACTCGCGCAAGGCGGGTGGCATAGGCGGCCGGCCGTCCTGATGGATGGGTTTGGAGACTCAGTCGACCAGCGTGCGGCCGGTGAGCAGGAGGAAGACATCCTCCAACGTCGCGCGGCGTGCCATCGCTGTGAGCGGTTCGACTCCCAGTCCACGTACCGCTCGCAGCGTGTCGTCGCTGTTGTTGGTGTACAGCAGGATCCGCTCCGGCAGCACTTCAACGCGGTCGGCCGGCGGTTTGGGTTCGGCTTTCCCTATCCGAGCTGCTGCGGCCTCCCGTTCCCCCGCAGCGAAGCGCAGTTCGAGGACCTCCCGGCTGACATGGTGGGAAATGAGTTCCTGTGGACTGCCCATGGCCACGACCCGGCCCTTGTCCATGATGGCGATGCGGTCGCAGAGCTGTTCGGCCTCGTCCATGTAGTGGGTCGTCAGGATGAGGGCGACGCCCTCATCCTTGAGGGCGAACAGTCTCTCCCACAGGCTGTGTCGGGCCTGCGGATCGAGTCCGGTGGTCGGCTCGTCAAGGAGGAGGATCTCCGGTTCGTTCATGAGCGAGCGGGCGATGGCCAGGCGCCTGCGCATTCCGCCCGACAGCGCGCTGACCCGGTCCGCGCCCCGGTCCGTCAGCCGTGCGAACGACAGTAGTTCGACGGACCTCCGTTCCCGCTCGGTGCGCGGGATGTCGAAGTAGCGGCCGTAGACGAGCAGGTTCTCCCGCACGGTCAGCTCTGTGTCGAGCGAGTCGTCCTGAGGAACCACGCCGATCCTGGCCCTGATCCTGCGCCCGTCGCGAACCGGGTCCAGGCCCAGCACCGTCAGCGATCCCGAGGTCGGCGGTGAGACGCAGCTGATCATGCGCATCGTGGACGTCTTCCCAGCACCGTTGGGGCCGAGGAATCCGAATGCCTCGCCCGCGCTCAGGTGGAAGTCGATTCCGTCGACTGCGCGTAACCCGGGCTCACCGCGTCGGCCCGGGTGGGTTTTGACCAGCCGTTCCGCCCGGACGAGCGGTGCCGATCGTGTGTCCGCCATGATCACCTTTCTCCGGGGCGTCCGCTGTGGCACGCCCCGGCTGTCGCCTGACGAGGCTAGGGGACGCCTGCTGATCAAGCAACAGTTTTTCGTGGAGATGCTCTGTTATTGCGGGAAAAAGTTTGTGCAACGTCTGAGTCCTCCCACTCGGTGGACCCAGTGGTGGCATGACAAGGCGTAACCATCCGATTGGGGACATGACCGGCTCATCCGCATATACAGACTGCCGACCTTTTCCTTCCGAATGGGAGTTGCAGGTGCTATATGCGGGCATGGGCAGCCCTGCGCGGCATGGCCGCGATACACAATTCGGGCGTCGATGTGACCATGTGGGCGCGGCCTTCGCCGGCCGGCCGTGGGTGACGCTCCGTCAGAGACGATGAACTGCAAGGAAAGGCATCCGCGCTGGTGCGGGCCTCGTCCTGCCGAGCGCATTCGCCGACCACGGCCGGGGCGGTATGTGCGATTTTGGCGGCCTGGTGGCTTATCTCGCCACTCTCGGTAGTCGATCTGGTGATCAATAGTCCGGGCGGTACGAAAATTTTGGTTTTTGATGGTGTTCTTGCGTTCATTCTGTCGACCGCTTATGTTCGTAGCCAGTGCCGGCCAGTGCCGGCAACTCAAGTCCCTCCTTCAGGGTGCGGTCGGCTCCCGGACCCGCGGGCCCTCGTTCTGCAGCGCGAACGTGCCCGCTCCGAGATTCCGACCATCACGCGATCACCGTGTCACCAGGAGTCCGGCAGCAAGCCGTGGTGGCACGACGCCACCCAGACCCATCACCGGAGCGTGCCGTGGCCGGTGGTGAAGCCCTGAAAGAGAGAGGAGGAGAAATGGAAAACCGAACAGTCACGTCGGCAACGCGTGTGCCGGTGTTGAAGGTTGAGGCCACCGCGATGGCGGCCGAGGACTTCGACCTGAAGGCGTACTTCGACGCGGGTGTCCTCGGCGCCCGTCCGGCGTATGTGACGGACAGCGGTGTGGAGGCGTTCGCCTGCTGCCACGCGCTCACGGCGCACGGCTGACCGTGTGAGACAGCGGGCGGGCTGCCCTGCGGGGAGCCCGCCCGCCCACCATGACCTGTGACAACGTAATGGGGAACGATGGACCTGCTCTTGGAGAGTAATCACGGCACCTACCGCCTGCCGGCCCACCCGGGTGAGCTGATCGGCCAGGTGCTGCAGCGCGTGGGCGTCCCCGAGTCGGCGGTGTGGACGTACTACACGGAGGACCACCAGGACCGCGCCGCCAGGGGGCGTGCCCGCCGAGTGCGCTTCGTGCCCGTCACCAGTCGCCTGGACGGCCACGACCTCGCCGGTAGGACCGTCTACGCCCGGGTCACGCGCAACATCAACATCCCGGCACTGCTGGGTGTCGAGACGACCGTGGTCCGCGCCATCGAGGACCCGACGACGGAGTGGGTCTTCCCCGGGCCACGCGACGGCGCGTTCGCGCGCACCATCACGCAACTCACCTCGGAGGAGTGCCTCCAGGTCGTGCGCCAGTCCGTCGACGGCGTCCTGGCGGCGTGGCCCGGCGACGACCGGCCCCGCTTCGTGGTGGGCACCTCCGGCGGCGGCGACTCCAACGTCCTGCTCTCGGCGCTCCTCGACAGCGACCACGTCGATGCGTCGGACGTGATCCCGGTGATGATGCTGGGCATCCCGGACTGGGACACGCAGATCGGCAACGCACAGGACCTGTGCGCCAGCCTGGGCGTTGAACTCAAGGTCATCCAGGGCCCCGAGGCAGCCGAACTCGCGGGCACCGTCGAGTTCGATCAGGTCAAGCGGATATTCCGGGAGTTCTACCCGGACGCCGACCTTGAGTTCCTCGGCACCTGGCTGCTGCGCCGGGTCCTCGGCGCCTACGCCAAGTCGGTCGGCTGTCACAGTGTGGCCTTCGGCGCGAACCGCGAGGACATCATCAGCGAAGGCCTCGCACGGATCTCCCGCGGCTTCCCGCCGCTTCCCACGCCGTACCGGACCATCGGCGACCTGACCGTCCTGTACCCCATGTACCGGGTTCCGAAGAAGATCGGCGACGGCGCGTACCCGACGTACTCGCTGGAGAACTACGAAGCCCGGGACGCGAGTTTCAGCGCGGGCAGGTCCCTGTACTACTACCTGGCGTACTCGCTGCCGGTCATCGCGCCCGGTGCCGACGTCACCTTGCTGGACGGCTTCGAGAAGCTGGCCGCGCGCTCGGGCGACCCCTACGTGAAGGACCCGGAGGCACCGGAGTTCTACGTCGCGGGGGCCTACGACGATGCGCAACTCGCCCGCTGGCGCGAGTTCCTCAGCGCTGTTCGGCGTCCCGCCTGAGGCATGCCCGGTGGATGCGCCGACCACACGACGACCCGTGGACCACAGGAAGGAGCGGCAGATGTCCAGGAGCATCGACCAGGCCGTGCGGCAACTCGCGGTACGCGGCTACGCGGTCGTCGATGACGTCATTCCCGCCGCGGACATCGCGGCCCTGCGCGAGACGACGATCGAGCTGTACCGCGGCGATCCGGGCGTGGCGGCCAAACAGACCGCACCCGGCAAGAACCTGCTCGCCCACCTCGAACTACTGCCCGCCAAGGGCAGGCTGTACGAAACGTTCTTTCTCCACCCGGCCGTCCACGAGATCGTGGCCCGGTTCCTAGGACCCGACTTCATCGCGAACGACATCTACAGTATGGGCCTGCTGCCGGGCTACAGCGGCAGACCGTTCCACGTCGACGAACCGATGTCGGCGCCGACCCACACGCTGGCTGTCAACGTGCTCTATCCCCTGACCGACTTCACCAGCGACAACGGGGCCACCCGGTTCCTGCCCGGCAGCCATCTGTACCCCAGCACGAGCCGGGACGCCTTCACCGCCTGGCTGGCCGACCAGCCGACCTCGGTGGCCGGCGAGGTGGCCGTCGCCGCGCCCGCCGGATCAGCCCTGCTGCTGCTGGGCGGTGTCTACCACGCCCCCGGCAGCAACACCACCGACCAGCCCCGACCCGCCCTCGCGTCGCTGTTCACCGTCCCCTGGATGAAGCCCTACATCGACTTTCCACGCGCGCTGCCCGCCCCGGTCCTGGAACGCGCCTCGCCGACCGCACTACGGCTGTTCGGATTCGGCTCGGTGGTCCCGCACACGGAGCGATGGTCCTGGGAGGAGTCCAGCCGAGGCCGCGCCCTGCAATGGGCGGCGGCCGGACAACCGGCGGCCGGAATCGGCAGGTTCGACGCGCGGCAGTACGCCCGCCCCGCGAACCCGGACAGCAGGCCATGACCCCCCGGGAACGCGCCTGGCGGTCACTGACCGACGCGCTCGCACAGGCCTGCCCTCGCACGCTGCTGCTGAAGAACGCCGATTCCGCGCTCCACGGCACCGGTGACCTCGACCTTCTCCTCCCCAAGGAGGACATGGGTGGATTCGTCCGGGCAGCACGCGACTGGTGCCTCGGCAACGGCGGCCAGAGCGTGGTCTGCCACCACGTACCGGACGGGCCGCACGTGGTCATCGTCCTGCCCGAGGAGACGCACGCCCTGGTCCTCGACGTCAAATGGCGGCGAAGCCTCTTCGGCGCCACCCTGATCACCGCGGAGTCGGCAGCCGGCCTGAGCGTGCCGAGCGAACTGGGTCCAGGCCAACTGCGAAGCGGCGCCGAGTCCATGGTCAAGGCGTGCCTCTACGGCATCGACCGCGGGCCGGGCCTGAACCGGCGCCGGCTGGGAGAGCAGAACGTGGCGGACGGACTCAGGGCCGACCCGGACGGCGCTGCCCTCGCTGCCCGCGCCATGCACCCGCCGACGGCCCTGCTGACCGCCCTTCGCCGCGCCGTCGAGCGCGACACGACCGCGATCGGGGTCGCTACCGCCACCAAGGCCGTCCTGGGGACGATCGCCTTGTCCGAACCGGGAACGGCCTGGCACCGCGGCGTGTACAAGGCGCTGCGACGCCAGAGGTGCCCCGTCATGAGAGTCGTCAGATACGATCGCCGCCGGATACCCCAGGACCGCGAGGCATGGCTGACCGCCTCGCGACTGGCACACGGGTCGACCGATGACTGACGCGGCGACGACAGCCGGACCCAGTGTCGAACTCGTCTCCCACGCGTCCCTACTGGTACAGGCCGAAGGGATGGGACTGCTGAGCGACCCGTGGCTGCAGGGCACGGTCTTCGGCGGATCGTGGCGACTGCTACGAACCCCCGACCTGGCGGACGACCTGTGGGAGAGAGTCAACCGCCTGTGGATCTCGCACAGCCACCCCGACCACTATCACGTCGCCTCCCTGCTCTCCATCCCCGAGCGGACCCGCGCCCGACTACCGGTCCTCCTCACCGCCCGGCAAGGCTCGGACACCCTGGCACGAGGCCTGCGAGAGCTCGGATTCGGCCAGGTGGAGCACTTGCCGGCCGGTGGGTGGCACCGGCTCGGCGAAGGTGTCGAACTCTTCAGCGCCCCCTTCGACCTGGCCGACCGCGACGACCAGGGCGACTCCTTCCTGTTCGTCAGAGCGGGCGGCACGGTGATACTCAACCTCAACGACTGCGTGGTACGGCATCCCTGGCAGGCGCGCGAGATCCTGCGACGCGCCGAGCTGAACCGCGTCGACCTGCTGTGCACCCAGTTCTCCTACGGGCAATGGGCCGGCAACCCCGAGGACGTCGAGGAACGAGCGGCCAAGGCACAACGCAAACTGGACCGGATGGCGATGCAGGCGAACGCGTTCCGCGCGGACGCCGTACTCCCCTTCGCGAGCTTCTATGCGTTCTCCCACCAGGAGAACGCCTACCTCAACGACGAGGTGGTCACGCCCCGCCAGGTCACCCAGCGCCTGAACGACGCCACCGGCCCTCGACCGCTGGTGCTCTACCCAGGAGAACGCTGGCGCCTCGGAGACCCGTGGGACTCGACCCGCAGCGCCGACCGCTGGCAGCGCCACTACGACGCCGCCCGTGAGCCGCTGTCCGCCCCAAGTCCGGCCGGAGCCCGGAGCGCCCCGCAGGAACAGGTCCTCGCCGCCGCCCGGCGGTGGAACCAGAACCTGGCTGCCACCACGGGCGCCCCGCTGCTGGGACTGCTCCGGGCAACAGGCCTCCTGCCGGGAATCGGGATACAGCTGACCGACCACCGCACCGCGTTGCGACTCGTGCCCGGCCACGACGTCCGGCTGACACCGCACACCAGCCGTGTCGATGTCCGGATGACCTCACAGGCGGCCCTCAGATGCTTCGCCTCCCCCTTCGGCCCCGAGGAGATCCGCTTCGGCGGCCGACTGCGTTCCGGTACCGGTGACGTCGCCAGGTTCATGCGCCTCGCCACGACGACAGGTCTCCTCGCGAGCCGGCCCAGCGGACTAATCTCGTCGGAGATCCGGCGCCTCATCGCCAGATGGACGGCCCGCTCCCGTGACCTGCCGGCCCGCCGGGCCAGTCGACACCGTGACCGGGTCAACTGACAGCATCGCGTAGATCGCACCATGTGGAGAGTGCATGACTGACGTTCCGAGTTCGATGAGCACCACGGACTTCCGGGCAGCCGTGGAAGAGACCCTCGGCGAGCTACCGCCGCGAGAGGTCCTCGCCGCGACCGTCCGAAGGCTGCGCAACATCGCGGACCGATACGGCGACCAACTCGACCGCCGACTGGCCGGCGGCTGGAGCATCGCGCAGACGATCCATCACTTCGCGGACAGCGAAGCCGTGTTCGCCGTACGCATCAAGAGCGCACTCCTGCGGGAGGAGCCCGAACTGGCCGGCTACGACCACGACGCCTGGCTCGACCGCATCGGCTCCGAGGCCGGCGACACCGCCGCCACGCTCGACCGGTTCGAACTGTTGCGGCTCGACAACCTGGGCATCTGCGCCCGGCTCAGTCCCGCGGAACTCCGCCGCGTCAGCCGACACGTGCTGCGCGGGCCGGAGACGATCCAGGAACTGGTCATGATGCGCGCCGGGCACGACCTGATCCACCTGCGGGAGATCGAAAGCGAGTTCCCCCCCGACGGCGCGGAGGCGTCACCGCTGCGCGGCGTTCCCCTGGACAAGCGGGACCCCTTCGACCTGCCCGCCAAGTCCGGGCACCTCATCGTCGTCTGCGGTATCGACGGCGCGGGCAAGACCAGCCAAGCGCTGGACCTCGTCGACTGGCTGCGGGCCGCAGGGCAGCGGGCCGAGTACGTCAAGCCGGTCGGCATCCGCAGCGAACTCGACCACCTCGCACACCGGATGGGCCGCACTGACCACATCGATCTGCTCGGCCCGGACACCGCGCGCCTCCTGGGTGCGACCGTACGCTGGAAGAGCATGGTGTCCGCATGCGCGAGGCTGGCCGACCCGGACCTGTGGCTGGTCATGGACCGCTACGTCTACTGCGAGTACGCCGCAACCCGGCAACAGCACGCCGGCAACGAGCCCTTGATCCGGGAGATGTACGCCGGGCTGCCGACACCGGACATCACCTTCTTCCTTGACCTCCCCCCGAAGGAGGCCCACCGGCGCATTCGCAGCCGCAACCTCGACAGCGAGGACCTGGGCTTTCTTGAGGAGTTCGACCAGGGCTACCGCTCGCTGCCGGAAATGCCGTCATTCACCCACGTCGACGCCGCGGCCTCGTTCGAGACGGTTCGCGACCACATGCGCGGCTCGGTCCGCGGGCTCCTCGCAGCCGACGACGGCCCGCGATGAGCGAGCCCGCGTCAACTGCGGGGGAGCTGTCGACCGCTTCGTGGACAGACCGCCACCGCGGGTACGCTCTGCGCGCCGGGCTGCGGACGGCGCCCGGTGAGCGACTGGTGCTCGTCGGGGTACCGCTGTACCTGCGGGCACAAGCGGTCGCTGCGGCATGCGCCACCCGCGCCGAGATCATCGTCGTCCGGGCGCCACTTGCGTTCTCCGCCCGCCAGGCCCGCCGCCTGATCGAGCTGGCCGAGGCGCGGCAGCGGTTGCTCCTGGAATGCCGCCCGCACCGCGACGCACGCCCGTGGGAACGCGGACTGGGACTCGACGGCAGCGACGAGACAACCAAACAGACCCAGATAGCCGCCACCGGAGCCCTGTTCGCGGAGTTCGGCCGACTGGCCGACGCGAGCGCCGTCCGCGGCTATCTCGAACTCCTCGACAGCTGCGCGCCGCGTGCGCTCGAACCCACGACGACCCGGCCGGCCCGCGCGAACGAAGCCGCCGACGAAGCCGCCGACGCCGATGACGCCGAGGGCGACGCCGACG
>OVEP011218287.1_pt1 | contig 19418 bp, 12 predicted proteins | sample 1779801 | NCBI WGS metagenome assembly OVEP01 (sample SAMEA3914791, study PRJEB12502) | metagenome | biome: forest; material: soil | place: Canada | collected 2011-07-03 | depth 0.1 m
CTGAAGCTGAAGCGGCTGGAAGCCCATCTGGGCAAGCAACTGCTGGAGCGCACGCCGCGCGTGGTGCGTCTTTCCGCCGACGGCAACGCCTTTCTCGGCGCGGCGCGCGATCTGTTGAACGCGCACGAACGCGCGCTGGGCTCGCTGTCGGTGGAACACAGACGACTTGCGTTGGGACTCAGCGAGCACGTCGCCGGTCCCGATCTGCCGCAGTTGCTTGGCCGGCTCAACGCGCACGATCCGGGTCTGGTGGTCGAATTGCATCTGGGCAGGTCGGCAGCGCTCCTCGCGCAATTCGACGAACGGCGCCTCGACGCGGTGATCATTCGCTATGGTGCCGATGAGCCACCGCGTGACGACGCGCAGGTGCTATTCAGCGAGCCGCTTGGCTGGCTCGCTACACCGCAATGGCTGCCGCGCGTCAGCGAGCCATTGGCGCTCGCGCTGCTGAGTCCGCCGTGCAATGTGCGCGAGGTTGCGCTGCACACGCTGAACGAGGCGGGGGTTGCATGGCAGGAAGTGTTCATTGGCGGCGGTGTGGCAGCGGTCGGCGCTGCGGTTGCAGCCGGTCTGGCCGTGTCGCCGCTGGCGCGCAGAGTGGCGCCGCGTGGCTTGGTCGATGTCGGCGCGCGCCTGGGTTTGCCGCCACTGCCGGAATCGCGTGTGACCTTGCACTCGCGGGTGAGGGATAAGCGGTCGATTGAGACGTTGCGGTTGATGACGAGTGGTTTGGCAACGCAATAACGAAACGACTTCTCGCTCTAAACCATGAATAAAGTTCGCCGACTTTCGCTTAAGCTGGAAAGCTAACCATTTCATTTAAAAGTAGATCAGTGGACCTCGACCCCCGACAAACCGCCGCCGTCCGCGCGGTCATCGAAACCGGCAGCTTCGAGCAGGCTGCCGTGCGCCTGAACATCACCTCGTCGGCGGTATCGCAGCGAGTGCGGGCGCTCGAAACGCGCTTGGGCAATCCGCTGATCGTGCGCACACGGCCCTGTCGCGCGACGCAGATGGGCCAGCGTCTGCTGCAGTTTCTACGGCGCGCCGCCCTGCTCGAAGACGACTTCGCCAGCGATCTCGCGGGCGCCAATGAAGCCTTGCTGAACGTCGCCGCCGCCGTGAATGCGGACACGCTGTCCACGTGGTTTTTCCCTGCGCTCTCCGAGATCCTGCTGCAAGAAAACGTGCTGCTCGATCTGACCGTCGACGACCAGGACCACACTCACGCGCTGCTCGCCTCAGGCCTCGCGATCGGCTGCATCACCACCGAATCCGCGCCGATGCGCGGCTGTTTCGCCGAACGGCTGGGCGCCATGCGCTACCGGCTGGTAGCGTCGGCCGCGTTCGTCGAACGATGGTTTCCGAATGGATTGACGCGTGAAAGCGCGCGGCGCGCGCCGGTGATCCTGTCCTCACGCAAGGACGCGTTGCAGGCGCGCTTTCTCGAGACGCGCTTCGGTCTGCCGCCGGAAGCTTATCCGTGCCATTACGTGCCCGCGCCGGTGCCACGTTACATGGCGATCCAGCGTGGCCTGGCTTATGGCATGGTGCCTGAACTGGAATTCGGCGATGCCGTCGAACGCGGCGAACTGATCGACCTCGCGCCGAAGCAGCCCACCGATGTCGAGTTGTACTGGCATGCCTGGAAGGTCCAGTCGCCACGCCTCGAAAAACTCTCGGCGCGCATCGTCGAACTCGGCCGCACGGCCTTGGGTCCGCCGGGTGCAAAGGTCAAACGCAAACGCGCCGCCTGAATCGGAGGTCAGTGGAGGATCGGCGGCATCGAGCCGCTGCTGGCGGTAGCGGGATTAGAGGCTGTGTCCGCAGCGGGACTCGCCGTTACGTTGGCGGCCTTGGCCGGCGCGTTCGTATGAACCACAGCCGGTTTAGCCGGGCCGGTTTTCGCCGCCACCTTGACCACGTGGGCATGCGCTGTACGGCCTTGAACCAGGTTGGCGCGCATGATCCTGCCTTGACCCGGTTTCGCCTGAGCAATTTGTGTGTGCGGCTTTTTACCCTGCGCCACCACGACTGACTTCGACTTAGTCTTGCCCGTGCCCTTAACCACGCCGCCGTGGCCAACGTTCTTAGCTGAGACCTTCTTCACGCTGCCATGCGCCGCCGGCTTGGCGCCGCCCTTCGACGCCGACGCGACTCGCTGCGCGCCATGTTGACTCTTCGCCGCGTGCTTCGACGCCCTCTTCGCGCCGACGGTAGACTTGGTTTTGCCCGCGCCCGTCGTTTTCTTTGCGTGCTTCACCGTATGCCCGGTCGACTCGGGCGGATTCCACACTTCCGCATAACCTGCTGCCATTGCCGTACCGGATACACACCACACTGCAACTGCTGTTGCTACTGCTCGAACCCACATCTCCTGCTTCTCCTGATCTTCGGCTTCATAACGAGCCGGGATTATATTCCCTTGCAAAAATCCATTTTTAGACTAATATGAGCTTAAAGTACAGATAAGGACTCACCCCATCATGGCTCACGCTGCCCGCGCCACCCAGCCGGAACCGCCGATCCGCCGGCCGGTTCCGGAACCCACGCTCACGGAAATGTCGGCGGCGGGTCTGCGCGCGTTCTTCAACATTGCGCGAGACTGGGACTTGAGCGCCGAAGAGCAGATCGTGTTGCTCGGTTCGCCGGGCCGCTCCACCTACTTCAAATGGAAATCCGCACCGGCAACAGCACGTCTGGGGCGCGACACGCTGGAACGCCTCTCGTTGCTGCTCGGCATCTATAAGGCGCTGCAAATCCTGCTGCCGCAGCCCAGCGCCGCCGACACCTGGATCAAGCGCCCCAATAGCGCACCGCCGTTCGGCGGCCGCCGCGCGCTGGACCGCATGCTGGCCGGCAATATCAGCGATCTCGTGGCCGTGCGCCAGTATCTCGACGCGATGCGAGGCGGCTGGGCGTGACGGAACCGCATTGGCAGAACCGCTGGCGCACCGCGCCGCTCGACTGGTCGCCCGCGTATCGCGTGATTCCGACGCGGTTTCCGGCCGTCAATCTATTCGACCGGGTCGCATCGCCGGAAGATTTCGACGCCCTCTACGCGCTCGAAGCCATGACCAACGATCGCTTGCGAACCGAAGTCGGCGAGCTCGATCTCGTGCCACGCGAAGAACGCCGTTTCGGCCCGGGATACGGACCGATCATGGCCGCGTTGACGCACCTGAATCCACTCGGCAGCCGCTTCTCAGACGGTACGTATGGCGTGTTCTATTGCGCCCGCTCGCGTGCCACTGCGATCGCGGAGACGCGCTACCACACCGGGAAATTTCTGGAGGCGACCGCGGAGCCGCCCATGCGGCAGCAAATGCGGCTCTACACCGTGGTGGCGCAAGGCCACGTGGTCGATATCCGTGGCGACGTATCGCTCGATCTCGCGGTGCTGTCGCCCAACGACTATGTCGCCGGACAATCGCTCGGCCGTGCCGTGCGCGAGGCCGGTGCGCCGGGCATCGTGTATCCGTCAGTGCGGGATGACGAAGGCGAGTGCCTCGCCGCGTTCAGCACCACGCTGCTGCGCGACTGCCATCACGCGGCGTATCTGGAATACAACTGGAATGGCACGAGCATCGATATCGTGTTCGAGCTCAATCAGGTGGGCTAAGAGACTCGAAACGATCAGGGCAACGCCAACGCCGCCGCCCCTTTCTCCCGCGCCGCCTCAACCGAGATCGACCAGCGCCGCAACGCCTGAGGCTCCACGATCGTCAGCTTGCCGCCGGGCCCGAAGGCACCGGTGTCGATGAAAATCTGTGAGCCGATCTGCTGGATGTCGCGCATCGGCGTATGGCCGCAATAGGTCAGCGAAAGGCCACGCTGCCGCAGCGGGTCCCCATTGCCCAAGGCCAGATCGCGCCCCCACAGCAATTGCTGGCGCGTTTCGGCCGAAAAATTCCCGGCGTCGAGCTCGGCGTCCGTGCCGAAGAATTCGGCGTGCAGAATATTGAAGCGCTCCTTACCGCTGCCGACCACACGCACGAGCGGCAGCGTCCGCAGACGTTCGGCGTAGTGCTGCAGGCGTTCGTCGGACACATTCTGTGCCCATGTTCCGCCGATTCCATACCACCACTGGCGCCGCATGCGCCCATCGGCGACGGCGCACAAGGTGTCTTCGTGATTGCCGAGCACGGCGTGAAACCACGGTTTGTCGAGCAGGGTCAGAGCCTGCTCTGAATGTTCACCGCGGTCTACCAGATCGCCGACCGAAAAGAGCCGGTCGCGCGCCGGGTCGAACGCGATGTCGCGCAGCAGATAGCGCAGTGCATCCATGCAGCCATGCAGATCGCCTACGACAAAGTCGCGGCCGCTCCGATTGGCCGGATGATGCTGGACGGGGTCGAAAAGTACGGAAGCCATTCGCTCATGATAGATCGGCAGCCGCAAGAGCGTATGCGCGTTCCCTCGCTTTTCCTGGTGCCGCGTGTCGCGAGAATGATGTAGAAATGACGCGAAAACGGCGCGTCTCCGGCAGGACTTACCGGAAAACGCGCCGTCGGCGCAGTCGTTATTGCTGCGCGCGCAGCGTAGCGACCTGATCCACCGTCACCGTGGACTGCGGATTACCGAACTGTTTGGTCACATAGTTGGTGATGGCCGCCACCTGATCGTCGGTGAGTTCGGTGCCGAACGCGGGCATCAACACATCAGCCTGTTTCGTCGTACGACTGACGCCGTGCAGGATCACCATCGCCAGATTGTTGGCGTCGCTCGCGCCGACCGCAGAGTTGTGAATCAGCGACGGATACGCGCCCGGCGCGCTTGCACCGACACCCTGACCAGTCCAGTTATGGCACGTCGCACAATTGGCGATGAACAGTTGCGCACCGTTCACCGCATGGATCGTGGTGCCGCGCAACGCAGTGACGTCGTCGACGGCAGGATTGCCCCACTGATCGCGCGGGCGCGATTCTCCGCCGTTGATCGGCGGCACCGAGCGCACATACGTGACGATCGAGCCGACGTCCTCCTGCGTCAGATATTGCGTGCTGTCGGTCACCACTTCGGCCATTGGGCCCGCCGCATTGGCGCGGCCCGGCGCCGCGCCGGTCGACAGATACGCCGCCAGTTCGTCATCGCTCCAGTTGCCCACGCCGCTGTTTTTGTCAGGCGTGATGTTGTACGCGTGCCAACCGGCCTGCACCGCGCCGGAGAAACGCGAACTCGTCTTCAACCCCTGCATGAAATTGCGCGGCGTATGGCATTCCTCGCAATGCGCGAGGCCTTGGACCAGATACGCGCCGCGGTTCCACTCGGCGCTTTGCTTCGGGTCGGGGACGAAGCGGCCTTCGTCGAAATTGAACAGATTCCAGAACACCATCAGCCAGCGCTGGTTGAACGGAAATTTCAGGCTATTGCTAGGCGGCGCGTAGTGGATCGGCGTGAGCGTGTTCAGATACGCGCGAATGGCCAGCACGTCCTGATCGGTGACCTTGGTGTACTCCGCGTAGGGGAAGGCCGGATAAAGCCGCTCGCCGCTCTTGCCGACGCCTTCATGCATCGCGCGTAGAAAATCGGCGTCGCTCCATTGGCCGATGCCGGTGTCCGGGTCGGGCGTGATGTTGGGTGTCACGATCGTGCCGAACGGCGTGTTGATCGGCAGGCCGCCCGCGAACGGGCGTGCTTTGTCAGCCGTATGGCAAGCGACGCAATCGCCGGCGCGCGCGAGATATTCACCGCGTTTCACGAGATCGCTGCTGGCCACCGCCGGCGTGGCGCCCGCGATGGCGGGTTGCGCAGCGTCGTCCGCGCGAGCTTGCGTGATCGGCAGTTCGTCGTGATGCCGCGCGCCAGGTCCATGCGCTTCGTGCCAGGCGGCATACAGCGCGAACAGCGAAAAGGCGGCCGCCAGCGTCGCCACCCGAAAGCGGCGACGATGCGTGCGCTGAACAAACGCATCGGCATACTGCACGCGAGAGGTGTTCTTTGTCATTGTGGCTCTCCGTTCAAGGCTCAGATTTCACGCTTGAGCTTGTCGGCCAGTTTCAGCGACAAAGCCGCGATCGTCAGCGTGCAATTCACGGAGGCAGCAGTCGGCATCACGCCGCTGCTGGCGATGAACAGATTCGAGTGATCGTGCGTGCGGCAGTCCACGTCGACGACCGAATCCCCAGGATCGCTGCCCATGATGGTGGTACCCATGATGTGATTGTTCGGCGCGAACGTATCGTCGAACGAGACCTCGGCGCCGCCGAACAGCGAGGCGATCTGCGCATACAGTTCATGCGTGTTCGCCGCGCTCTTCTTCACGTAGTCGTTGATCGAGTAGTAGATCTCGGGCTGCGCAATGCCGAGCGCGTCCTTGTGATCCGCCGAAGGCACCACGCGGTTCTGCGGCTCCGGGAGGTGCTCGTGAAAGCTGTTGATGTTCAGCGTGCGTGCTGCACGGTCGCGGATCTGCCGGTCGAGCTCGGCGCCGGTGAGGCCTTTTTTCAGCAGGTCGGCAGTCACGCTCATGGTCGGCACGCCGTTCGACAGATGCAGCTTTTTCGCCGCGTAGTCGGAGCGGAACGCGCCGTCGCGGAAGTTAACGATCGAGGTCATCTCCATCGGCCCGCGTCCGGGCCACAGCGGTTCATTGGCGAGGAAGGTGACACCCGTGCCCGGATGGTCCATCAGGTTACGCCCCACCTGGTCGGAGCTGTTGCCAACGCCGTGCGGGAATTTGTCGGAGGTCGACATCAGCATCAGCTTCGGCGTTTCAATGCCGTTCGCGGCGAGCACGAACAGCTTGCCGGTCACGCGTGTGCTGTTGCCGTTCGGGTCCTTGTAGTGGACGGCTGTGATGAGGCCTTTGTTGTCCGCTTCGACGCGGTACACGACCGCCTCGGGAATCAGCTTCGCGCCGGCCTGTTCGGCCTTCTCCGCGTGCACCACGCCGTTGTACATCGCCGCGATCGGGCAGATCGGCATGCAGTTGTTGTTGCCGCAACAGGTGGGCCGCGCATCGTACGGACGGCTGTTACGCGCAACCGGCTCGGGCACCACCTTGAAGCCCTGTGCGTTGAGCACGTCGCTAAAGCGCTGATCCATGTACGACAGCGGCAACGCGCTCATTGGATAAGGCTTCGAGCGCGGCGAACCGAGATCGATCGTCGTGTCCGGCCCGGAAACGCCCAATTGCACTTCAGCCGCCAGATACCACGGTTCCAGCGTTTCATACGGATAAGGCCAATCACGTCCCACGCCATACAGTTTGTGCAACTGGAAGTCCGACGGCAATAGCCGCCACGCAGCGGCCGCCCAATGCCACGTCGTGCCGCCGACCAGCCGCACATATTGTGAGTTGTACGGATAGTCGCCCTTCTGGATCAGATAATTGTTGGCGGGCGCGTACTCGGGATGCGGCGCGTACGGCGTGGAGGGATACGGCGTCGCGAAGTCGGACTTGACCGGCGAATTGCGGAAGTTCTCGACGATCTGCCAGCGCGGAATGCGCGGCCCGGCTTCGAGCAGAATCACCGATGCACCGGCTAACGCCATCTGATGCGCAACCAGCCCACCTGCCACGCCCGACCCGACCACGACGATGTCGGCGGAATTTGAGTTTGCCATTGTTACCCTCTTCGATGTCGACCCGAGTTGGCGCTTTAGCTGTCGACCAGAGTTGGCGCTTTAGCGCTTACTCTGGTCCCATGCACAGCACTTACTCTGGTCCCATGCACGTTGTGCCGGCTTATCGTTGCTTGCTGGTTTCGCGTGCCGGCGTTTCGTCGTCAAACAATTCAATCAGGCGATACGACGCGACGGCGCGCGAGAGGAACGTCGTTCAGACGCTCACCGGCTTCTGCGTCCAGTAGAACGGCACATCACGGCAATAGGACGGAATCGTCAGCACGTCCTTGACCGGCTCGAACATCAGCGCTTTTTCATAAGCGACCACGTCCACATGCGGCATGTCGCCCACGAGACCGAGATACCACGCGCGCATGATCGCGCTCACGGATTTCGCCAGCGCCGGCTGATCGGCCTCCAAGGCCTGCGTGACGGTATCGGACGGCACGCCGCCATGGCCTTGCAGCCACGTGTTGAGCGCGGCGACGTTCTGGGAGAACTGGCTGTCGGATTTGGCGAGGGCGTCGTAGACACGTTTGCCGAGCACGGCGTCGAAACCCGTGTGGCCCGTGAGACGTTGTGAGAGCGCAAGGAAGGCATCGAGTCCGCCGCCGGCGGGCGCATCGGCGAACGCCGGGGCGATCCACGAGAGCGAGCGGCCCGCGCCGGCAAACGCGAGCGCGGCAGCCGTGGCGCACGCGCCCAGCACCCATGCCCGGCGCGAGGCCGAGAACGAACGCGAGGCTTGAAGCGAGGGCAGCTGCGAAGATCTCAGCGAAGCAGGCAGCGAAGACGACGTTGACGACGAAAACCTGGCCGACCGCGTCACTTCATGGTGCGCATCGTTGTTCTCAGGAACATCTGTCATGGGGACTCCAGATGGTGAGTCGATCGTGAGTCATTCTCAACCGGCAACGCGGCGATGATGGGATGCCGCTCGCGCGCTGCGTCGATTTCTCTACCCCAAACCTGGTCCAGCGCCGCTTAAGCGATCTTGTGTGGCCGCACGATGCGGATGCGAGCCGCATTGCGTCGTGCTGATGACAGCCTTGTGAAACCGCTTCACTGCGCGGCACGCACGGCGAAAGCGTGCCGCCTGCCAATCGCCTTTCAACTGAAGGCGGCGCGCAGGGCCGTTGCGAATGACTATAGCCTGTGATTCACCCATTCGACAAATGGTGCCCGAGGCACGGGTAGAATCCGCGACACAGATGACCCTCCACTCTTGACCCCCATGCTCACAAAATATTATCCGCAGGTTCTTCGCAATCGACCACGCATGCTGATCGGTCTCGCCCTCGGCGTCGTGGCTGCGCTGGCCGTGCCTGAGCACACGCGTCCATTGATGCGCATGCTGGCGGGTTGGGACGCCGCCATATGGAGCTATCTCCTGCTGATCTGGGTGCATATGGCCGCCGCCGACGAAGGCCGCGTCCGGGAATTCGCGAGACGCGATGATGAAAACGCGGGCATCGTGCTGCTAGTGATCTGCGTCGCGACCATCGCCAGCATTGCCGCGATCGTGCTCGAACTGGCCTCGGCGAAGGGCGCGGGCGGCGCCTCGACCGCGTGGCACTACCTGTTGACCGGCTTGACGATGATCGGCGCATGGTTCCTGATTCCGACCATTTTCACCATGCACTACGCGCGGCTTTACTACGACACCGATGCAACCGAGACTCCGCTGCTGTTTCCCGACCACAAGCTACAGCCGGACTACTGGGACTTCATGTATTTCTCGTTCACCATTGCCGTGGCCTCGCAAACCTCGGACGTGGTGCTGCGCTCCCGCACGATTCGCCGCGCAGCGCTCGCGCAATCGATCCTGTCGTTCTACTTCAACGTCGCCGTGCTCGGCTTGTGCGTGAACATTGCCGCGGGCCTGGTCGGCTCTTGACCCGCCGTGCTTCTCTAAACGTTTTTTCCTCACAACGCTTGCCCGCCGGGCGCCACATCGCCTTTTGCGGCCCCGGCACTCGCCGTTGCTCCACCCCGTGTAAAACCCGGGCGACGCCCGTCCGTTTTACACGCCGGGCGTCCGCCACCGCACCCCCGCCTCTTCTGGCCGCCCGTCGCGCCTTCCCCTAGGGCGCGTGCTTCCCCACCCCTTCGCCTCCGTTCAAAACACACTGGCACACCGTTTGCTGCGTCTTGCGAATAGTGCTGGTCGGCCCCGTGCCATCGACGCCTGGCGTCAAAGCACCCCTTACTGGCCAGCGGCGTGACGATCTTTGCACTACATTGACCAGTACGCGCCCTCGCTTCACGCATCGCGCGGCATCCGGCTCTGGAAGCCCAATGAGCGTTGTGATCGCATGCCAATTGCATCCACACCGCAGCAGGACGAATCTGGAAACGACCGATGGAATCTCCAAACGGGTACGCGCCACGGATCTACTTTTTTCATTCACTTCTCGTCGGGCCGCTCGATGCATGGCCCGCACAGTTCGCTCACGCAGCCGGACTGGGCTTCGATCACGCGCTGATCGGCGGCCTCTTCGAGCCGGGCCGGGCGGGTCACGGACAGGTGGTCGGCAACCACGGCCGCCTGCATCCGGTGTTCGAGACTCAGCAACCGGCCACGGAGGCGATCCACACGCTCGCGCTCGCCGCCCGCCAGAACGGGCTGACCTTGCAGGTCGATCTGGTGATCGACCGGATGGCCGCCGATGGCGCACTGTACGCCGAACATGCCGGCTGGTTCCACGCATTCGAGTCTGACGAGGCGCGGCTCGATCCGCGCCACGTGCATCACGAAGACAACGTCGCGTATGCCAACTTCAACGACGACGCCAGCCGCGCCGCGCTAGTCGGCTGGTGGACGCAGCAATTGCTGGCGCTGGCCGATGCCGGGGTCGGCGGCTTCCGGTTCGATTCGCCGCATCGCGTGCCGGCCGCGGTTTGGCGGCAACTCGCCGACGCGGTGCGCGCGAAGCATCCCGAGGTGCGTTTCCTCGCCGCGACGCCGGGTCTGGCTCGCAGCGATCTGCTCGGCCTCGAAGGCGCAGGCTTCGACAGCGTGTTCTCGTCGGTGCGCTGGTGGGATTTTCGCGCCAGCTGGATGGTCGAAGAGCACGCCGCGCTCGCCCGCATCGCCGCCCCCATCGCCTTTCCCGAAGCGCCTTACGGCACCCGCCTCGCCGCCGATCTCAGCGACGCGCACGACGCCGCCATCGTCGAGCGGGCCTACCGGCGCGCGCTGTTCACGTCGGCCTCGACGGGCACCGGCTGGATGATGCCGATGGGTTTCGAATACGGCATCTCCGAGCCGATGTCGCAGACGCGCGGTGACGCTGCGCAGTTCGCCCTCGCCTGCCGGTCGAAGCCATTCGATCTCTCGGAGCGGATCAGCCACGCGAACGAGGTGGTGCGCACGACGAAGACGCTGCACACCAACGGCGAATTGCGCCCGCTAAGCGGGCCCGCCGCGCCCGCGGCGGTGTTGCTGCGCGGCGACACACCCGATCTGCGCAACGCCGGCGAAGCGATCCTGATCGCCATCAATCCTGAACTCGGTGCGCCTGTGCGCGTCGATCCGGCCCGCTTCCTCACGGGCGTACCGGGCAACTTCACGCGCTTCGTCCCGCTCGACGCACCCGGGCAGGCCACGCCAGCCGCCTTGGCGCCGTTCACGCTCGCACCCGGCGCCGTCCGCCTGTTCCGCGGGGTCGCCGACAAACCGATCCGCCTCGCGCCGCCGATCGACAAAGCGACCAGCAAGCGCAGCGGCCACAAGACTGTGCTCGAAGCGATCAACGCGCCGCGCGTGGCGATTGAAAGCGTGACACCCTCGGTCGATAACGGACGCTTTCCGGCCAAACGCACCGTGGGCGAGCGCGCCGAAATCACCGCCGCGATCTTCGCCGAAGGTCACGACAAGATCGCTGCCGCCGTCGTCTGGCGCGCCGCCGACGAAACCGCCTGGCACGAAGTACCGATGCGTCCGGCAGCACCTGCCGGGCTCGATATCTGGACAGCGCGCATCCCGCTGGAACGCCTCGGCCGGCACGAATTCACGGTCATCGCATGGCGCGACGACTTTGCGTCGCTCGTCGAGCATATCCAGAAGAAGTTGAAGGCAGGCCAAACTGTCGAACTGGAACTCGAAGAAGCCACGCATCTGTTCGCGCTGGTGCTCGCCGAAGTGGAAACGGCGGAAGGTGCGGTGACCGAGCCGCTCGAACAACTCGTCAAGGCCTTCGCCAAGGCCGACGCCAAAGCGAAGCTCGCGTTGATCCTCGCGCCGGCCACCGCGGAGGCGATGACCGCCGCGCGCCACCGCCCGTTCCTGAGCCGCGATCCGATCGTCTACAAGATCGACGCCGACCGGACCGCCGCGCGCTTCGCCAGCTGGTACGAGATCTTCCCGCGCTCGATGAGCGACGACGAATCGCGGCACGGCACCTTCGCCGACGTCATCACGAAGCTGCCGCGCATCCGCGACATGGGTTTCGACGTGCTGTACTTCCCGCCGATCCACCCGATCGGTATCGCCAACCGCAAAGGCCGCAACAACACGCTCAACGCGCAACCGGGGGATGTAGGCAGCCCGTATGCGATCGGCGCGGCTGAAGGCGGCCACACCGCCGTGCATCCCGAGCTCGGCACGCTCGACGACTTCAAGCAGATGCTGGCCGCCGCCCACGCGCACGGCCTCGAAATCGCGCTCGACTTCGCGATCCAGTGCTCGCCGGATCACCCGTGGCTGAAGGCGCATCCGACGTGGTTCGCCTGGCGGCCCGACGGCACGCTGCGTTACGCGGAAAATCCGCCCAAGAAGTATCAGGACATCGTCAATCCCGACTTCTATGCGCACGACGCCAAGCCTGATTTGTGGCTCGCCTTGCGCGACGTATTCCTGTTCTGGATCGAAGCCGGTGTGCACATTTTCCGCGTGGACAATCCGCACACCAAGCCGCTGCCGTTCTGGGAATGGGTGATCGACGATGTGCGCTCGCGCTATCCCGACACGATCTTCCTCGCTGAAGCCTTCACGCGGCCACGCATGATGAACCGCCTCGGCAAGATCGGCTTCTCGCAGTCGTACACGTATTTCACGTGGCGCGAGTCGAAGCGCGACTTCATCGAGTACCTGACCGAACTCACGCAAACCAGCGCGCGTGATTTCTACCGGCCGAATTTCTTCGTCAATACGCCGGACATCAACCCACGGCATTTGCAGTCGTCAGGACGGTCGGGATTTCTGATTCGGGCCGCGTTGGCCTCCACACTCGCCGGCTTGTGGGGCGTATACAGCGGCTTCGAATTGTGCGAGGCCGCCGCGCTGCCGAACAGCGAGGAATATCTCGACTCCGAGAAATATCAACTGCGCGCGTGGGACTGGAACCGGCCCGGCAACATCGTCGGCGAGATCAGTGCGTTGAACCGGATTCGCCGCGCGAACCCGGCATTGCAAACACATCTCGGCTTAACGTTCCTGCCGGCGCACAATGACCACGTGCTGTTCTTCGAGAAGGCGACCGAAGCACGCGACAACGTCATCCTGGTGGCAATCAATCTCGATCCGTTCAGCGAACAGGGCGCGGATATCGAATTGTCGTGGGACACTTTCCAGCACTGGAATCTGCACGACCATGGCGCGCTCGAAGTGACCGATCAGATGACCGGTGCGCGTTTCGAATGGCACGGCCGCTGGCAGCATATCCGGCTCGGTTCGAGCCAGCCGTTTTCGATCTGGCGCATCGCGCCGCTCGGCGGCTTGCCCGCTGAACGCCCAGATGATGCCGACAGCGACTATCACGCAGACGCTGGCAACCCAACCTTTACGGAAGGTGCGACATGAAGCGTGACGATCCAGCCCAAAGCACGTCGCAGGCCCATGCGAGCGCGGCCACCGGCAGCGCGGCGAAAGCGCGGACGGCGCGGCGCGGCAAACCCGCCGCGCTCAGCGACGACCCGCTCTGGTACAAAGACGCGATCATTTATCAGGTGCACATCAAGTCGTTTTTCGACGCGAACAACGACGGCGTCGGCGATTTTCCGGGCCTGATCGCGAAGCTCGATTACATTGCCGAGCTTGGCGTGAATGCGATCTGGCTGCTGCCGTTCTATCCGTCGCCGCGTCGCGACGACGGCTACGACATCGCCGATTACCGCAACGTGCATCCTGACTACGGCCAGCTTTCCGACGTGAAGCGCTTCATTCAGGAAGCGCACGCACGCGGCATCCGCGTGATTACGGAGCTGGTGATCAACCACACCTCCGATCAGCATCCATGGTTTCAGCGCGCCCGGCGCGCGAAGCCGGGGTCGAATCATCGCAACTACTACGTGTGGTCCGATACCGATCAGAAGTATCAGGAAACGCGGATCATCTTTATCGATTCGGAGCCGTCGAACTGGACGCACGATCCGGTCGCGGGCGCTTACTTCTGGCACCGTTTCTATTCGCACCAGCCCGACCTGAACTTCGACAATCCGGCCGTGCTGAAGGAAGTGCTGCAGGTCATGCGCTTCTGGCTCGACATGGGCATCGACGGGCTGCGGCTCGACGCGGTGCCGTATCTGGTCGAACGCGAAGGCACCAACAACGAGAACCTGCCGGAAACGCACGCGGTGTTGAAGAAGATCCGCGCGACCATCGACGCCGAGTATCCGAACCGCATGCTGCTCGCCGAAGCGAACCAGTGGCCGGAAGACGTGAAGGAATATTTCGGCGACGAAGACGAATGCCACATGGCGTTCCACTTCCCGCTGATGCCACGCATCTATATGTCGATTGCGAGCGAAGACCGCTTCCCAATCACCGACATCATGCGGCAGACGCCGGATCTCGCGGAAACGAACCAGTGGGCGATTTTCCTGCGCAATCACGATGAACTGACGCTCGAAATGGTGACGGATTCCGAGCGCGATTACCTGTGGAACACTTACGCGAGCGATCGCCGCGCGCGCTTGAACCTCGGCATTCGGCGCCGCCTAGCACCGCTCATGGAGCGCGACCGCCGCCGCATCGAGCTGATCAATTCACTGCTGCTGTCGATGCCTGGCACGCCCGTGATCTATTACGGCGACGAGCTCGGCATGGGCGACAACATTCACCTCGGTGACCGCGACGGCGTGCGCACACCGATGCAATGGTCGTCGGATCGCAACGGTGGCTTCTCGCGCGCCGATCCTGAACAACTGGTGCTGCCGCCGGTGATGGGTGCGTTGTACGGCTTCGACGCCGTCAATGTCGAAGCGCAAAGCCGCGATCCGCATTCGCTGCTGAACTGGACCCGGCGCATGCTCGCCACGCGCCGCGCGAAACAAACCTTCGGACGCGGCACGATCCGCTTCCTGAAGCCGGAAAACCGCAAGATTCTCGCGTATCTGCGCGAGCTGCCGGGCGAGCCGCCGATTCTGTGTGTGGCGAATCTGTCGCGCGCACCGCAAGCCGTCGAACTCGATCTGTCCGAATTCAACGGCTCGGTACCGATCGAAATGACCGCCGATTCCGTGTTTCCGGCCATCGGCCAGCTCACCTATCTGCTGACCTTCCCGCCATACGGTTTCCTGTGGTTCATGCTGTGCTCGGGCAGCCAGCGTCCGACGTGGGCGCAGGCGCATTCGGAGCCGCTGCCGGAATTCGTCACCATCGTGATCCGCGAGGGCCAGGTCGGCCCGACGCCGGAAAACGTCCGCCTGCTCGAATCCGAAGTGCTGCCATCGTGGTTGAGCCGCCGTCGCTGGTTTGCCTCGAAGGATCAGAAGATGCACGCCGTGCGCCTCGCCGCGTTGACGACGATCCCCAACGGCGGCTTCGCCTTCACCGAAATCGAAGCGGACGTGGGCACCCACACCGAGCGCTACGTGGTGCCGATTGCGATCACGTGGGGCGGCGAAACCACCTTCCCGCTGTTCATGCAACTGGCCTTGGCGCGGGTGCGCCGCGGCCGCAACGTCGGCCATCTGACGGACGCGTTCGCACTGCCGATCTTCGCCCATGGCGTGCTGCGCAAACTGCGCGAACAGGCCGTGATTCCGACCGTGCAGAAGAGCGAAATCAAGTTCATTCCGACCGAGCGCTTCGCCGAACTCGACCATCTCGGTGAACGGCCCGAGGTCCGCTGGCTGGCCGCCGAGCAAAGCAACAGCTCGCTGATCGTCGCCGATGCCGCGGTGCTGAAACTGGTACGGCGTCTGGTCAGCGGCATTCATCCGGAAGCGGAAATCAGCCGCTATTTGACCCAGCTCGGCTACGCGAACACCGCGCCGCTGTATGGTGAAGTCGTGCGCGTCGATCCCGAAGGCGTGCCGCATACACTCGCTATCTTGCAAGGCTATATCGACAATCAGGGCGACGCCTGGAACTGGTCGCTCGACTACCTGCGCCGCTCGGTGGACGAACTCGCCATCGCCGTCGATACGGACGGGCAATCGCCGGACCGCGACAACGAAGCGATTCTCATGGAAGGCTACAGCCAGCTCGCCGCCATCATCGGCAAGCGGCTGGGTGAATTGCACGTGGCACTTGCGTCGCCTTCCGACGACCCGGCGTTCGCGCCGGAACCCGCCAGCGCCGAACAGGTGAAGGCGTGGGTCGACGGCACGCAATCCATGCTCGCCAGCGCGCTCGATCTGCTCGCGCCGCGCATCGCGCAGATGAGCGATCCCGACACCCAGGCATTGGCGCAAAGCCTGATCGACCGCCGCGCCGCGCTGGTCGACGCCGTCAACACATTGGTCTCGGGCAATGCGGGTGCGTTGCGTACACGCATTCACGGCGACTTCCATCTGGGTCAAGTGCTGGTCGCGCAGGGCGACGCGTATCTGATCGACTTCGAAGGCGAACCCGCACGCACGTTAGAGGAACGGCGCCAGAAGTCGAGCCCGTTGCGCGACGTGGCCGGCTTGATGCGCTCACTGTCCTATGCGAGCGCCGCGGCGCAGTCCACCATGGAAAGCGCACCGCCGCAGACCGCCGATCGCAAGCGCACGCTCTTCGAGCGCTTCCGCGCGCACGCTACCGAAGCGTTCCTGACGGCATACCGCGCCGCCGCCGCGGATTCGCCGACGCCGCTGGTGGCGCCCGAAGCCGAACAGGCCTTGCTCGATCTGTTCCTGATCGAGAAAGCCGCGTACGAAATCCGTTACGAAGCGGCCAACCGTCCGACGTGGCTCAGTTTGCCGGTACGCGGCCTTGCCGCGCTGACCAGCCGGCTGCTCGGCGACACCGGCCACCCGCACGATCCATCAACCCAGGCGCCAGGCGCCGCCACACCGCCTAATCCGGCCGAGGGCGACTATGAGTGAGCATGATCCGGCCGCAGGCCTGCAACCGCTCGATATCGACGCACTCGTTGAAGCGCGTCATCCTGATCCATTCTCGCAGCTCGGCATGCATCAGACCGACGTGGGTCCGGTGGTGCGCGCGCTGTTGCCGAACGCCACGCACGTCACCGTGATTTCACGCGCCAACGGCGCAACGCTCGGCGAGCTCGAACAAGTCAGGCCCGGGCTGTTCTCCGGTCGGGTCACCTCTGCCGCGCCGTATCGCTTGCGCATCGACTGGCACGGCACCGTGCAGGAAATCGAGGACACGTATTCGTTTGGCCCCATTCTCGGCGATGAGCCGTTGGGCCGTCTTGCCGGCGGCGACCCGTACGCGGTGCTCGAATGCCTCGGCGCGCGCCCGATGGACGTCGACGGCGTGCCAGGCGTGCGCTTTGCCGTATGGGCGCCGAACGCGCGGCGCGTGTCGGTGGTTGGCGACTTCAATTCGTGGGATGGCCGCCGTCATCCGATGCGGCTGCGTCACCAAGCCGGTGTATGGGAATTGTTCGTGCCGCGCGTCGGCCCGGGCACGCGCTACAAATACGAGCTGCTGTCGCGCGACGGTCATCCGCTGCCGCTGAAGGCCGATCCATGCGCGATGCAAACGGAAAAGCCGCCGGGCACCGCGTCGGTGGTCGCGCATGTCGACGAGATCGAACAGTTTGAATGGACCGATCACGACTGGATTCAGTCGCGCGCCGCCAGACAAACCCCGCGCGCGCCGATCTCGATCTACGAAGTGCATGCCGAATCGTGGCTGCGCGTCGCCGAAGAAGGTCAGCGCGGCCTCAGCTGGGAAGAACTCGCCGAGCGGCTGATTCCTTACGTGAAGAGCATGGGCTTCACGCACGTGGAGTTCATGCCGATTGCCGAGCATCCGTTCGGCGGGTCGTGGGGCTATCAGCCACTCGGACAGTTCGCGCCGTCGGCGCGCTTCGGCAAGCCCGAGCAGTTCGCCCGGTTCGTCGACAAGGCGCATGAGGCCGGCCTCGGCGTGATTCTCGACTGGGTGCCGGCGCATTTTCCGAATGACGCGCACGGCCTGATCGACTTCGACGGCACGCCGCTCTACGAGCACGCCGATCCGCGCGAAGGCTTTCACCAGGACTGGAATACGATGATCTACAACCTCGGCCGCAACGAGGTGAGCGCGTTCCTGGTGGCATCGGGCCTTGCGTGGTTGAAGCGCTATCACGTCGACGGCCTGCGCGTGGATGCGGTCGCCTCGATGCTGTATCGCGACTATTCGCGCGAGCCCGGTGAGTGGGTGCCGAATATCTACGGCGGCCGCGAGAACCTCGAATCGATCGCATTTCTGAAGCGGCTGAATCATGAAGTCGGCTATGTGCCGGGCGTACCGGGCGCGATCACGATCGCCGAAGAATCGACTGCGTGGCCGGGCGTCACGGCGCGCGTCGAAGACGGCGGCCTCGGCTTCCAGTTCAAGTGGAATATGGGCTGGATGCACGACACGTTGCACTACATGGAAGAAGATCCGGTCTACCGCCAATACCATCACCACATGATGACGTTCGGCATGGTGTACGCGTATTCCGAGCGCTTCGTGCTGCCGCTTTCACATGACGAAGTGGTGCACGGCAAAGGCTCGCTGCTCGGCAAGATGCCCGGCGACAGATGGCAGAAGTTCGCCAACCTGCGCGCGTACTTCGGCTTCATGTGGACGCATCCGGGCAAGAAGCTGCTGTTCATGGGCGGCGAATTCGGCCAGATGGCGGAATTCAACCACGACACGTCGCCACACTGGCATCTGCTCGACGATCCGAACCATCACGGCGTGCAGAAGCTCGTGCGCGACCTGAACCATCTGTACAGCGAGGAACCTGCACTACATCGGCTCGACAGCGAGCCGGGCGGCTTCCAATGGTTGGTCGGCGACGACAGCGGCAACAGCGTGTACGCCTACCGCCGCACCGATGGCGAAGGCCGCGAACTCGTCGTCGTGTGCAATATGACGCCGGTGCCGCGGGTCGGCTACCGGATCGGCATGCCGCGCGGCGGCCGCTGGGTGGAAGTGCTGAATACGGATGCCGGCGTGTACGGCGGCTCGAACATGGGCAACGGCGGGTTGATCCATTCCGACAACCTCTCGAGCCACGGCTGGCCGCATTCCGCTGCGCTGACGCTACCGCCTTTGGCGACGATCGTATTGCGCGCGGATTGATGGACAGGTTGTAAGGCGAACGCGCGGCGGCCAAGCCGCGCGCTCGTTGCATGAAGTCCCACGATAACGTTCATAAAACAGAACAAGGAAGGGGAATCATGTCGCATGCACTGCCCGACCGGCTTCTGCCCGGCTCGCCCTATCCGCTCGGCGCCAGCTGGGACGGCCTCGGGGTCAACTTTGCGGTGTTCTCGGCGAATGCGCAGAAAATCGAACTTTGCCTGTTCGATCCCACCGGCCGCAAGGAGATGAGGCGCTTCACGCTGCCCGAGTGCACCGACGAAGTCTGGCACGGCTATTTGCCCAACGCGCACCCCGGCACGGCGTATGGCTTTCGCGCGCATGGACCGTATCAGCCGCAGCATGGGCATCGCTTCAATCCGCACAA
>OVEP010005758.1_pt2 | contig 19371 bp, 23 predicted proteins | sample 1779801 | NCBI WGS metagenome assembly OVEP01 (sample SAMEA3914791, study PRJEB12502) | metagenome | biome: forest; material: soil | place: Canada | collected 2011-07-03 | depth 0.1 m
CGGCATCGTCGGCATCGGCGGGCTCGGCCATATGGGCATCAAGCTGAGCCACGCGCTGGGCGCCCACACGGTGGCTTTCACCACCTCGCCCGGCAAGATCGAGGCGGCCAAAAAGCTGGGCGCCGACGAGGTCGTCGTCTCGAGGAACGAGGAGGAGATGAAGGCCCATGCCGGCAGCTTCGACTTCATCCTCAACACGGTGGCGGCGTCGCACAATCTCGACCCCTTCATCACCCTGCTGAAGCTCGACGGCACCATGACCCTGGTCGGAGCGCCGGAACAGGCCCATCCCTCGCCGGGCGTCATGAATCTGATCTTCGGCCGCCGCAGCCTGGCCGGGTCGCTGATCGGCGGCATCGCCGAAACCCAGGAGATGCTGGATTTCTGCGCCAAGCACGGCATCACCGCCGACATCGAGATGATCAGGATGCAGGATATCGAGCCGGCCTATGAACGGATGACCAAGGGCGACGTGAAATATCGCTTCGTCATCGACATGGCGTCTCTGAAGAACAGCTGAGCATCACCTCAAGCCAGTGACGCGTGCTCGATGCCATTGGCCCAGGTGACGGCACTCGTCGTCGCCGGGGCGATGGTGGTTATTCCGTGTTCCCGCCCCAGCCTTGCTTGTTTCCGTTCCTGAACGCCCAATATCAACGGAGGTTTTGGCGCAGGCACTGTGCAACTGCGCCGCATCGTTTTGCGAGGAGCGTCCGGATGCCCGCCTACATCATCTTCACCCGCGAGAAAACCATCAACCAGGCCGAGATGGACGTCTATAACGGCCTGGCCGGTCACACGCTTGAGGGACATCCGGCCAAGGCGCTGGCCTTCTATGGCGAGCAGGAGATCCTCGAGGGACCGGCGCATGAAGGCGCGGTGCTGCTCGAGTTCCCCACCCTGGCCGACGCGAAGGCCTGGTATGACAGCCCGGCCTATCAGGAAGCCGCCCGGCACCGTCATACCGGTTCGGAATATCGGGTATTCATCGTGGAAGGCGTCTGAGTCAGAACGCTTAAAATTGTCGATAAATTCGATAAAAATGTGACTGCCGTCACTGAAAACGTTATCCATGCCCTCTAGGGTGAAGGCTTGGGCTCCTGCCTGAGCCTTCACTTAGCAGGGACGCGTTGTCGATGTGGGATCAGTGGTTCGCCTGGAGACCGGTCAAGAGCACCAACGGGGTGGTCTGGTTGGACTGGGTCTGGCGCTTCCGTGACGGCGGCGACATCCGCTACTTCCCCTGCTATTGAGCCGGGCGTGCTCCGCCCCTCCTCAATAGGCCGACGGCCTGTTGTCCTCGCGCCATTTTTCCCCCGCCCTCGTGCCGGGCACCGGCGGACGCAGCCCCTGGATCGTCCATAGGCTGAAGGGCGTCTCGTCGATATGCAGCTCCCACCGCAAGCCCCGGCTGGCGATGTAGGGGGCCAGCAGTTTCCCGATCGCGCCCAGGAACGCCTCCTTCACCGCATCGTCCGTGATCTGCCGGGCGATATGGTCGACCGAGATCCGGACGAAATCCTCCACCGGCTCGCCGCCGACATAGAACGACGTCTTCCGCACCGCTTCGAATACGACACCGACATAAAAGGCGGGTAAGTCCCGGTAGATGCTGGTGATCCGGACCGCGATGGCCTGTTTGTCGTCATCGGAAAAGGCGTTTTCCGGATGATAGAGGGTCCATAAGGGCATGAGCGTTTCTCCAGGAAGAGATTGGCTTTCCTACTAACTCTAATTATAAGAGTCAATGAGACTGTTGGAGGAGGCACGGACATGCGGTCCAAGGGATTCGACGGCATGGTTTGCTCGGTCGCGGATGTGCTCGGCACTGTCGGCGATCGTTGGGGACTGTTGATTTTGCGGGATCTTCTGTTCGGTCTGCGCCGCTATGACGATCTGCGAAAATCGACCGGGGTCACCCATGCGACGCTCTCGGACCGGCTCAAATCCCTCGAGGAGAACGCGCTGATAGAGCGCAAGCGATATCAAACCCGACCCGATCGCCATGACTATTGGCTGACCGGCAAGGGCAAGGATGTCGCGCTCGTGATCCAGGCGTTGGCCCAGGTCGGCGACAGATGGAATCTGGGAGGACTTGCCGGTCCTCCCCTCGGATTCGTCGATGCGAAATCGGGACGGCCGGTGCGGCTTGCGCCGGTCGACGCGGCGTCCGGCGCCCCGGTCCGCCCCGAGGATGTTCGCCTCGAAGCGGGACCGGGCGCGGATGAGCTGATGACATGGCGGCTCGAGACGGGACGCGCCGGGTATACCGGACAGTGAATTTACAAAGCGCGGCGGCTGGGAAGAATGGCGCCTCGGTTCCAACGCAACGAACCAGGGAGTGACCTTCGATGAAGCGAACCAGCCGGCAACCGGCGGTGATCATGGGCGTTCTCGCCGGCGGGGCGATCATGAGCGCCGCGATGGGAGCGCGCCAGACATTCGGGCTGTTCATCACCCCCTTCTCTTTCGATCGCGGCCTGCCGGTCACCGAGATCGCTTTCGCGATCGCGCTGCACAATCTGGTCTGGGGCGCGGCCCAGCCCTTCGCCGGATCGGCCGCCGACCGCTATGGCGCAGCGCCCGTGGTCGCCTTCGGAGCCGTAACCTATGCAGCTGGGCTGGCGGTAGCGGCGATATCGTCCTCGGGCCCGATGCTGGTTCTCGGCATGGGAATCCTGGTCGGGATCGGCATCAGCTGCACCAGCTTCGGCGTCGTGCTGACCGCTGTCGGCCGCGCCTCGGCACCGGCCAGCCGCAGCGTGACGATGGGCCTGGTGAGCGCGGGCGGGTCGCTCGGACAGGTCCTGATGATCCCGGTCGCGCAGGGACTGTCCTCGTCGGCGGGAATGGGGATGTCGCTATTGGCGCTGGCCGGCATCGTCCTGGCTGTCGCGCCGCTCGGACTGTTCCTCGGCGGCAAACCCCAGCTCTCGCACGACACGGCACCGCCCTTGAGCGGTACCCTGACCCAGGCCTTCGGCAATCGCGGATATCGTTTGCTGACCATCGGTTTTTTCACCTGCGGCTTTCAGCTGGCCTTCATCGCCACGCATCTGCCCGGCTATCTTTCGCTGTGCCATATGCCGATCGGGCTCGGGGCGACGGCCCTGGCGCTGATCGGCCTGTTCAACATGGCCGGAAGCTGGGCGTGCGGCTGGCTGGGCGGACGGTTTCGCCAGCATCATGTGCTGGGCTGGCTCTATCTGATCCGCGGCGCGGTCATCGCGGCCTTCTTCCTTCTGCCGAAAAGCGAGGCCTCGGTCCTCCTGTTCGCGGCGATCATGGGCCTGACCTGGCTGGGGACGGTTCCGCTGACCAGCGGCCTGGTGGCGAAAGTCTTCGGAACGCGCCATCTCGGCACCTTGTTCGGGATCTGCTTCCTCAGCCACCAGATCGGCTCGTTTCTCGGGGCCTGGCTGGGCGGCTACATCCTCGACGTGACCGGCTCCTATTCGCTTGTCTGGGGCGCGACCGCCCTGGTCGGACTGGTGGCCGCCGCCCTTCATTTCGCGATCGACGACGCACCGGTCCCAGCGCTCGCTTCCGGTTGAGGGGCGCGCACGACGGCGTCGTCCGGGCCGATCGGGCGGCCTTCCTGCGCAAGAAGCTCCAGCGTCAAGGAGACTGGTTAACGGGCGCGGTCTTCCAGCGCATCCTCTCAGAACGCGCGCAGGACGCTCCTGGCGATCACGACGCCGAGCGCGGCCGAGATACCGCTCAGGGTCATGCCCCATAGGAGGTCCGCGCCCGTGACCAGCCACGACCAGCCGCGCAAAGTGGCCTGGTTGGTCAGGTCATAGGTCGCATAAGACACCAGACCGAACAACGCGCCCCGCCATAGCGGCGTGGTCCACCGCGCGCTGTCCCATGCCGGCACGCTCACGAAAGTCACGATACCCGCGACGAACACTATGTAAAAAATGATCGCGGCGACCGGGTCGAAGCCGTCCCGCAACAATGCGCCGATCTGCGGCCGGTAAAGCCGGCCGGCCATGACGTAAAGCCAGACGCTGTCCAGGGCGAGCATGACGAGCGCGGTCGCGATGTAAGTCGAGGCATAAAGCGCCATTTGACGGTCCTTTCAGCGGGGACAACCGGCCAAGCCGCGCTGTCATCGGAGGCTCCCGGAAATGGGACACCCCCTTGGATACGTTGGCCGACGCGCGTTGGATCATTACCGCGTCGGCCCTGGGAAAGGCCATCGACTGGTCGCTGAACGGGAATTCGCTATAGTAAGGATACGCGAGAACATTGCCTGGAAATCCAACGCCATGACAGACGGCAGAACCATCCCTCCCTGTGACGGCGCTTGCGCCGACGCGGCGAGCTTTTCATTCGTCATGGCCTTCCAGCCTGTGGTGGATGTCGCGGCACGGAAAATTTACGCCTATGAAGCCTTGGTCCGCGGCCCCAATGGAGAATCCGCCGGATCCGTCCTGGGCCAGGTGACCGACTCCAACCGCTATGCCTTCGATCAGGCGTGCCGTGTCAAAGCGATCGAGACAGCCGCCCGGTTGGGGCTCGATCGCCGCCTCAACATCAATTTCATGCCCAATGCGGTTTACCACCCGGAAGCGTGCCTGCGCCTCACCTTGATGGCCGCCTTGGAGCATGGCTTCCCACTCGATCTTATCACCTTCGAATTCACCGAGGATGAGCGGATCATGGATCGCGCGCATCTCAAGAGTATCATCGAGACCTATAAGAGGAGCGGGTTCCAGACAGCGTTGGACGATTTCGGCGCCGGCTATGCCGGACTGTCGCTGCTGGCGGATTTTCAGCCCGACACGATCAAGATAGACCGGTGCCTGGTCGACCGCATCGACACGGACAAACCCCGGCAAGCCGTCATTGCCGGGGTGCTGACGACGGCGGGACTGCTCGGCCTCGACGTGGTGGCCGAAGGGGTAGAACGGCGAGAGGAGCTGGAGACGCTGCGGGAACTGGGCGTTCACCGGTTCCAGGGGTTCCTTTTCGCCCGCCCCGCCTTGGGGCGGCTCATTCGCGATGATGAGATTGCCTGGTGATGATCCTCTCGCGCCCTGCGAGACCGCCTGACCTCTCGCGGTCCCTCGTTCCTAGTTCGGCGCACCGGACGGAAGCTGACTGATCCGGGCAAGCAGATATTCGAGATCGTCATTCTTGAACTCGACGCCTTCCTCCCCGTATTGGGTCAGGATGCGTTCGATCATGCGGCGCGAAAACCGTTCGCGGTCGTTCGGTCCGCCGTCATAATCCATGATATCGAAGATGCCCAAGGCGGCACGCATGGCCGGATAGAGGCTGGGTGGCAATCCAGCCTTCTTGTAGAGCGCTTCGAAGCCGCGCCGGCCCTTGTCGTAAATCAGCTTCTGGGCGTTTTCGAGCGAGATGCCGGCCAGCTTGGCCAGGGATGCCTCGAAGAAAGCCAAGTCGCCCATGCACAGAGCCCGAAGGATGATCGACGGGGTCAGCCTTTTGTTCCGGGCCAGATGCTCGACCAGTTCGGAAGGACCGGAGTCCGATGTAGAAAGCCCCAGCACCGCCAGTTCGCGGGCCTGAATCAGCAAGGCAGTCGCCACTTCCGGTGACAGATCACTGCGATTGAGCAAATGACTGCGGAAGTTTTCCGACACCTGGGTCAGCAGTTTCTCGATCACGGTGACCGGCAAGTTGGGCCGCATGGCCAGAGCCTCGCCTACGCCGTTCTCTGTCCCTGCATATCGCTCGGCCACCTGGATGAGCGTCTGCTCGTTCAATTGAGCGCCCTCATTGGCCACCAGGATCTTCACCGCCGTTTCGGGCCCGACCTCGACAATGGCTTCGGCGACGGAGGCGGACACGGTGGCGCGACGCGCGACGGCTTCCTGCTTGCTGGGGCCTTGGCTCCGGACCAACGCGATAAGATCATCGTCCGACAGAGCCGCCGAATATTGGATAATCGGCAGCGCCACCTCATCCACATCCTGTGCCAAAGTCAGCGCCAGATCATGCGGCAGGAGGGGATTTTCCTTCAATTGACGGGACAGGGCCTCGCGGACCCGGACTTCGGCGTCCTTGACCATGAGGCGCAATATGTCTTCGGCCAGCTTGCGCTCATGCTCGGTGAGCCGAGAATGCTGGGCCGCGATCTTGCCGGCGATCTCAGCCCGGACGTCCCTGTCCGGGCTGCCCAGCAAGCGCCTCACATCCTGTTCATTCAGTTTCTCATCCATGACTGCATCCCAATTGGCATTTTCTCCGCCTTCGCGCTCGTTGCGGCAAGGGTACTGTCGCTTTCAAAACGAACGGCGCGCCGGCAGCCTCCCAGATTCTGAATCTAGTCGCATCGGCGTCGGAAAAAAATGCGAACAGTAGCGACTACCGATCTCGTCAAGTCATCGTCATTGACTCACTGACATATCTCATTGCTGCGATCTCGGAAAGGGAACCATGCGCAATGCACGCTTATCCCGCAAGGCGACACACTCAAGTGCGCAAGCCCAAGGCGGGCGTGACGACGGGCGTCATGGAGAGAAAAGGTCAAGCCGCGACAAGAAAAGGCCAGGATTTATGAACCAAGTTTCTGACAGTAGAACCCTGGCGACATCACCGGTAGCATCGGAAACTACGTAGGCGCGAGGGGAACGGACGGAGATTCCGTTCCCCTCGGGCGTCAGCGGCGGCCCTATCGCAGCAGCGTGCCGCAGTTACGGCAGATCTCATTCGGCACGCCGAACTTGATCGCACTGCGCGTCCCGCAAGCGGGGCAGAACTTGGTTCTCTTGAATTTCACGATCAGGAAAATTCCGAGGATCACCGCAACGAACCAGATCGAATCGTCGTAGCCGCCCGACAGCACGTACCCACAGGCGAGAAGCATCGCCGCGACGAGAATATTTCCCAACGCACCGATCAGCCGCTTGTTCCTGATGCTCGCCTGTCTAGCGGACAGAAAGTTCGCCGCATAACTAATCGCTATGGCGGATGCCCCGAACGCGGCAATGACGGTTGTGTCTTGCATGGAATTGCCGCGTAGGGGCGGCCCCGTTGTGAAGCGAACCATAGTTTCACGGCCCGCGGTTACAACGTATTGAATTTCCTACAGTATGACCGAGATGCGCACAACGGTATTGCCGCAATGGTCGCATCTTAACTGCTCAGCTCAGCTCAAAAAAAGACCCGCTCAAGAGCGGGTCACGGAGCGTGTGGCAGCCCCTCGCTGGGGCAAATCCGCCACTGCTCGTTCTTACTGCTATCACTGCTACGCTGCTGGAATCGCAGGAAACATGCTGGGGAACAACCACAGCAGAATCAAATCACCATATCCCCACACGATGGTAGAAATGACAACGATCGAGAACTCGTCGCGGAAAGTGATCTTATCCGCTTCATCTATGAGAGAGACGACAGAACTTTTGACCTTATCGAGCGGAACCGTCTGGGGATTTTCAGCCGGTGTCACCTCAATGCCAGGTAATGTCCTTCGAATTCCTTCAATCAGCCAAGCTTCTGGGTTGGTTAGCGCCCACTCCACGTAGCGCTCTTGTTTGCGTAGGGCGACAAGGCGCCAGTGGGCGACGAGCAATCCGACGACCACACCAAGCGATCCGACTCGGGCGAACTGCATAGGATCATGCGAGACAAATGAGTAAATTAAGCCGAGGAGCATCACAGCCGAGAACCCAATCCATCCGATGATGCGCTTACGGCTTAATGTCTTTCTAATGCCACGCGCCAATGCTGCGGGAAAATCGATTGTAAGCCCCATTTCGGTCTGCCTTTATTCTAGTGCAAGAGTTCTGACGTGGCTCGCCGACCGAGGGACTTCAGGCCCATCCGGTCATTGAAACCGCCTTTCTTCAGCGAGCATGATTTCTACATGAGCAACGCCGCTAAACAGAAGTCTGAGAAAGTGAAAAATGTCGGGGACCGGCGCGCTGAAACCTATCATGGCGTCCGCCTTCCGAAGCCGAGTGGCACCTCCCGCTTCAGCGTCGAGGAAATCAGACGCGCTGTCGAAGACGCGATCGCCAAAAATCCCGACGTATTCAAGGCTCCCTATCCGGAGACTTGATACCGGCAACCCGTCGGATGGCCATTTCGCCCTTAGCTGCCTTCACTTCCGACAGCTTGACGAGAATAGACCTGTATCCGTCGACGTCCCAAGGGTGCCGGACGGTCGGCAACCGACCTTCGAGTATGAGAGCGACGACGTCGACTGACCGGCAGCATGTTCGCTCAGCAGCTGCGGCTATGCTGACCAACCCTTCTTCCCACGGGCGGGCTCGAACAGCGCGTTTAAGAAGCGCCGCAAGGAAGCGATCGAGCTCCCTTTGCGCGAAGGAGTATTTGTTGTGGGCCTTCATGTCGGCGGTGATCGCCTTGACGAGGCCGCCCTCCACCAGAAGCTCCATCTGCCTCCTCGTGGCTCCGATATAGGCGCAAGCATCGCTGAATGTCATGGCGCTCTTGAGGTCGGCGAGAAACTGACTGAGGCGATCATCGACGGGTATGAGAATGCTATCGTCGGTCTTGTGAAGATCCTCTGCGCGGATGAATCCCGCCTCATATAGAAACGTCCGCATGGTGGGGCGACTAATTCCGGTTTCCACGGCTGCGGAATAGACCCGAATAAAACCTGCGCCGCTCTATCGGCAGACCAAAGATCTTCTCCCCGGCATCTAAGGCCAAGCTCTCGAGGGCTACTTCGCGCAGAACTTCGCGGAGCGGCTGATAGACCGGGTCCCGGGCCTCACTGGCGAGCCAATTGTAAAGCTGGCCGAATAGAGCCGCGACGCCCGGGTCGCCTGTACGTCGTCTCTCGCCCGTCCGGGACTCAAGGAGAAAGCTTCGAAAGTGGTCCGGTCCGCCCGAGAGGATTTGATACCCCGTCGCCCCGGCGTGAAATCTCAAGACATCGTCCATTGTGCGCACGGCTATCTTGGGTCCGTGAATCGCAACACTTCCGACGATCTCGCAGGCTCTCGCCGCAGCATAGAGCGGAAAATGATCGAGCCAATTTCCCTCACTTTGACCCGCGAGGCGATCCGTCACGTACCGCTCTAAAGGACTGTGCTGCCTTGCGCTCCGCCCTTTGTCGATGCAGTTGCCGCGAGCTATTATCAGCCGCGCAGTATCATGTCGGCGAAGCCCACGGCTGCTAACGCACATGTCCGCGCCGAGAATGTCCACAAGCTTGAGATCATGCCGGACGCAGGTAAGTACACACGATATCTGCCACACCATGCGGACATACGGCGCGGCTGCGTTCAGCTCCTTCCAACAGTGGGCGTCCTCCGCGAGACAGTCGGGACATACCAGTAAGCTGCCCCACCGAATGGAGCCCCGGCTTAAAGACTCTTTTCCCGCGACGAACATATCATCGGTCCTGCGCAGGGCCGAAGCGGACAGGCGCTCGGCACACACCCCTCCCAACTCAGCAAGCTGTTCAAGCGCTTCGGGCGCGCCATTCACGACCTCGCGAAATATGATGCTGACATCCCGACAAAAATCCTGGGCTGATCCGCATCCATTACGCAGGGCAAGCCTGGAACAAAAGCTTGCGGGAAGTTCTCCATCCCCGAGCGGCACCCTCGCGGCGAGCATTATTTCCCCTCCGTCGAAAGATTGCGCATCCGGGAGTTCGCCGGAACGACTTCATGCCATTTCTCAACCAGAAACACGTTCTCTATGGCGCTACATCCGCGCTCGGCGGCATACGCCGATGCAAAGTCTGAGATGAGGACGCGCCTGTCGGTATCGCCGCGGGCATGGGCTGTATAGATGGCCTGCCGAGTGATCGCCAGGATGGTGCCGTAGCACCCTTCAGCCGCATGGCAAAGACGCCCCGCAAACTCACTTTCATGGCGCAGGTACTCCGCCTTCATGCCGGCATGGCTCTCGACGACCACCTCGACCATCCGCATGATCAGGGCGGAATCGCGCGGCCACCCCATCGGCTCAAAACGGATGGTGCGGCTGCGCCGCTCGATCTGGCGATCCTGTCCGATGAAATAGCTGAGCGATTCTCGACCCGAAAGAATCAAGCTGACCGGCCAGTCCCGCTGCTGGACGACGTTCTTCAAGGTCTCGCTGACCTTCTCCAGCTCGCCGACGCGGGGCTTGGTAACGGCATGGTGCATCTCGTCGATCCACACAATGCGCGTCGCGGTCGACTTGAGCTGGGCTCGAACCAGTTCCCAGGTAATGTGCTCGCGCAGATCTCGGCGAAGCGGATACCCAAGCTGCAGAAGAATGTTGCGGCCGAGCTGCTTCAGGGTGCAGGGCGATGGCGCTTCCACGCAGAGGAGCGGCCCATCGAACAGCCCCGGCACCTTGCGAAGGGCATGGTCGATAGATTTCGTCTTCCCCGCACCGGGCTCTCCGACCACTACCAGGATCCGCCCCTCGGGTTTCGGCGCATCGATCGCCACCACCGTGTCCTCGACCAGCGCTTGGATTTCCGACAAAAGCTCGGCGTCACGGCGAGAGGCCAGATGCCGGTTAGCGATTCGGCGCTTCAGCTCGATGCTGGAGGGCGGCGAACCACCCTCCAATTCGACGAGTTTGCCGAGAGAATGCTTGGCTGGCAGATTCTTGATGTCGTCCATGTCAATTACTCCTCAAGCAGATCGTCGGCCGAGCCGAACTGGCTACCAACGGCGGGGGAGTTCGTGTCGATGATGATGGAAGGCGCCGGCAGAGCCCTGGCCGGCCGGGCATCGGTCATGTCGAAGTCGAGAAGCTCACCGGGACCTTCCCGCGGCGGTTCGGGATTGCCGAAGGCGAAGGTGAGGAACAGCCCTCTGTCGAGCTTGTCCATATCCTCCGCCGTCAGGATCGGCGCGCCGATTTCCGCGCGCTTGACGGCCATTTCAGCTGTAGAGCGGATATCGTTGATCGCGGCGAACACAATGTCGGTCGAGAGTACCGAGTCGGCCGTATTATTGCGGGCGAGATCCCTGGCCGCAGCGACCCACTCCCACTAGGTAACACCAGTCAGTTCCAAAGTCTCATCCGCGAGCCCGACCCCCAGCCACCCCCGGTCTGTGCGAACCTGGATCTGCCCGAGGTCGAACCGATCAACATGCACGTCGACTTCGTTCTGTTTAACGTCACGGCGAAGAATCTGGAGTTCCCGAGATTGATAGTAGATGCCGAGGATTCGTATCCCGCGGGAACCGATCTTACGCTTGCACTTGATCCCAATGGCCCGCCGGCGAACCTCACGGCTTGGCGGCGGCAGGACTCCGTATTTTCGGGTCAGTTCCCACCAAGCGTTTCGAGGTGTCTTGCCCGCCAGGCCCGCATGCGGCGTGTTGTGATAGACGTCGACGACGAAGCGGACCAAAGTCCGGTTCAATTCTTCGAGATCGATGCAGGCATTCCCTTTGGAGTCATACGCGCCCTTGCGGACGACGTTCTCGAACGTCTGCCCCGGGAAATAGTGGAGGAACCAGTTTTGAAAGGTCCGAAAGATCCTTTCAATCCGGCCGCGCATAGACGGCATCTTTGCCGGCGGATGCAGGATTTCGATATCCAACTCGCGGCAAGCCGTATGGTGCTCGTCTGAGATGAATGGCGCCCCCTGATCAGCGACCAGCGTAGAGATCGACCCGTGCATATCCCATTTGGTAGTGGTGCCGGCTGCGTCGCCGATATGCGATTTGTCGGAGATGCACATCTCGAGGCAGGCCAGCGCCGTCACCGCAGCGGGCTCGTCGGGTCGAAGCCGAAGCGCAAGCACACATTCCGTGGCGCAGTCGATCGCCACCGAGGCCCAGACTCTGGTCCGTTCCACCTCAGCTTTCTGAGCCTCGGTCAGTTTTTCCCAGAGATTGGCAGCCATGAACAGGATCTGGAGTGAAAGCCGGCAGTCATCGACCTCGACCCGCTCCAAGGGCCGGTAGACTCTGACACCGGCGCGCACGATCCCGAATTTCCGGCGAGCGGCTTCATCGCCCTCCCGCGCCGCCAGAATATGGTACGGGTCAAGCCCGTCGATCATGCGCTCGAAGCTCCGTCGACTGAGGGCCAGCACCGTCGGGCCCCCTTCGTCAGCAAGGGCCTTATTGCGCTTTTTCATCTCCGACAGATATTCGCGGTGAAGCATGATCTTGGTCGGTCGCCTGGAGTCGCCGTAGCGTGCGGCGAATGCCATCGCTACTTCGAGGGCCAAGGCATGAGCCTTCGGCTTGAAGTTTCCGCTCCGATGGTATGCTGGGCAGAGAGCCAGAGCGTCATATGAGGCTGCGGTGTACGCTTTCAGCCAGGAGCGCAGGGTAGACGGGCTCGGCGGGTCATCGACCTCCCGCTTTGTGCCGCACCGCTTACGCTTTCCCGAGCGGCGCTTTTCGAACTTGCCCATCTCGGTGCCGATAAGGGAGATCGCTTCCTCCATGGAAGCGTCAGACCGGCTCGCCTTACCGGCCTGCTCCATCTGAAGGAAGCGGTCGCACCATTCCTTTTTTCCCAGGACGATCCGTTTCTTTTTGTCGTCGAGATCGCTCAACGAGGTGATTCCGAGATGCGCCCTGATCCCCGCTTTGGTGGGGCGGAGCCAGTCGCGCCTGACCTCGGCCTTTTGAGTCTGGAGGGCGTCGTGAAACTCCTCGTGGCTGAAAAATTCGGTCAAATTGAAATCTGACGCGCGGCGGAGGATGTACCCGTGCGCGTTGGTCACGGGCTGGCAATATTCGACGCCCCGAACATCGATCTGGTCGAAGCGACCGAGCAGGTAAACGGGGACGTCACGGGCAACAGTGTTGGCCTGAAGCATGATCTTCTCTCTGTGAATGAGGGATTAGCGAAGAGATTGGGTCAGGGGACGGAAGCGAATTGCCGCGAAGTCGCCGATGTGGCTGCCCTCCGTAAGCGCGAGTTCGCCGACATCGATGAGATTGACCAACGCGGCCCAAGCACGACCTTCGACCATGGCCGAGGCGCGAGCGACATCTCGCATCTTCGCGCACCCCCTGAGGGTCGAGACGAAACGCCTCATTTCCTGCACATCCGCTTCGTTGCAGGCACGGCGGTAATGCAGGATTTCCCGGGCATCCTGCGCTTTGGCATCCGTGATTTCGGCGTCGGTCCGCAGTTCATAGATGTCGGCGAATTTCGGCCCGACCTGCTTTCTGATCGCCCGCAGGATCTCCTCTATCCCGCTCTTCTTGACCTTCGCGGTCGGCTTGACCGAATAAGCGACACGCTTTCCATCAATCGTAACGACGCGGAAATCGAAGGTATGCCGGCGCGTCAGCCCTTCTCGATCCACATAGGTAACGGCGGACGGCTGGTCTTCGATTGAGCGGATATTGCGATCCGCCTGCAACATGGCTTGAAACTTCCGCTCCAAGTTGCTTTCGAAGACCAAGCTGCGGCCGGCCTCCTGGTACGGGGAAGCACCGCGACAGGAGCCCCGCGACCTGGCCGAAGGAATGCGGCTGGCAATCGAACTTCTTGGCGGTATCCAGAGCGCGCCCTCCCACCGGCCAGGGTCGATAGCGTCGGGCGTAAGGAAGCTGGTGGCCTGCGGCGGCTCGAGGTGGACGACTCCCGCCCTCCGGTCGCGTAGATGCTCGGCAATGTGATGTGCGGACATGAGTTCTCCTTTCCGTGACGCGAGCTGCGCCACGGTGGTGATGCGGATTTGGCTGATGCTTCGATTTCGCCGGACAAACGTCAGTGTTTGGCCAAGGCTCTGCCGTCAAGGCAAAGCTTGTCGAAGCAAATCAGTAATGATATATGGGAGGCAAGTCCTGACTAAGGTCAGGTCTGGATGCTTAGAGCGATGCGCTCTTCATTTCGACACCTTTCGCTGAAAAATCTTGGTGTTATGTGAGCACCACTTCGGATCGTGACTCCGAGGTGGTGCAAGCATCCAATCTGATATTTATTCGGCGGCGTCAACATCAAAGAAATTTCGGCGGCGATTCTAAAAATCGGTGGCGAAATTATTTCTGATTAACAAAATAATTATTGGCTAGTTTCCACCCTGAGAAACTAGCGAAAACCGTATCGAATAGACGGATTGAGTTTTTTGACCAAACTGGCACGCGAGGATTCGCGCTCGCAGCGGCCGCCCAGAATGTAAACAAGATGCATCAGACGGCCCGCGAGGTCTGGGGAAAATAATTTTCGCGTCGCCGCCGAATTGCCCTTACTGGTATCCCGTTTTAGCGTTTCGGGACGCACCACCACTTACCAAGTCACTTTGGCTAAGCGCCCATCGGGCAGCCAGCGAGGGTTTGGCGAAAGCACGGCAGCGTAGCCATTAGCTCGTTTGCCCGTCCCTGACGCATCCGGGTGCGGGCAGTTGAACCGTCAAAGTTCGATAACAGCATTTCGCGCAGATCTAGCCCCTCGCCTGATCGGATTTAGGCAGCACTGGCGCAGGCGATTACGACTTTCTAGAATCATACCGCGTTTCTGGGCGCTCCCAGACAATGAGCTGACGGTGCGACAAAAGCGCGGTGGGTGATGATCCAAGGTGGACTTACCGTCCGATTATCGCCGCGGCCGATGCATTGCGATGATTTCCGCGCCTTCTTCTTTGGATAGATAGCCTGCGTCTACCGCGGCTCGGAGACGCGAAGCGAAGCTGCCGCTCCGCATCGGTCGCCTATTCCGTGCCCCATGAAAGAGCACAACACCAAAGACCATAATCATCAGCATGATCGGACCAAGGACATTGTAAATGGTCACGTCATCCCCGATGGCAAATTTGTCCAGAAAGTCCATAACGCGACCTTCTCCAACTCGTCGAATTAGATACATCACCTAATATGGAACGCAGATCTTGATGACGCGTTGCTGCGACGAGTTTATTTGGGACGCCGCCCCCTACGCAGCGGCTGGGGGAGTGGGTCGTCAGCTCTTGGCACTTCGAACAAATCCACGATCTTCACACCAAGAGCTTGAGCGACCTTTTCCAGCACCGCAACCGTGGGATTCTCCAGGCCACGCTCAAGCCGGCTGACATAGGTACGATCGATCCCGGCATCCACAGCGAGCACTTCCTGTGAAAGTCCGCGGTCGACCCGCAATTGCCTCAGATTTCTTGCAACTAGCGCCTGTGCGTCCATCTGCACAGGCCAGCATCTTGAGGACCACTAAACCACGGACTATAGTCACGTATTTATTGCCGATGCTGATCGCTGCGGCGGTGGGCGGAGAGTCAAAAATGCAGTGGATCCAGGATCTCCCCTACGCGCACGCGGTCCTCACCATCGGGCTGATGTACGCCACGTTCTATAGCCTCTTCTCGACCTGGAGGGGGCTGGCTCGGATCGTCCGGCTCTTTCGGACCGATAGTGGGCGACGGCTGCACGCTGGTGTCGTGGAGCAAGAATATATCATGCGTCGCAGCGCCATTGGCTCTGATCAAGGACTCAATCGCTACAATATCCACAACGATACTTATCGTTTCTTCAACTGACATGTCGTTATCGATATATTCCAGGCGAACCTCATCATGAGTGTGCAAGACGCATCTCACGCATTCTTTACATACGGGCTGATTTATTCGATTCTATTTTGTGTTTCCCGCACCATCATTGATGTTGTCCGTTGGCTCTCCAGAAAGGGCAAGAGCGCAGATCAATTAGCCGGTGCCGGCGAGGATAGCGCCGAAGCTTTCGGGGAACGGGCCGAACATCGCGCTGAACAGGAGCTTCGCGGTCTCGATATTCCGACGCTCCGAAACGTCTTTCTGCATGGCCCTATGGGACGACTCACCGAAATCGACCTCCTCGCGCTTGTCGGGAACAAAATATTGGTCATCGAGGTGAAATCCTGGCCTGGCCAGATCGCAGGCGACCAAGACGCCAAAGAATGGATCCAGATCAAAGAAACTGGCGATCGGAAGGTCATGATGAATCCCCTGGCACAGAATCGGCACCATCTCCGTGTCCTGCAGGCGGCCCTACCGGAGGCGGCCTGCAAAGGGCTGGTAGTTTTCATAGCCGGCGCCTTCGCCGACACAGCACCTTCCGGGGTCGTTGATCTTCCGGCTCTCTTGGCGTGGGTCTACCAGCACAGATCGGAAGAACCGGACGACTCGACATTATTGGGCTGGGGCAAACTGTCCAACTGGGCGGCGCAGCAGAACAAATCGGAGTTGCGGGAAACCTTGATGGCGCAGATTCGCGACCGACGGGAACAAGTACCCGCGGAAATCTGAACGAGACCTGGGCTGCCGCAAGCCAGGTCTGTCGCTGAGGATCGAGACGCTATGCCCGACCGGCTTCACCACCATGGGTTTGCGCGGCTTCGGGGAGCAGGCCATGCTCCTTCTGGTATTTCACATATGCGGCCCAGGCGGCGGCGCTTGTCTCTTCGATATTGATCTCGACATAGCCCTCTCGGATCCTGGCCAAAATTTTGGCGAGGGCTTTTGCCATTTTGTTCCGTGCGCGTTCGATCTTCTTCCAACTCTTGGCGCTCCCCTGGGAAAACACATCGCCCGGGGTATGGAAAATCCAGAGGGGGCCGTCGTTGGGGTTGATGTATTCCACACCAAAGGACAACGCATTGTTCCAGCCCTTATAAAACTCGATGATCTCCGCGAGAAGATCCCTGTCATACAGGCTGAATTGGAGATTCGACACGACCCCCTTGAAGTCCTCGAAAAAGGCAATCGCGGCATCAGGGAAGCTCTTCGGCAATCGTTCCATCATCTCCTGAATTGTCGGCAAATGGAGTTGGTGCATCATCCGACGCAGATGGCGAACGTCGTGGTCGTGCTCAATTTCGTGGCGGGTCAGGCCACGTAGCGCCGCCGGACGAAGAGGGTCGGTATCGATAATCGAGGTAACTGCACCACAGAGCCCATCAAACAGGTCTTTGCCAGCCGTCTTTGCATCTGGCTTGTCGGCATAGGTGTATTCGAGAGTCCGTTGCTGCCGGATGTCAAACGGCAGGTCGGTATTGAGATTGCCCAATGCCGCGTTGAACACCAAAATTATACGATCCCAGCCCAACTCCGCCGCTGCGAATCCCAACTCGAAGGTGACATTGGGGTTCGGACATGCGCGCCCCTTCTCCGTTGTGACGACGGTGGTAATGTCGGCGACGAATATATCCGCGGCACGGATCTTCTTCAGCAACGTGGCAACGATATCGGGACTGCCGGGTACGTTGCGGGTCGCCTCCTCCAAGACGATTTCGATTTTAGGCGCCTTGTCCTCAATGCTCCGCTTCGCCTCTACAAGCGCGGAGCGAATGGCGTTTGCATTGGTCTTTTTCAGCGAATCGCTCTGCCAGGAGAAGAAAACGGAGACTTTTTTTGTGTCGGTCACGCCAGGGCTCGCTACTGGGATGGGGGCCGCACCATACCACGGTGAATTTGCTCGCGCAGATTGAACACCACCTTACGCGAGCAACCTCGTTCACTTTTCGGTTTGGAACCCGGCCGAGACCTGCTTCCGGGCAGCGGTGCCCCGGTCAGCTTGCCGCACTCCACGGCTCGATGCCGCGGCGCCGGGAATATTCCACGGAGGCGCCGCGATCGAAAATGACCCGGTATTTGTCGCGGATGCGCTCGAACATCCGCTCGTAAAGATCGGGTTCGCTATCCTTGCGCGGTTTCAGCACCAGGTACTTACCCAGCACACCGGCCAGGAAGTCGGGCACGCTGAGACCGAGATTCGGCTTTCCGGCGAACTCGACCGTGTAGGAGATCGGCCGCCGATTGTTCAGCGCTTTCAGCGTGACGTAAGCCTCCTCCAGCGTCTTCCTGATAGCGGTCTGGCTGACCTTGTCGTTCTCCTCGAAAACGAAATGGACGGGCCGCCCGTCGGCGGCCATCAGGCGACGGCGCAGCATGAAGGCGAGCGCATCGATGTAGCTGCCCTCATAGTCGCCGGGAATCAGCGGCGACAACGCTACGAAACCCTCGAACGGCAAGGATCGCAGGCGCTCGACGTAAGCTTGCTGGACGTCGATAGTCACCTGGGAGAAGTGAAGCCCTTCCTTCACCAGCACCTCGCGTCGGCCCGCTGCCCAGGGGTCGGTCATCGCCGCCTCGAGAACGTCGGCCGCCGCCGCCTCGATTTTGCTCTGATGCAGACTGACCGACATCGCGAGCGCCAGCACTTCGGTCCCGTCGGCACGCGGGTATCCGGCCTCGTCGACATAGATATGGACCGGCGCGGTGTCCAAATTCTTCGATTCGAAGCTCGGATTGTCGCCGCCGGCGAGTAGGATTCTGATCCAGTCGGCGCGCAGCTCGTCACGCCACCGCGGCTCATGGTAGGCGGTGAAGCGCACCATCCCGTCCAGCCGGTTGACCTGGCGCTGATAGTCCCGGTCATCCTCGATGCCGAGATGTTCGAGATGGCTGCGCAGGCCGAACTTCTTGGCGTAGTGCAACTCCTGGCGCAGCCGCCTTTTCTTCCACTTCGGGACATGGGGCCGCAACGGGTCGCTCACGCTCAAGCCAGTAACATAATGGGCTTGCCCCCGGCGCGACGTCCGGGTCTTCGATTCGGCAATCTCGAAGCCATGGCTTTGGATGCAGGCGCGGATCTCGTCCAACGGCGGCAGCGCCGTGTTCGAGGAGAACGAGATGTCGTCGGCGTAGCGGGAGGGAGTTGCCTGATGGCTCTTGGCGATCCCTTCCATCTGAATATCCATCGGCAGGCACATAGCATTGGCGATAGTCGGGCTAGTCGGGAAACCGAGCGGCAGAGCCCCGCCGATCGTCATGAACCTAGCGAGCAGATCCGCCACTTCCGGCTCTACGCCGGTGGAGACCAGAAAGGCGGCAATGCGGCCGGCCTTGATCGACGGGAAGAAGTCCTTCAGATCGACCGAGAGCAGGTTTTCATGGCCACAATGGTCCCGGGCATTTTCCCGGATATTGCGCCGACCGATGTAGCCGAACGTGCGGGGGTGCGGAAAGCCCGATACCGTGTGGACCAGGAACTCGTTCATCTGGCGCCCCAGGGTCTTGTAGTGGGGCATCAGAAACTTAGCGGGCTCCCAGGCCAGCCGGGTACCACGCTTCCGGTTTTTCTTGGGGATGTCGTGCCGATAGAAGAGCGGCAGGCTGAGGATCACGATGCCCTCCACGATCGGAACCGCCTGGACCTCCTTGTCGGGAGGATTGAACGCCAGGACCGCGTCGAACTTTTCCTCCGGCATGCCGAGAAATTTCAGGAGATGGCCCTTGTTTTTCAGGATGGTCAGGTCGGTGACGAACGGCATTTTATCGGCTCGGCGGGAGGGTGGAGCAGCACAACACACGTAGACAGTGGTACTGCGAACAGCAGGCACGACTCGCGCCTTGAACCTTGTTGCTATGCTGCTCCAGCAGCAAAGTTGCGCCCGCCCCTTGCCTTTGGCAAGGGTTCTCGCCCTGAGCGAATTTCGCACATTTACCCGGAGGGATTTTCAGTAACCCGCCAC